>ERZ835762.131-NODE-131-length-100218-cov-4.800645_pt1 | contig 100218 bp, 100 predicted proteins | sample MGYA00519687_ERZ835762 | MGnify/ENA primary metagenome ERZ835762 (study PRJEB31850, sample SAMEA3708783) | human gut metagenome | biome: human gut; feature: human-associated habitat; material: faeces | place: China | collected 2014 ... | reverse complement strand
TAAAACAGAAGGAGGACTGCCGCTGCCGCACACCTGTATCCGCCCTTCATGCGGCTTCCTAAATAGGAGACAGCCGGGTCCAGGGCCGCGGCAATTGCCAGCGCCATGATAAAGGGCATGAGCATGGGAATCAGCCTTTTAAAGAGAATATAGCAAATCACACCGATAATCGCAAAGTAAATAAAGCTGATAATAAAGGTCCTGCGTTTTTGGAGGTCCATATGACAAGCGTCCTGTTTGTTTGCTTACCTCTATTATAGGCAGTGGGGATGCCGCAGTCAAGAAATAATACCCAGATTTTGGAGGACATGCTGCCTTAGATACCTAAAACCATGTGTCCATACAGCGCAATACCCATACATATGAGAATCCCGGGGATTGTTGCGATACAGATTGCTGTCCCGGCCCATTTTAAGCTGTCTGTCTCCCGGGCAACCGCCTGGCAGGTGGTCAGGCAGGGCCAATGCAGGAAGGTAAAGACAAGGGTGCAGATGGCGGTAATCCAGGTCCATCCCTGTGAGACAAGCAGCTGATACAGGGAAAAGGCGCTGCCGCCCGCGTCCAGGGACCCTCCCAATATCCCGCCAAGGGGCCCGCCCTCAAGGTAGGCCATGATGAGGATTGGAAGAAACAGTTCACCTGCCGGGAAGGACAGTATGAAGGCTGCCAATATGGCCCCATCCATGCCAAGAAGGACTGCAGCAGGATCCAGCATGCCTGTAAAGGCATTTAACAGGCTGGGTACGTCAGCCGCAGGCCTGTGAAAGGAGACAAGGCCTGCGGATGGCCCTGTGTAAAACAGGTTGGCCAGGAACCAGACGATGATTCCGGCAGGAACCGCTGCCCTGACCGCGCGTCCGGTAAATACCATGGTCCTGTTCAGAAGGGAGCGCAGGGCTGAGCGGGTGATGTGCATTTTCCTGTAAGGAGGCAGCTCCAGGGTGAAGGAAGAGGGAATTCCCTTTAACACGGTCATGGAAAGGGCTTTGGAGACTAAAAAGGTCATGCATACGCCCAGTACAATAAACAGGGTCAGGAGCAGGGCTGACAGCATGGAGTCAAAGGCGCCTCCGGATACACCCACAAAGAACATGGAGATGATAGCGATGAGTGTGGGGAATGCGCCACCACCTAAACGGTAACTTTGCTCCATACGACGAGTAGAGGGCTGACAGTTCCCTACTCGCCGTCGATAAAAATATGGAGATCTTTGCCATCCCAGACAATTTTCTTAACCATCAGCTTGATTAAGGTGCGTTTTTCTTCGATTGTCAGTGTATGGAAATTGTCTTTGAAGCTGGACAATGCCGTGGACAGCATGTCAACCTGGATTTCCCTGTCAGTTATGACGCTAACATCCTTTTGCAGACGTTTTTTTTCTTCTTTCATGGAAGCCAGTTCTTTGTCCAGTTCCATGATTCTGGCATTTACACGTTCAATGAAAGCAGTGCCTAAGTTTCCGTGTGACAGTGTGTTGATCAGGTTGTCCATCTCGCTGTTACATTTGGTGATTTTATCATCAAGGACTGATAGGGGACTTTTTTGTGTCTGGCCCTGTAAATCCTGTTTCAGCTTTTCCAGCAGCTTGTAGATACCGGAATTTTCATCCGTGTACTGCATGAGGTATTCACAAACAATATCGTCCGCCTGCTGCCCATTGAGGTTTTGACAGTCACATAATTTTAAACCTCCACGCAGTTTGTTGTTACAAATATAGTAGTAGAGTTCACGGTTGCCGCCTTTGCCGCTTCTCTGCTTTGCGAACATCCGGCTCTGGCACTTGTCGCAGAAGATTAAGCCGGACAGCAGGGAATAGTCATTATGCATGATAGCTGGTTTTGTACCTGTGGGGATGTTATCTTTCAGGATGTTCTGAATGGCTACCCACTTTTTACCGGAAATACGCCCCTTGTGCTTTCCGATAGCTACAATCCATTTATCCATACCCTGCCTTGGGGCATTTTTCTTCCTGTAATCACGTTTATTGTATGTCAGCAGACCATATTTATTGGAACACTCGGTTTTTTCAAAGCAAACGTCTGAATGATGTTCTGTAAAGTATTCCCATGCGTCCTCATCAGCGATACAGTAAACCGGATTTTGCAGTATTTCTTTAATCCCTAACAGAGAGAATATTTTCCCCGTACGTGATTTGATTCCTTGCTTGATTAGGTATTTGCTTACTCCGGATATACTCCGAAGTTCTAAGAACTTTTCCAGAATACAGTCGATGGTTTTAAGTTCCTCCGGATTGTCCTTTAGCTTGCAGGAAGTCTTGATTTTACCGTCAATGATGATTTCCTGTATCTTTTCAGAGGTAAATCCTGTGGGGGTAGTGCCGCCCAGCCAACGTCCGGTCCTTGCCAGCATTAGCATATTGTCACGGACACGCTCTGCAATCGTTTCTCTTTCCAGTTGGGCGAAAACCGAAGCTATGTACATCATGGCCTTTCCCATGGGCTTTGAGGTGTCAAATTCTTCCTTGATACAGACAAATGAAATATTATAGCTGTTCAGGTCTTCAATCAGAGAAGAAAAGTCACTGACATTACGGCTGATACGGTCAAGGCGGTAACAAACAACATATTCTGGTTTGTTTAGTTTTATATCACGAAGCATTTTCTGAAATTGCGGTCTGTTCGTATTTTTTGCGGAAAAGCCTTCGTCTTCATAAACGACAATTTCCGCCTTATCTGATTCGGGGATTTTGGCTGAAATATACTCCCTGCACATTTCAATCTGGTTTTCAACGCTTTCCCCTTTGCCCGTATATACCGATTTACGGCTGTATATATAGATTCTCAAAGATTACTCACCATCCTTTTTTTGCTCAACATAGTCAGACAGTATCTTAGCGCATAAGTTGGAAAAGGTACGCTTATCCTCTTTTGCCACTTTATCTAACTGCTGTTTTAATTCTTTTGGGATTGTTATAGGTACTCTTATGTTATTTTTAGAAACAGCCAAATTGTCCACCTCCTTGTATAGTGTGTACCATAGTGTAACACCTTTGTCAAGGTTGTCGGATGGGTTTGGTGTTCTTTAGTAGTTTAGTAGGGTTTCGTAGATAGTAATGGATAAGAAACCTGGAAAATATTTGTATAATAGGTAATTATTGAACATTGATAAGTACTGATTGATAGATAGTATCTTTTAGTGTATTATATTTTAGTAAATCGGTATTTGAAAAGGAGAATTAATATTGGATTATAAGAAAAAAGCGATTGATTGTGTAAAGGACACGGTTTTGCCCATTCAGCGTGCGCAATTTGAAGAATGTGGATGTGACTTAGATGAGCAGTATAAAAAATATGGCAATACAGAAATGCTCATTGCTAAAATAATTGAGCCGGGACATATCTATGAAATAGGATATCCTAAATGTGTTTGCGATGAGGTTCTGTCTGGCAAAGTAACAGAAGTGTCTCATTGTGAATGCTCAAGGAACAGCGTTTTATATATTTTACAAGATTTACTACCGGAAAAAGATATACAAGTTGAAATAATACATACTGTATTAGGTGGAGCCGATGATTGCCGATTTAAGGTGACTATTCGCTAATACATATTGAATGGTTTATTTTGAGCTACTAACTATTGGGAATGAAGTTAGTGGCTTTTTTATATGCAGAAAATATTTCCGGCAAAAATCATAATTCTAAAAATTAGCATAGTAGTGAATGAGTGATGTTATGGATGTCAATGAAATTGAGATGTAAGACTGATGAATGTATGAATATCATGACGGAGAAAGATCTATGTGGTATAATTTACCTAAATTGGAAGTTGGGAGGCAAATACATTGGGTAGAGAATATATAATTCCGGCGTGTTCGGGAATGAAAATTGATGTTAAGCAAGGTCAAAGTATTATAGTGATTGATATTGAAGGCGGGCAAGTGGTGGATTTTTTTGCCGAGGTGAATGGAAATGCAAATGAATTTCTTTCAACTGGAGTGACGATTGACTGTAACGAATCTTTGAAATTAAATGTTGGAGATATTATTTATACAAACCTATACCGCCCCATGCTAAAAGTGCTTACGGATGATGTGGGAGAACATGATTTGCTCCACCCATGTTGCCGGACGGAAATGTATGACTTCTTCTACCACAACGGTGAAGAACACCCAAACTGCTTTGATAATATCAATAAGGTGCTTGATGAACAACGTGCCGTTATCGTACCTGTCAACTTATTCATGCACACGAAAATCAACTCCAATGGCAGTATTTCAGTGGAAGAACCAGTTTCTAAAGCGGGTGACAAAATTGTATTAAAAGCACTGATGGATATTACACTGGGAGTTGCAGCTTGTAGTGTTTCTGAAAGCAAGTGCAATCGCGGAACGTGTTCTCCTGTCAAAATTATTGTTGATTAAAACATTTCAGGTTTACTGGGCTAATAAATCGAAATTGTGGAGGAGAAAATGGATATTGCTGTCGGAGGTAGAAATAAAGGTGAAGAAGGAGGGATGCGAAAAACAGGCCGGACGGAGAGACCAGGGGAGTTTTCTGTTCAGTCTGCCAGGGCTGGCATTCAGCTATTCTATTGCACATTCAATTGAATTATGTTAGACTTTAGTTGCCATGTCAACAAAGAAAGCAACGCGGTATATTCAAAGGGAGAAAGATAGATGGAAATAGAGAAGAAGCAGTCCGCTATTCCGGGGATAGGAATGATATTGGTATGCATGATGGCCATTGCGGTATCGGTCTCAAGTATTTTCACAACCTACCGGATGCAGGAAATGGCTTCAAAAATTTATGAGCACCCGTATACAGTGTCCAATGAGTCGAGGGCAATGCGTTCCCGGCTTTTAGATATGCGTTTTTTAATACTAAACATGTTTGCCCGGTAGGATCAGGATGAGGCGGAGATTCAGCAGATTGTAGAGGGACGCTATGGAATGCAGTATGATTCGATTGAGGTGATCGGCAGACAGTATCTGGGACCGCAGGAGGACATTGAACAGCTGAGGGAGGCGATGGAGGATCTGGAGCGGACGCAGAACGATGCCCTTCCTGTCATCCTCCCCATGGAGGAGCAGGCCACACTCCGGTACATAAAGGATAACCTGTATCCCAAATATGATGCGGTGAGCGATGCGCTGGATACCATCATCCATTTTGCGGATCAGAAGGTGCGGAGTCTGGAGACAGAGTCCAGGAAGATGTCTGTCAAGGCGACGGTTTCGTCCATCATACTCACCTTGTTCCTGCCTGCCTACTTTTTGATTGCGTTCTGGCGTGAACGGAAGAATATCAGGGAGATTCGGTACCGGGAGCAGCTGTTTGACATCCTTTCCACAAATGTGGATAAGGTATTTGCGATTTTTAATCTGAAACAGGATAATCTGGAATATGTAAGCGCCAACTGTCAGAGAGTGCTGGACATAAAGGAGGATGAATTTACCAATGACCTGGAAGCGCTGCGCAGGCGAATCCCGGATGAGGAAAAGGAAAAATTTGATGAATTTATGGAGAAGAAGAAATTTGCGGGAGAGAAAGGGATTGACCTGCCCTTGCGGTTTTCGTCAGGAGAGGCGCGGTGGATACGCCTTCAGCTATTCCCTGGAGTGGCCTATGGGAAGGTGAATCGGTACATTTTATCTATCACTGACCAGTCGGAAGATATGCGTATCAGGCAGACCCTGAGGGACGCGTTGGTCAATGCCCAGAATGCCAATGCCGCTAAGCAGGACTTCCTTTCCAGAATGAGCCATGAGATACGCACTCCCATGAACGCCATCGTCGGCATGACGGCCATTGCAGCTACTTATATAGAGGACCGCAATCGGGTGGTGAGCTGTCTGGAGAAGATCGGATACTCTTCCAAGCATCTGATGACTCTCATCAACGATATACTCGATATGTCGAAAATCGATGAGGGGAAAATGACGATAGCGCAGGAAAACTTTAACCTGGAAAATGTGGTGGAATCCATTACCTCCATCATATATCCCCAGTCCGAGGAAAGAAATCAGAATTTTAACATAAAGCTGGTGGATGTTACGGGCACCCAGTTGGTCGGGGATGCGCTCAGGCTGAACCAGATCCTGCTGAACTTGCTGTCCAATTCCCTAAAGTTTACGCCGTCTGGCGGTTCGATCCGCCTGGAAATCAGCCAAATTCAGAAAAAGGACGGCCGCGTCCGCCTGCGTTTCACGGTCAGTGATACCGGGATTGGCATGAGCCGGGAATTTATGAACCGCCTGTTTCTGCCCTTTGAACAGGAGCATGGGTCTGGCAGCCTAAGCAGCGCGGGCACCGGTCTCGGGATGTCCATCACCAAGAATCTGATCACCTTAATGGGCGGCACCATTGCGGTTGAGAGCAGTCCCGGAAATGGCAGTACCTTTACGGTCGAGCTGGATTTTGGGGTTCCGGAAGGGGCGGAGATTGCAAGCCGTCGGAACAAGGATATTGAAAACCTGAAGGTTCTGATTGCAGATGACGACCGCGACAGCTGTATACACACGTCCCTGACCCTGGAAAACATGGGGATATCCTCCTGCTGGGTCTTAAGTGGAACAGAGTGCGTGGAAAAGGTGATCGACGCTCATAAGACCGGAGAGGACTATGATGTATGCCTCATCGACTGGAAGATGCCCGATATGGACGGGATCGAAGTGACCCGCAGGGTCCGTGGATATGTTGGGCCTGATACCACCATCATCATCATCACAGCTTACGATTTCAGCTCGATTGAACAGAGCGCCCGTGAGGCGGGCGCCGACGCGTTTCTGGCGAAACCTATCTTTTCCTCCACCCTTTACAATACCTTGATTTCTGTGACCGGCATGGAGCGGGAGGTTCATATGCAGGGACCGGAACAGGATATGAGCGGAGTGGAGGACTGCCGCGTGCTTCTGGTGGAGGACAATGAACTCAATTGCGAGATCGGGATGGAGATGTTAAAGATTATGGGAATCAATGCGGTCTGCGCCCGTAACGGACAGGAGGCCGTAGAGCGATTTCTGTCCGATGGGGATGAGATTGACTTGATTCTCATGGACGTGCAGATGCCCATAATGGATGGATATCAGGCCACCGGCGCCATACGCCGTTCCGGCCGGGCAAAGGCCAAGGATATCCCCATCATTGCTATGACCGCCAATGCATTTCATGAGGACGTGGTAAAGGCTTACGAGGCCGGGATGAACGGCCATTTGGCAAAGCCGGTTGATTTAAAACAATTATACCGAACGATCAAGGGTCAGATGGAACTGAAGGATTAAATATATACGACAGCTTTCAAATATGGCATTTTCCACATACGGAAGGCGGTAAAAGCGGAAGCGGATCGATAGAAAAACAGGGGCTGAATAAGCTGCCTGTTTTTTTATTGGAAAGTCCTTGCTAAAAATATACTTATGTAAACTAATGGACAGCCGAAGCAGGGCATAGTAAACAGACGGTATTGCAGTTAATTAAAGAGCGGTCTTTGAGAAAAAAGGGGCATAGGGAATCGTCAATGGTGAAGACAAGATGCCGGTGAGTACGTTGTATTAATTTAAAAGACATAGCGGCAGACCTGTCATTGGAATATTTAGCACCGCAGGTGGGGCAGGAATAAAATGACTCAAAAAGATTCCCCCAATTCCCCTCATGAATGAGGGGCTAGGGGAGTTGAGGTGCCGAAGGCACTTTCTTGTTTGTGGCGTTCAACCTTACAAAACACGTTATTAGGAGCCTTGACACGATTTCGTGGGATTTTGAGTAAACTCCCATTTCATGCGGGTTTGCGGCCTCTGTCTACCAAATAATTTGCCGTTTTTGTTGATTATCAGGGTGATAACTATATTTATCGTAAGAGTTTGACAAGCTCTTCTTTTTTGGCAACTCTCCCAGAGATAACTAGTTTTCCATCCACCATTAATGAGGGAGAAGTCATTACCCCCAATTTAACAATATCTATCAGGTCTTCCACCTTTTCGATTTCCGCATCAACATCCAATTCCTTGATTGCGGTTTGGACATTTTTATATAACGTATCGCATTTATCACAACCTGTACCTATAACTTTTATGTTCATCTGTTACCTCTCCTAATTTTTTAATTTCATTTCAGCGTCTACATTGCCATTCCACGATGAAAGAATGTTTTTAATGACTGCTGGCCCTACTTTTGAGATGAAGACTAATTGGGCATTACCGGAATCTTTGCTTTCTTTAAAATCAATCCTGGTACCTACTACATCAACTTGCTGCCGCCCAATGCCCTTTATATTAAGGAACCCCTTTATTCTATATACACTTGGAATGATTTCAGTTAGAAATTTCACTAATTGATTCTTATCCACGTCATCGTATATTTCCATGAATAAGGTTTTTGGCTTTGTCTCCTCGGTATTGGTGGTTTCTTCACTTTCGGCCCATTGATACAAAAGTAAATCATCATCTAAAAAACTATAATCCATTTTACCTTGTATGCTTGTGGCTAGCTTACAGACAGGATTGATTTCTCTTATTTTCTTTTCCAATTCTGCTATTTTATATGAATCAACAAGGTCTGATTTAGTTATGACGGCAAGATGACAATGCTTAAGCTGCCGGTACACAGTCTCTAAATCTGCCAGTTGACTTATAAAATTTACTGCATCAACTAAGCAGATAACACCACAGAAATCATAACTTTTACCTGAGACAGCTTCAACGGCTCCAAGAATTTCTTCAACATTGGATGGATCTCCCAGGCCTGAGCTTTCCACAAACAGGTAGTCAAAATCATGCTGTGCCATTTCACTCAGCGCGCTGACAAAGGAGAGTTTCAGACAGGAGCAGAAAATAGAACCACGGTTGATTTCTACCATTTGGATATCATCATTTTTCAGGATTGTTCCATCAATTCCTAATTTGCCAAATTCGTTTTGGATGATACCAACCCGATTCCCTTTCAGGTGTTCCAGGAGCTTTAACAACAAGGTAGTCTTACCAGCCCCCAAAAAACCTGTCAATACATAAAGTTTTGTTGTCCCTTTATTTCGCATTTTATTACCCCTTTCATTGATTATATAAAAAATGCATGAAATACATTAAATAGATATCCGACAAGAATAATTCCGGTAGTGCATATGACTATGAACAGAGTCAGGAGTTTTGGCTTTACAGCTTTTTTCAACATAATCATCGACGGCAGGCTTAAGGTTGTGACAGCCATCATGAAAGCAAGTATGGTACCGAGCTGAGCCCCTTTGGCTAACAAAGCTTCTGCAACGGGAATTGTACCAAAGATATCAGCATACATGGGAATGCCTACAAGCGTTGCAAGAATAACACCAAAGGGATTATTGCTCCCGAGTATACTTTGGATCCAGCTTTCAGGAATCCAATTATGGATTGCCGCACCAATGCCGACACCTACTAAAATGTAAGGAAATACTTTTTTAAACGTATCATATACCTGTTCCCTGGCAAAATATATCCGGTCTTTTCTGGCAAGAGTGGGAGCGTCCACATCAACACTGTTGGCTGATTTAATGAATTCTTCAACATATTTTTCCATGTGAAGCTTTTCAATCAGAGCGCCTCCAGCCACTGCTATGATCAGGCCGACTATGACATAAGCAATTGCAATTTTTGCACCAAATATGCTCATCAGCAGTACAAGGCTGCCCAAATCCACCATTGGTGAGGAAATAAGAAACGAGAAAGTCACGCCCAACGGTAAACCGGCACTTGTGAATCCGATAAAGAGTGGGATAGATGAACAGGAACAAAATGGGGTCACAGTACCTAACAAAGCTGAAATGATATAAGAACCAACGCCATGAAAGCGTCCCAATATTTTCTTACTTCTTTCAGGTGGAAAATAACTTTGTATATAAGAGATAATAAAAATTAAAAAACATAAGAGGATTGTTATTTTCAATACGTCGTAAATAAAAAATTGAATACTTCCGCCCAATCGGCCGTCTACATCTACGTTAAGAACGGTTAAAAGATTTTTTATCAGGGAGTTTAACCATTTCATTCCTAATATTTGATCCTGGATAAATAGAAAAAATGTTTGTATCGAGTCCAATTTGATTACCCCTCTTTCCATTGCATTATCATATCAAAAAAAAATTGATGTATTGGGTTTTATAAAGGTCATCCAAAGATGACCATTTATTCAGGTACTTTCTCTGCTTTTGTTGTAGTTAAGAAGTGTAAACGTTCTAATGCATATTCACTACCAGATTTACTGATTGAATAGTGAGTCCATTTACCTTCCTGTCTGCTTGTGACAATGCCGGATTCACATAGAATCTTCATATGGTAAGATAGTCCGGATTGCCCCATGTTCATTTTATCAATTAAGACACAAGCACATTTTTCTCCGCTTTGTAAAAGTTCTAAAATCATAAGTCTTTTTTCATCACAAAGCGCCTTGAAAATTTTAGCGTCATTTGTAAACTTGTGCTCCATAGATTTCACCTCACATCAAAAAAAATTGATATATTTATTATATGATGGAACTAATTCGTTGTCAATAAATATATCAATTTTTTTGATGTGATTTTTGATATGATATTTAGATCATTAAACTTTTATATAACCGCGTGGGGAGGGGAGGATAGAGAGCGGATGTATAGATTTAATCTATCAAAGACCTAATTGAATATCAAAGAACCTTTGGTCAATGGTATGGCAGATGATTAGAATGAATATGGTAAGTATTTAGGAAAGGGGGATTAATATGGAAAAGAAATTACATGGAAGCCATGTGGAAGCAGGTCCAAATCGTACGGAAATGATGGGCCGTGAGGTAATGGAGGCATGTCTTTCGGTCTGTAGGGAACAAAAGGTCAAAATTGTGGATATCACAGGTGGACACCGGAAACAAATCCTCAATTTGAGTGGTTTGTGGAAGAAGTTTGCAAAGCATGTAGCCAAGTTAAATTCACTGGGGAATGGGCAGGAGAGCTTCTCGTCAATGGGTAGTTATTCCATGAATATATGGAAGTGTCAGAATAGGTTGGGTTGGGGGAGGGGAAATTTCGTTAGGAATGAGCAGGTGAACAATAGGTTGTGTTTGATTGAAAAAAGCAAATCAGAATAGGAGGGGAACATACCCCCGTGACCAATATGGATGCGGCTCTGAACGGGTGTATATGAATAACTGAGATATATGGTGAACCGCCTTTGTGGTGGTTCTTTTTTGGGGAGGTATTAAAAAAATGCAGGTAACAATCATGGCAAATCAATACATCGGACAGCGGGGATACACAGGTGCAGTTCTGAAGCTTCCAGCAGGCAAGGCAGGGATTGCGGATGCTCTGGCGTGTGCACATACACCTTCCGAGAAAGAAATAGCTCTGAAGTGGTTTGAGGACTGGCCGCAGTTTCTCGACAATGTATTGGAAGCATGCGGGGAAAAGAAGCTAGAAGAAGTAAACCTACTGGCCTATAAGCTGAGCCAGATGAATGAAGCACAACTCAATACTTACGAAGGAGCCATTAAACTACGCCAGGAAGATGGGAACAGAATTGATATGAAGGAATTAATCAATATCTGTTATAACCTGGACTCATTTGTATTCCAACCAGATATCCTGAACGATAACATGCTGGGGGAACTATGCCTGATGGGAGAGTTATTGGGTGTGATTCAGGAGGCATCCGATGAAGTATTGGAGATGTTGGATGAAGAAAAAGTAGGGCAGGCACTCCGGAAAAGTGATAAGGGAGTGTTCACTACGAAAGGCTACCTATTCTTTGGATCTGACAAATGGACAGAGACATATGATGGGATGCACCTTCCGGAATATCCAGACATCCATGAGGGGGTTATCTCCTTGCGGTTGAATTCCCTGGACTGTAATCCAGAGAAACATACTGGCGTATGGTTGGATTTACCCGCAGGAGAAATGGAAATAGACCAGGCTCTCAAACGGCTGGAGGTCTCTTCGTTGAATTCCTGCATTATTACTGAAGTAAAGAGTATTGTTCCACTATTTAATTATCAGATTCCCAGTGATACGGATATCAATGAGTTAAATATCCTGGCAGAGCGGATCCAGACATTTCCTGATGGGGAAACACTGATAAAATATAAGGCGGTATTGGAATTTGAACAAAGTAATGACCTAGAGTTGAATTTGAATATTGCAAACAATTTGAACTGTTATGAGCTGGACCCATCTATCATTTCATTAGAATGCTATGCGGAACAGGTCTTTCAGAAAGCGGGTATTGATATAGATGATCCTTCCTTCGCTTATTTTGATTTCAGGGGGTATGGGGAGCGTTATATGCTGAAGAAAGGTGCTGCTATGACTCCCTATGGTGTCGTCTCCAGAAATGAGCAGACGTTTGTGTGGGAATCTGCCAGGTCAGAATCAGACATGGTGATGCAATGAGTTTGAGTTTAAGAATCGCGATACTGGTGTGATAGATTAGTGTAGTTGTAGGGCCGCCTTTATGGAGGTCTCTTTTTATTTGGAGATGTAAGATGCGAATATATATTAAGAGAGAGAATGTCAGTCAGGGGGTATGGATGGACCTGCCCGCCAGTCAGGATGAGATAGAACGGATATACATGGAGCTGAAAGGGATGCATTCTTCTAGTATGATACCGTTTATCGCCGGGGTGGAATCGGACGTGCCATCGTTGGCAGAATGCCTGGAGGATTGTGCGGTATTTAAGGATGGACATTTGGAATTGCTCAATGAGCTTACTCGGGAGATGGGCATGTGGGAGAAAGATGAGAAGGCAAGATTCGGTGCAGCGCTTATGTGGGACCATCCGGACACAATCGAAACGGTAATGGATGTGGCAAAGAACCTGGACCGTTACATCCTGGATGACCGCATGAAAAACTGGGAAGCGGCCGGGCGTCTGGAGTTGGAAAAGCGAGGAATACAGATAGACAAGAGAATTGAGCCGTTTCTGGACTTTGAATCCATTGGAAGAGAATATGTAAGCACGAAAGGCTGTATGACCCCCATGGGTTATGTGATTAAAAAACAGACTGCACCGTGTAGGAGTAAGGAACAAGGGTATGACTCTCACAAAGGAGGTTTTCTTTCTGTCCATATGGCAGATGAGAAATGGAATAAGGAAATATTCCAACTTCCGCTTACAGAACAGAAGAAAGCCAGCCCGGCAGTGAAAAAATGGGACGCCTATGCCATACAGTACACCAGTGGTTATCTGGGGGAACTTTCGTGTTATCTTCCACCAGGAATTACGCTATCTGAACTAGACCGGGTAGCCGATGTAATCGACAGGGAAGTCGTCCGAAGAGGGACACTGGAGAAGGAAAAACTCTATGCTATTCTGGAAGCTGGATTGCCGGAAACCATAGGGGAAGCATGTGATATTATCCAAGACTATGAAAACCACGTGTATGTCCCTTCTGATAAGATGGGCCGTAAGACGATGGCGAGAATGTTGGCTCTACAGTATTCCAGGATAGTCCTGCCAGAGGAGCTGAAACCGTTCTGCCGTTATGAGGAATATATGGAATCCTTTCCGAACCGATACATGGTAACCACATCCACAGGCCATGTATTTCATCCAACCAGGGATTACAGCTGCCGTCTGTCAGAGAGTAGGACCATCCGGCTCTATAGCCCCCTGACAGTCTCACTGTTCTGGAGTAACCGAGATGGTTTCATGCCAGAGATATTATTGGGTGAACGTTTAATCAAACAGAAGACTGCCATTGAGACTGCATTCAAACGGCATCTGCCATCCGACGAAGATTGTATGGGAGTTTTCTTGAATCATCAGTTGCTACGTGCAAAGGTTGAATGTATGGTTCCGGAGATCGAAGCGTATGGCGGGCAATTGTGGTGTGCCCTTGAGGTAAGGACAATAGGAACATTGACAGAAGCAGAACAAGAGGAACTGAAGAGGGACTGGCTGCGTCAAATGAAGGAGGGATGGGGACTGTCCCTCCTCGAATATCCCATCCATACGGAGAGGGGTGAAATGCATATCGGACTATGGGATGAGGACTATGGGACTGCGCTGTGCATCATGACGGAAGAAGAGTTAAAGAGGCCAGACCTTCCAGAACAGGAAACAGGGGGGATGGAACCGTTTATGTAACATAGATAAAGGAAGCCCCCTTTTTATACAAATTATGCTCCTGAAGGAAGCCAGAGGAAGAAGGCAGGATCCCGACCGGGATAAGAAATAGCTGACTCTCTGGCGATTGGATTTAGAACAGAAGACGATAGAACGGATGAGCTCTGCGGTCTGTCATGTTGAGGGTTATATAGAACGATAGCTGTAGGGAAATATGGAAGAATTGAGCTGTCATAAAAGTAGAAGGAGGAGTTTCATGGAGATCACAATAAATGAGTTACGTCAGATGAAACACAAGGAGGGGATGATTTTACAGGGCTGTGGAGGGGATATACAGGAATGGGTGATTGGGATCAATGAATTATTGACACAGGAAGATATCTTACTGGAAGGGACAAAGTTTGAAAATGTGAGGTCATTTTTCCATGAGGGCTCAACCAACCTGCTGTTTCCATTTGAGGATGTGAAACTCGATTTCGGAAAGCTGGCTATATGGAGGCTTCGTAGTCATGGGACATTTGGAGGCACATGGCTGTCTGATTATGTTGCAAACAAATTAGGCGGTTTTCTTGATGGAGGGCCTGTACAAAAGACGGAGGAACATAAGCAGTCAGAGCGGCGTTTGGATACCCCTGTTCAGGAGAATGAGGAGCTTGGATTAGGTGATATATTAATGAGATAGTAGGTGCTAGAGCAGGACTGTTGAAAAATATCCTGGCTCATCATAACGACGACCGGGCTTCGGTAATTATATAGTAACCAACCGTTCTGTCATATATAACGATGTGATTCAACAAAAACAAACAAATGTTCTGATTGGGCTTGCGCAATAGATGCTGGTCCGATATAATAGAGAGGCAAGGAGGCGGAGAGATGATTCGATTATTTGAATTTCAGGATTTAGACAAGATTATGGATATATGGCTCCAGGGAAATCTGGAAGCCCATTCTTTTATAGACGCCGAGTATTGGAAGAAGAATTTCGATTCCGTAAAATCGGTACTGCCCAATGCGGAGGTATATGTGTACGAGGAGGATGGAGAAATTCTGGGATTCATCGGAATGGACGCGGAATATATTGCCGGTATTTTTGTAGCGGCAGGACACAAGGGGCAGGGAATTGGCCATCAGCTAATTGAAACGGTGAAAAAGAAGAAGCGGTTGTCCCTGCATGTGTTCGATAAGAATACAGGGGCAATGGCCTTTTACCTGAAAGAAGGGTTCACGGTCCGGGAGAGAATGACAGAAAAAGATACCAGCGAGAGAGAATGTCTGATGGTCTATGAGAGTGGGAAATAAGAGCTTAATTTACGAGAAAGGGCTCTTCTGACCTGTTTGGTAGTGAAAACCGGAGGTGGTGATATGTCAACCTGGAATCCATGGCATGGATGTAAAAAAATCAGCCCAGGCTGTACGAATTGCTATGTTTATCGGAGAGATGCTGAATTTGGTAAGGATAGCAGTGTTGTAACCCGTACTTCTAACTTTGATATGCCGGTCAAATGTAACCGCAAGGGTGACTACAAGCTGCAGCCAGATGGTGAGAGTGTGTATACCTGCATGACCTCTGATTTTTTTCTGGATGAGGCAGATGCATGGCGTGCCGAAGCATGGAATATCATTCGTAGGCGTAGCGATCTGCATTTTGTTATTATTACCAAACGCATCCACCGGTTTGAGGTGGAATTACCGGGGGACTGGGGAAGCGGGTATGAAAATGTGACCATCTGCTGTACCTGTGAGAACCAGAATCGGGCTGACTACCGCCTGCCTGTTTTTCTGGAATTGCCAATCAAACACCGGACTGTGATTCATGAGCCAATGCTGGAGCAGATCGATATCCGGAAATATTTGGCTACAGGGAAGATAGAAGGGGTTACCTGTGGTGGAGAGTCCGGGCCGGACGCAAGAGTCTGTGACTTCTCCTGGATACTTGATTCCATGGAGCAATGTGTGGAATATGATGTACCTTTCTGGTTTAAGCAGACAGGGGCAATGTTCAAGAAGGGGAATAAGGTGTATTTGATAGACCGGAAGGCTCAGATGAGCCAGGCGCAGAAGGCCGGGGTAAATTATAAGTGCTAAATGATATAGAGGTTGTTGTGGCATACATCAGGAATATGTCACGACGCCTCTGTTTTTATGTCCGCTTTCGGTGTGCTCAAAGAATTTCTATATGAAATTAGCGGATATGAAGGCAACGCCACATTTTTAAGATAAGACCCTGTACAGGTTCCTAAAATGAATCTGTGAATTGAGAGCGGGGCAATGAAATTGTGTTGGAAGGGGGGCGAGGGTGGTTGCAGTGTAAATAGAAAAGAGCAGATCTAATACGAAGATACTGATGAGAGTCAGTGTCTTTTTTCTTTCTCTTGCAAGATAGCGAAAAGGAAGGAGGCAGAGTTCCGGCCGGGAAAAGATATCTGACTCTTTTTTGAATGGATTTAGAGCAGAAAGCGATAGAAAGAGTAAAAACAGCATCTGAAATGTCTTTGCGGATATATGGCCGTCCTTTAGTAGTCACGGACAGTGGAGGGAAAGACAGTGCTGTTTGCAGGGAGATTGTGAGGAGAGCTGGCATACCCTTTGAGCTTCACCATAATCTGACTACTGCCGACGCACCACAGACAATCTATTATGTACGGCAGATATTCAGGGAATATGAAAGCAAGGGAATCCCATGCAGCATTCACTATCCGTATTACAAAGGCCAGCGGGTGTCCATGTGGTCTCTGATTCCCATGAAACGGTTCCCACCTACAAGGCTGCAGCGTTATTGCTGTGAGATACTGAAGGAAAATTCCTGTCAGGACCGGTTTATAACGACCGGGGTACGATGGGCGGAAAGTCAGAAACGGAGGAATAATCGCGGTGTTTTTGAGAACTACACAAGAGATAAGAATAAGAAGATTATTCTTAACAATGACAATGTCGATGAGCGTATGTTATTTGAGACATGCACTATAAAAGGAAAACGGATCTGCAATCCTATTGTGGACTGGCTGGATCGGGATATATGGGACTATATCCAGTCCGAGCGTATTCCGGTAAACCCGCTGTATGAATGGGGATTTCACCGGGTTGGGTGCATTGGCTGCCCCATGGCGGCAAAGAACCGTTGGACCGAATTCCGCATTTTTCCCAGCTACAAGAGGGCCTATTTACGGGCATTCGGCGTGATGATGACATCTATTCAGGAGCAGGGGATAACAACCCGATGGAAGGATGCAGAGGATGTCTTTGCCTGGTGGATGGAGGATAAGAACACGGAAGGACAAATCAGCCTGTCCGACCTGGAGCTGTGGAGGGCAGAGAATGAGAAGTGGGAGTGACGGAAGTACGTGGATGTGATATATGCGGCCTTAAAGGAGGGAATTGTGAAGAAAGAAATTTATGTAGTGGACTGTCCAACGCATATACGGTTCGGTGATCCCATGTATTTTGAACATTTTGAGGGCCAAAAACTTGACCGTCTGGTGGTGGATTGTAAGGTGCCTAAAAATTTTGTGGCACGGGTCGTCCTGCAGGAACAACCGATTGAGGACCTGCCGGGAGAAATGTTGGATACCATGACCCTCTATATGGCTCCGGAACGAACCATCAGCACCTACATGGATGGCTATTGTTATAAGGGACAGGAGGTGGAGCAGAAAGAGATTGGAGTTGATACAGTGACCTATTTATTTGAAGCGGATGGCCGATATGAGGAATTCAATACAGAAGGAGATGGTTACTGGGGGGAAAGCCGTGAATTTTTCAGGATCCGGGACGGACGGAGCATCATAGATGCAGCGGTTATCACGGTCTGCATGCCGGAAACAAGAGGGTTTGAGGATATGAGACGTCTGGTTCATTATTTTTTCCAGGGGGCACAACTATTGGAAACAGGACAGAACAGTCAGATGGGACCCCCAGGGACCTGTGCAGTAAGGAAGGTGGTCCACAAAGAATGAGAAAAACGAATGTTCACAAAACATGTAAGGACAGAGGAAAGAGAGGTAAATGAAATGCCAGTAGGACGTTTTTTATCAGGCAGCAGTTTAGAGGCATTCGAAGTGTTGATGCAGGAGGGGAATCCCTGTCTTCCGGACAGGAAGGGACAGGAAATGGCGATCTCCTGTTTTTTTTGCAGAGACACAAAGATTTCAGGATACCAGAAGATGGTAAAGGAACTGCGGTTTCGGATTCCCGACAGCCAGTTTATAGAACGGGTAGAGGAAACAAAGTCATGTATGGACGGCCCTGTCTATCGAAACCGGGAACATGAGGAACGATACAGAGGTCTCATGGGGCATAGACAGATTCTTGCTCTGGACCAAAAGGCATCCTATGCCTGCGCCCTTTATCTGTTGGCCGCTGACGGATATCTCTGGGATAAGGCACGGGATGCTATTACTATGTCACAGGTAATCTTTCCGGATATACAGCTTGGAGGCATCAACGTCAAAGGATACATCCTGTACCATCTGGCCAAGGACCTGTATTACCGGACCGGATGTGTGAAGGTATCGGACCTGACGGACCGCAGCCTGGTGGACCAGGGATTGTTTGCCGTCCTCCTGACCGGATGCCTTCTGCGGGAACATGGTCTGAGGCGGATGGAACAGGTCGGTATGGTGTAGGGAGGTGCTGCCCCATTGAATAGCATCATCAGTTGGATTGGAGGAAAGAAAGCCCTCAGGGAACTGATTTACCAGCGGTTCCCCTTATCCTATGGACGTTATATTGAGGTGTTTGGCGGGGGAGGCTGGGTTCTGTTCGGAAAGCCGCCGAGCGGAATGGAAGTATACAATGATTATAACTCTGACCTGACCAACCTGTTCCGGTGTGTGCGGGACAGGCCCCTGGCATTGATTCAGGAATTAGGATTCTTTCCGTTGAATGGAAGGGAGGAGTTCAATTATCTGAAGAGATTTCTGAATCGGGAGGAATTCATGGCTCCAGGTCCATGGTATCAGGATGAGGGACATGTGGCAGAACAATGTCTGACACCAGAGGCGTGTGGAGAAATCCGGCCTCTCCTGGAGGAACGTGCAAGGATGTATGATGTAAAACGGGCTGCCTGCTTTTATCAGTTAATCCGATATAGCTATGGAAGCAGTTGTACTTCCTATGGGAGTCAGCCCTTCGATATTCGCAGGACATTCGGGCTGCTCTGGGAGGGAAGCAGGAGGTTAGCCGGGACCGTGGTGGAAAACAAGGATTTTGAGGCACTCATACGGCAGTATGACCGGGAGGATGCCTTTTTTTATTGTGACCCGCCCTATTACAAAACAGAGGGACATTACGAAGTGGTGTTCCGCCGGGATGACCATGTGCGGCTCCGTGACGTGCTTGGGGGAATTCAGGGAAAATGGCTGTTATCCTATAACGACTGTGCCTATATCCGTGGACTGTATGAAGGATATCAGATTGAGACGGTCAAACGGTTGAATAACCTGGCACAACGGTATAACCAGGGGGAGGAGTATGCGGAGGTGTTCATATCAAACTATGATACAGCGTGTAGGAGCAGGGAATTGCCGGAACAGATAGAGCTGTCGGATGTATACGGATTTTATTCGTAAGGAAGGAGGAACATGCGGTTAAAAGAATTAAATATGAGGCCAGAGGAAGACGGGAGCGTGATAATACCGGCAGAAGTGTTGGAAGCGATTGGCACAAATGCAGATGGAACAGTCTATGTCACATATCTGGCGGAAGAAGATGGCGGCGGGCCGGAGGTGTTCGTAAGTCCGTTGGAGGTGGGGGAACTTACACCGGACCAGTTGTATGAGGATGGAACGCATCTGACGGTTCCGGAGGAACTGTTAGAGGAAGCTGGTATCCAGCCGGATGAGGACCTGGAGGTTGTGTGCGAGGATAGGAGAATTACCATTCTTCCGGCCCGGGCCAAGGTTATCGTACCGCATGAAATACTGGAACTGTGTTCGGAAATTGGAATCAACCCTGAGAAGGTACGGATCATTATGGAAATGGAGGGATTAGATGGCAGGTCTGAAGAGGACGTACCGAATCGTGGACGGTAATGGGAGGATTTATCTTCCAAAGAATGTACGTGAGGAAGCAGGAATGCATCCGGGAGATATCATACGGCTGGAGGCAGATAAAAGTGGATGGATTGGACTGATGAAGGTGGAGCTGATTGAGGCAGGGGACCAGTCTCCGGAGGCCATAGAGGCATATGTCCGTGCTGCTGTCCGCCAGATGCCAGATAAAAGCCGTGTGAGTCTTTTGGCTGAATTAGCTGATCTTATGCAGAAAGATGAGGGATGACATATGGATGGGGGAATGTCCAAAGAACGGCTGCTATGCGCCTATATGGCAGATAGGGATGGGATTGTGAAGCTAAGGATGCCATTCGATGAGGAACAACTGGAGGCCCTCATGGACCAGGAGACACTGCCCGAACTGATTGTGTTCCTGGATTCCCATGTAACCCCCGTACTAGTCGTGAGAGGAGGGAACATCCAGTTCTGCACAGATGATGGTCTGGGAGAGAAGCTGGAACGTCTTCTTAGGAAACGGAGAAACGGAAAGGAGAGAGGAGATGGCAGGCATTGCGGTTAAGAACAACCTCATCCTGTATTATGGCAATATAGCCGGGTATGTGGAAGATGGAAAAGCCGTCCTTGATCCGATGTTTAAGAACGAATACCTGACCAGGTTCCTGCAGGAGAAGAAGGGGCTGGAACCATGCTGGCAGGATGGAGTGTATGACCGTCTCGTACATGGGCGGGTGGACCTGACCGGGGAGGTGAAGCCAATCAGGAACTGCAGGCTCCACCAACTGAGGCCGGAGGTGCCACCGGAGGAGCGGTTTCTTGATTACGAGGACCAGGTATCACGTCATGGGATGCCGGATTCCAGCCGGTATGAGGTGGTATATGACTGCCAGATTGAGACGGATGACCTGGAAACCATCTATACCAAGTTTGAGAGAGAGTTCCCGCAGCGCTCCACGGGGCACCCCATTTCTATCTCGGATGTCATTGAACTATATGACAGGCAGGGAAGCGAGTTTTATTATGTAGACCATTACGGATTCCAGAAGATTGGGTTCATCCAGGGACAATCCCTGGATACCCAGGGAGCCGACCACATGAAAGGTGAGGACGCATGCCAGAGACAACCTATTTAGGAAATGAAGACACGTAGGACAGGAAGAAAGGAGGGAAAAGGAGTGTGTGCAGGAAGCTGCGGGATATAATACCACACCGGTGTTCCGGCCCGTTATTACAAACCTCCAGCCGGAACATGGGATTCTTGCGACAGCCGAAGTGCGGATTGGAGGTATCTGTACCATACGGAATGTGAAGGAAGATGATTACGGAATAGAAGTCGTGATGCTAAGGACCAAGATGCCCTGCCATGTGGGATATAAGGATGCATGCTTTTTTGAAAGTCGTGAGATACGGGAGCAGTTTGACCAATCCGTCCTTTGTGCGCATGAACAGCAGATGGATCCGGATTATGAGATGGGCCGGGAACGGATAGAGGATGATATGGATACGGATTGGGAGGAAGGGGATGAACCGGAGATGGGGATGTAATGTAGAACGTCGTGGTTCAACAGACCTATCATACTGACCCGTTAAAGAAAGGAGCGAAGATTTATGAAAGTAAAGGAAAGAGTGGAAAGGCTGGCATTCAGGACCGTGTTATCAGTGAAGCGGTTGATACATGAGGAAAAAGCAGAAAATTTTGTTGATACAGCGATCAAAATATTGATGGCTGTTGTGATTGGTGCCCTCCTGCTGGCAGGGCTGTATAAGTTATTCGCGGATACGGTACTGCCAACATTGACCCAGCGTGTCACAGAGATGTTTAATTATTCCGGCTAAGAAAAGATTTTAATTAGCTTGGAGTTGAAATTTATAATATTTTGTGTCATCAAAGGCATTATAATTTGATTAATGCCTTTGATGAATTTTATAAAGATAAGGGCAAAGAAGCTGTACACAAGGATAAGTGATGTTTTTGCAGACAACAGAGGCGCAGGAAGGATAAACCATAGAAAAATAATTTTAGGTAGAATGTTTTTATTTGAAACCACATCTGGAGATAAGGTTTGCTGCTATATGATGAAAGACCTGCCTCTCCCTATAAACAAGAAAATAGTTGTTTTTATATTATAGAATAGATATATATACAATTAAATACAGAAAAAACGAAAATAAACGTTGATTTATTTGCGAAATGGCATATAATAGGATTAAGAGCGTAGAAGAGTGTATAATGAAGGAGAGTGCCATGCTGATACAGTTTAACTTTAAAAATTTTAAATCCTTCCGGGATGAGGTATCCCTGGATTTGTCGGCTACAAAGATAACGGAGCATGAAGATCATGTGGTGGAGATGGCAAATGATAAGTTGCTGAAGGTTGCTGCCATCTATGGTGCAAATGCCAGCGGAAAGTCTAATATTTACGATGCTTTTAAATTCATGAGCTATTATGTGGAGGAATCCTTTAAGTTTGGCGGTGAAAGCGACAGCAGGCAAAAAGCAGATTCGGATTACATCAGGGTAAGCCCGTTTTTGTTTGACAGCAAGAGCAGGAGTGAGGAATCAACCTTTGAAGTGTTCTTTGTTGATAATTCAGAGAATACTGGCAAAATTTATCAGTATGGGTTTGCGCTGCAGAATGATGAAGTGGTGGAGGAATGGTTTTATTCCAAGGCCAAGACAGCGAGAAACCGGTATAAGACTATTTTTTACCGAAAAAAGGGAGAAGAACTGGAAGTAAACGGGCTGCCAAAGAGCAGTATTGAAAATATAAAGGTCGCATTGGAAAAGGAGACTTTGATTGTATCGTTAGGGGCAAAGCTGAAGATATCGAAACTGAAAAAGGTAAGGGACTGGTTTCTGAATAACGAGGTTGTGGACTTCGGAAATCCTGCAGAGAACTTTTTCCGTTCCCAGGTACTGCCGAAAGGTTTTACCACCAGTAGGGAAATACAGAGCAATGTAGTAAACTATTTTGCATCATTTGATAATGCCATTTGTGATTTTAAAGTGGAGGAAGTTCAGCGGGAAATTGAAAAAGAGTCCGATCTCAGTTATAAGATTGACGCATTGCATAAGATGGCAGATTGTGATGAATTTGAATCCATTCCGTTGAAAAGTGAATCCAGTGGGACGCTGAAGATGTTTGCTTTATATCCATCTTTGAAAGAGGTGCTTGATAACGGCGGAACCCTGTTTGTAGATGAACTGAATGCAAGGCTTCATCCGTTATTGGTCAGAAACATCATATTGACCTTTTTATCACCGGAAATCAATACCAATCATGCGCAGATGATTTTTACCACACATGATATCTGGCAGCTATCTAATGAGCTGTTGCGCCGAGATGAGATATGGCTGGTGGACAAGAATCAGGATGGAGTTTCCGATTTGTATTCCCTTGCTGATTTCAAGGATGAAGACGGAAATAAGGTACGCCGTGATGAAGCACTGGCAAAGAATTATCTGACGGGCAGCTATGGCGCTATCCCTGCGCTCCGGCCTATGGAGATGTTAAAGGGGAGGAGTACGAATGGCGAATAAGAGTGGAGGAAAGCCCAGTGACCGCAGGGCCGGCAAGAGGAAAGACCGGAATCAGCGGATGGGGCAGAGAGTACCGGAACTGGGATATTACCTGATTGTGACAGACACCGAGGAAACGGAGAAAAATTATTTTGAGGGACTTCGTGACAGCATACCGGCAGAGCTGAAAGATCGGCTGATTATTAAGGTGGAGAAAGCCAAGACGGTAGAACTGGTAAAAAGGGCTTTGGAGCTTGTCGGAAAAGAATCACAATATCGGATACCATGGATTGTATTTGACCGGGATCAGGTGAAAGGGTTTGATGAGATTATATGGACGGCGGAGAAAAACGGGGTACATGCCGGATGGTCAAATCCCTGCTTTGAGATATGGATGTATGCGTATTTCGGGGAGATGCCTGCAATCAGGGAGTCTTATACCTGTTGTGATCGGTTTGCGGATAAGTTTGAAAAGGTTACCGGGCAGAAGTATTATAAGAACGACAGGGACGTTTATCGCAAGCTGGTACAGTATGGTGATTTTGAGCAGGCGGTTGTGTTGGCGGAGAGAAGTTTGAAGAAGTGTGTGGACGATGGGAAGAAGCTGCCATCGGAGATGTGGCCGGCTTGCATGGTGCAACGGTTGGTGGTAGAGATATGGGAGAAAATTAGGTAAAGGGATGGTACTAATGAAATCTTTTGAAGAACTCCTTAAAAAACATAAAGAGAGAATAGACCAACAATATCAATATGTATTAAATGATTTTGCGGATTTAAGTGGAAGTATTAAATACTTGATTAAATATAGAAGCGAAAAATATGCAATATTCATTGATCGTGAAAAAGAATTTGATTGGGAGACACATGATAATATTGATGAAGTGATGTCATCAAAAAAAATGAATTCAATATTAAGCGGTATTGAACATTTGCAGCATCAGCCTTGTATTGAATACTTTAGCTATAATCAAAAGAAGGGACTATATTGTTTGTTGGGAGAATCTTTAGCATATGCAATTGATGAAGATTACAATACATCAAGAAAAGTGTTGCACAAGGCTGAACAATACTTAAATGATAGAAAATATGAAATAACGAGAAAATGGCAATTATCATACGCTATAGGGATATTAGGTATTTCAATTATTGTTTTTCTTTTGCTAAACAGGCATCTGGGTGGTATATGTGTTTTTTTGAATTTACAGGAGTCTGAATTCAGTAAAATGTTACTTTTATTTTGGGGGGTGGTTGGTGCTGTTTTCTCAATAATACAAAATACAGGCAATACATTTTATGATTGTCAATCAGGCAGAGTTCTAAGTTTTTTACAAATTTTCTCCAAAATTTTAGCTGGAATTATATCGAGTATATTCATAATTTATCTTTATGAGTTGGGGTTAATATTTAGTAGTTTAGGTGGTAACAATCAAACTGCGTGTTTAACAGCGATGTGTATTATATCGGGATTCAGTGAACGTCTGGTTCCGTCTATAATAAATAAAATATGTAAGGACGAAACAAAGGAGGAGGAAAATGAACAGAAAGGTACTGATAATATCTAATCCTGGTGAGATTGGAGCAGATAACTATTGTGAAGGTGTGAAGAAAGATGTACTTAACTATAACAATTTTTTTAAAGATACATATGGAGGTGCATGGTTTGATAGTGAAATTATATCGTTAGAACGTCCAACAAAGCAAAAACTTGACAGTTATTTAACACAGATAAATGCTGCTGACTATTCTATTATAGTTTTTACAGGACATGGGTATATGTGTAATGGTGACACCATTATAGAATTGAAAGAAGGGGAGGAATATAACACAAAGTATCTGGCGAAAAGTGGAAGAACCTTGATATTAGATTGCTGTCGAAAGAAATATGATTTCTTGCAAGAAAGTGTATTCGCGGAATTCTCAAATAAATTGGAGAAACGAAGCATGAGTATATGGGATGCACGAAAATATTATGAAGAGGAGATATTAAAATGTGGCAAGCAAAGATTAGTGCTGTACAGTTGTGATGAAGATGAGTGTTCCAATGATGACAGCAGAAAAGGAGGTTATTATAGTTATAATTTATTAAAAATAGCAAGAAATTGGTATGAAAGAAAAGGTTATGCTTTGTATCCTGCTACACTAACAATGGTTCAAGCACATGAGCAAACCAAAAATTTGCTGAAAGGTATTATAGATAATCAAACACCTCAAATTGAAAAGCCAAGAGAGGAACCATATTATCCTTTAGCAATAATTAAGTAGAAAGTATAGTTTTAAGAGAGGAAACACGATTGAACCTAAAAATTCAGTCGTGTTTTTTATATACAGAAAATCAAGGAAAGTGAGGAATTACAATGACAAAAGCAATATATCAACCAAATTACTGGCACTACCTAACCGGAGATTTTCTCAATCGTGTACATCCAAGGTTCAGAAAAGCTATCAAGATTCTGATGGCAGTTGTCATTGGTGCCCTTCTGTTGGCAGGATTGTATAAGTTATTCGCAGATACGGTACTCCCAACCCTGACCCAGAGGGTTACAGAAATGTTCAACTATTCAGGTTAAGGAAGGAGGCATGTTAAGAAATGAAAACACAACAAGCACAACCCAAAACACAACCAGAGAGACATGCAGGTAATAAGATGGATATTGATGTAAAGGTTAATTCCATCAGTATGGAAGGGAACATTCTTGCCACAGCATCCATCAATTTGAACCAGTGTCTGGCTATACGGAATGTACGTCTGATGAACGGTGAGAAAGGCATGTTTCTGTCCATGCCATCCTATCGTACCGGAAATGGGGAATTTAGGGATATCTGTTTTCCAATCACAGCAGAATTCCGGACACAGATGACGGAAGCCCTGACGTCTGCGTATAAGGAGGCTCTTACGATACAGCAGGGCAAGATGGCACAGATGGCAGAATCACCTGTCCCGCAGATAGCCCTGGCAGGACTGTCCATGTGAGAAGGCAAGGATGTACAGAAACCTTGAACTGACCTTGTGGATTGGTCTTATGCTGGGCGCTTCCTATACCGACCTTCGCCACCGGATGGTACCGGACTGGCTGAATCTTTGTATTGCAGCCTGTTCCCTGTTGGGGCACCAGGGCAGCTCACCGGCAGGGATTCTGTGCGCCATCCCTTTTCTTTTTGCAGCAGTATGCTGGGGAGGAATCGGTGGAGGGGATATCAAGTTTATGGCAGCATGCGGTATGCACTTAGGTGTGTATGGCGGACTGGAGGCGGCGATATTAGGGACGGTATCCCTGCTTGTGTATCATATGGGATATCTTTTTTTGTGTTCTTGGAAGGTCATCCAGCCCCCTAAGTCATACCCCATGGTCCCATTCCTAACAATGGGCTGCCTGGCTGTGTTGTGTGCAGGAGGATAGGACGCAGCTGCTAGAATGAATGGGCGGAGGTCAGATATGAATAAAAAGACGTTATGCATCTTACTAAGCATGGCTATGTTATCCCATCAGGTGGCATATGCTTCAGACCAGTCCCTTTCCGGGGATGTGGGACCATCAGGTCAGAGTGAAGTTGTAATGGCCATGCCGATCCAGGAGGAGGAAGGAGCACATACCAATGAAGAAGCAATGGATGCCAATGTGGAAGGAAACGGTGCTTCGTGTTCCGATGTAACGGTATTGGAAGCAACCGCATCAGAAGCAGCACCCATGAAGGATACGAAAACAGGAGAATGTGATTCAGAAGCAGGGGAACTAAAAGAAGACCAAGGATCGTATGCCGGCCCACGTAGTCTGCTTCGGGCTGCTTATGGAGCGGAGTATTATCAGGGGGATTGGGATCCGGATGCCAATCGAAATGCAATTCGCATCCCAAAGGTATATCCGGTGCAGTCCGCCAATTACCTGCCGTCTCTTCCGGCCGCAGCAGTTACCAGCAGCCTATATAAGACATATGGCCCAAATGGGTGTGCAGACGTGCAGATTCAGGTCGGTTCCGGAAGTAATGGTTCCCTGAACCGGACAGAGGTGACGGTCAACTTAAAGACTGGGCAGCTCCTTATCCTGAGGCCAATGGGTGCAAGCAAACATTCCTATTTTCATATAAGTTACATCAACGATAATAAAGGCCGCAGATTCAGTGACTTTGCAAAACTGTACCATCCATCTGATTCGTACTATTCCAGATACGAATATGCCTGGCTCATGCGTGTTACCTGTGATATGGCGGGAAACTGGGATGCCCATGCCGACGGATGGAACACGGTGAACAATGAGGGGGACCGGGTCTATTACGGACCGGCGCACTGGACCATGCATCTCAATGTGGCACACGATTATGGACCATGGACCACTGCATCCGAGCCGTCCTGTGCGGTGCAGGGAACCCAGAGACGGACCTGCCGGGATTGTGGTTCGGTCCAGACCCAATCCACCAGTGTTCTGGGACATGCGTTCAGTGACGGTTATTACATGGGTGCCAATGATGGTACCTACTTTAAACGGTGTACCCGTCCGGGGTGTGATGCCAGGACAGATGTGAAATACAATCCGTATACGGTCGTATTTGATGCCAATGGAGGCACCGGAAACATGAACAGTCAGCCGTTCGTCTATCAGACGCCAGTCGCATTATTCGTTAACCAGTACACCAGGGACTACCATACATTCCAGGGATGGAACATCCAACCGGACGGTGGTGGTGCCGCTTATGAGGATGGTCAGTCCGTACTTAACCTGACGAAAATCTATGGTGATACGGTCACACTGTATGCTCAATGGTTCCCGAACACATACATCATAACATTTGCGGACGGGATGGATGGGAGGCAGAATGAACAGAAGGGGCTTCTATATACGGGGATACTCGGGACGCTTCCGGAATTTATCCGGAAGGGATATACCCTCCTGGGTTTTTATACGGAACCAGACGGAGGAACCCGGATTACGGAAGAAACTGACGTACCACATGAGGATACGACCTATCACGCTCATTGGTCCGCCAATGAGTACCGTATTATGTTCCATACCAAGAATGCCCATTGCGATATAGATGGGAAAGTGGTCACATATGATAAACCCATCGGAATCCTCCCGGTCCCTGACCTGGAGGATTATGCTTTTCTGGGATGGTATGCCCAGCCTTATGGGGAAGAGAAAACGGAAGGAATCATGTATGGGGAGGCACTTCCAGAACCGGGGCAGAAGATTGTACCCGCATATGAGTATACGGTAGACCGGGATATGGATGCATACGCTTATTTCACCCTGGTATTCCGGGACCTGGGAGATGGAACGAATAAACGGCCAGGCAAGGATGGAGCCATCGGGACGGAGGATGATAACCTGTATCTGAATGGCACGGATGGAGTGGCAGGTACCCGTGATGACCGGAAAATATACGAAGGAGAGGATGGTCAGTACGGGACGGAAGATGATTTCTATCTGGATGATGAGGGACGTAAACATTTCCCGGGCCCAGACCGAACATTTTGCACTGAGGATGATTACCGGGATGATGGAAATGGGTGGAATACACGGCCCGGACCGGATTGCATCTTTGAAACCGAGGATGATATTACCGTCTCCAATGGATGGGATAGAATCCCCGGTACCGCAGATGACTGGATGGATAACGGTGAAACCTATCCATCCACCAGCCGCAGGCCGGGGAATGACGGGATTTTTGGAACGGAAGATGATGAGATATGGTCCAATGGGCCTGACGGCGCTCCCGGTACAGAAGACGATGTACGGATTTATCCCGGACTGGATGGTATTTATGGGACCGGGGATGACTGGTATGACAACCAGGATTTTTACTCATCTACCAATGTCCGTCCGGGACCTGATGGTGAATTCTGGACGGAGGATGATGAGATATGGTTTAATGGTCCGGATAGTATTCCAGGGAATGAGGATGACCTGCTTTTGATACCTGGCCCCGATGGAATATATGGTACGGAAGACGACTGCTATGACAACCGTAAGGAGCAAGAAGGGACCAATATCCGTCCTGGTAAGGACGGAATCTTCGGAACAGAGGATGATGAGCTCTGGCTCAATGGACCGGATCGCATTCCTGGAACGGAAGATGATGAGAAGTATGTACCACGCCGTCCGGGAGGAGGAACAGGCGGCAGCCATGCAACGGGAAAGAGGGCATATAGACCATACCATCCGTTGCAGGATGTAGCTATACTGACTATTTTGGAAGCACCAATAATGGAAATCCCAGCTGAAATATCTGGCTTACCTGTATTATTGGAGCAGAAGACAGAAGATGATGTAAGGCAAACCCAGGTTCAGCCGGAGTGTGATATGCCAGCTGTATCCATCCCTGATGTGACAAACTGGGAAGTGGAATCCGTGAAAACAGAGAAAGCCAGTGCAAGTGAGGTAGAAAAGGAGAAGGGAGACAAAGAAGCAGCACAAGGTAAGGCCATTCTGACAGCCATCTTGTTGCTCGTTATTATCATGTTGGTAATATTTCTTATCCGCAGGCTATCCTCCCATGCACAGAAACAAGAATGATCGGAAAGAGAGTGAAGATATGAAATTGAAGATATGTAAAAAGACCCGATTTACATTTTCAATACCAGTTCTGGTTTTGAAAAGCGTCAGGAAAGGGAACAGAAGGAAGCATCATGTAAGACGATTATCCCGGATGGGAGAATAAGGAGGGCTCAATGAAATTGCTTAAGAACAGGACGGTCCTTGGTATCCTCTGTATTGTATTATCGTTGGCCATCTGTTTCCTGGTTACCCCTTTATTTAATCAGGCCATCTCGCAAAAGACAGAAATCGTGCGGGTCCAGAAATCCATTAAGGCTGGAGATGAAATCACAAAGGATAAAGTACAGATGGTGGAGGTGGGTGGCTATAATCTTCCCGGGGATGTAATGAAGGAGTTAGGGAGTGTTGTAGGCGCCTATGCCACAGCCGATCTTTTGCCAGGCGATTATGTTCTTCATTCCAAGGTTTCAGAACAGCCACCAGGCGCAGACACTTACCTGTATCAGCTGGATGGAAATAAACAAGCCATATCCGTGACCGTCAAATCCTTTGCTGCGGGATTATCCGGTAAGATACGGAGCGGTGATATCGTGTCCATCCTCGCACCGGATTACCGCAAGATGGGGGAAACCGTTATACCACAGGAGCTGCAGTATGTCCAGGTCATTGCAGTGACAGACAGTACGGGTGTGGACGCCAATACAGACACCGGAGATAAGGAGAAAGAAAAATTCCTTCCGGCGACTTTGACATTACTGGCTACCCCCATTCAGTGTAAGGTCCTGGCAGAGCTTGAGACGGAAGGAAATCTGCATGCGGCCCTTGTGTACCGGGGGAAGGCTGAGACTGCCGGGCAATTTATTGCGGCACAGGAGCAGTTACTGGAACGTTTGTATCCTCCGGAAGAAGCCGCAGATGAGAAGGCAGGGGAAACACAAGCACAGGACGGCAAAAATACAGAAAGGGAAGAGATAACAGAAACAGAAGGGACAAAGGAGGAACAGAATGCTTAATATCAAGAAACACAGCATTTTTTCCAGGGAAGAGAAGAGGGACTGTCAGGAATACCAGGATAAGGGAGGCGTACTGGCAGTGTGGGGGAGTCCTGGAAGCGGAAAGACAACCGTGGCTGTAAAGCTGGCCAAATACTTGGCGGACCGGAAAAGGAATGTGTCTCTCCTGTTATGTGACATGACAGCTCCCATGCTGCCCTGCATCTGTCCGCCGGGGGATTTAGAGTCCGAACATTCGCTGGGGAGCATTTTGGCCGCGACTCATGTGACGCAGAATCTGGTACGTCAGAACTGCGTGGTGCACAAACATCTGGACTATCTGATGATTCTGGGGATGCAGAAAGGGGAGAATGAATATACCTATCCGCCCCATAATGCCAGCCAGGCCGCGGAACTGATTGACTGCCTGCGGGAACTGACACCCTATGTTATCATTGACTGCAGCAGCTATATCGTCAATGATATTCTGTCCGCAATTGCACTTATGGAGGCAGATTCCGTGCTGCGCCTGGTGGGGTGTGACCTAAAATCTATCAGCTACCTGTCCAGCCAGCTCCCACTCCTTCAGGACCATGAGTGGGATGCGGATAAGCAGTACCGGGTAGCCAGCAACATACGGCCAAATGAGGCGAGTGAACATGTGGAACGTGTGTTAGGAAATGTAACATTCCGGATTCCTCACTCTGCTGAAGTGGAGGAACAGGTGCTGGCCGGGAACCTGTTCAAGGAGCTGTCTTTAAAGGACAGCCGTGGATTCCGCAAGGAAATAGAACAGATTGTCAGGGAGGTGTTTGGATGTTAGGAGAGAAACGAGGGGAGTCACTGTTCTTTCAGGCGGAAAAGGCCGCAGAGCCAAAGACCGTGGTAATGGAGCCGCAGATGGCAGAAAGGGGAATACAGGCTGTGGAGTCCCATCAACCGGACCACAACAGAATATCTGCCACCGGGACATTACATCATCCCCAAAAAGAGAATAAAAGGCCGGGGATGACGACTGACCGGAAGGATGATGGGATGGAAGCACAAGAGGAAGAATGGGAAGAGGACATCACTGCGGGGTTTGTGCCTGGAAATGGGGGACCCAGGAATCAGGACCTGTTTTTTTCTGCCAGGGAAGGACGAGAATTCGCTCAGGTGTTGCAGGAGGTACAGGAATATGTGTCCAGCAAGTATGCCACTCTGCTGGCAGGCCATGGTGACGCGGATGTGAAAGCCCAGATTAAGCGTTATATCACAAAATACATCCAGGATTACCGGATTGCTGTTCAGGGAATGACCATGGTTCAGCTGGTGGATACACTGTATACTGAGATGGCAGAGTTCTCATTCTTAACCAAATATATCTTTGGTACCGGCATTGAGGAAGTGGATGTAAACAGCTGGAATGATATTGAGGTACAGTACAGCAATGGAAGGAATGAGAAGCTGGAGGAACATTTTGACAGCCCGGAACACGCCATCAATGTCATCCGGCGCATGCTGCATGTAAGCGGGATGGTCCTCGACAATGCAAGCCCTGCCGTGTTGGGACATCTATCAAAAAACATCCGTATTGCTGTCCTTAAAACACCTCTTGTGGATGAGGATGTAGGAATCTGCGCCAGTATCCGTATTGTCAATCCGCAGAGTATGACCCAGGCGGATTTCGTGAAAGGGGGAACTGCAACCGGAGAAATGCTTGACTTTTTGGCAGAATGTATCCGTTATGGAATCTCCGTGTGTGTGGCAGGGGCCACCAGCTCCGGAAAGACCACATTGGCCGGCTGGGTCCTTACCACGGTCCCGGACAGCAAGCGAATATTCACAATTGAGAATGGTTCAAGGGAGCTGGACCTTGTACGAGTGAAGGAAGGGAAGGTCATGAACCGTGTTATTCACACACTGACCAGGGATTCCGAGAATGAGAAACAGACCGTAGACCAGGATGACCTTCTTGATATGGCCCTTCGATTTAATCCGGATATTGTATGTGTAGGTGAGATGCGCAGTTCAGAGGCTTACTCTGCACAGGAGGCAGCCAGGACCGGTCACACTGTGCTTACGACCATTCATTCCAACAGCTGCGAATCAACCTACCGGAGGATGGTGACGCTGTGCAAGCGCAAATATGATATCTCAGATGAGACTCTGATGTCCTTAGTAACGGAAGCATTCCCCATCATTGTGTTTTCCAAGCAGTTAGAGGACCGGAAACGTAAGGTCATGGAAATCATGGAATGCGAGATCCTTCCAGACGGCAACCGGAACTACAGAACCCTATACCATTACAACATAGAGGAAAACCGGCTGGAAGGCGACCGCTTCATCATCCATGGCGAGCATGAACGGGTACAGGGCATATCAGAAAGCCTGAAGAAGCGCTTTCTGGAAAATGGAATGCCGAAGGAGCAGCTTGTGCGATGGGAAGGAGAAGAAGCATGAAGATGGTAAACATACTGGCCTGCGCTGGAATGGTGGCTGGCTTTTTCCTGATTTTGCGGCTGACACCCATGGAATTTACGGATGGGGTCTTCCGGCATTTCCTAAAATCACCGGATAGCATCAAAGTAGAGATACAAAAAACACAGAAAAGAAAAAAGCCATCCATCCTGCAACGGGAGGTAGAACTATGTCAGGAGGTACTGGCCCTAACCGGGAAAGGAGACCGAATCTCCTTAATCTGTGCGGCAGCCCTCGGCCTGTTCATGACGGGAGGAATCCTGGCCGTTATGTTGGGAAATGTGTTCCTGATTCCTGTCCTGGCAACCGGCTTCCTGTTCCTTCCCTTCTGGTATATCCGGCTCATGGAACACCATTACAAGAAAGCCATCGCATCAGAGTTGGAGACAGCCCTAAGCATCATTACAACCGCCTATCTGCGCAGCGAGGATATTCTTACCGCAGTCAATGAGAATATCTACTACCTGAACCCGCCGGTCAGCAGTGCATTTCAAGATTTTTTGGTGAGGATGAAGGTCATTAATCCGGATATGGAGGCGGCTCTGAAGGAGTTGCGGAAGAAGATACGCAATGATGTGTTCGAAGAGTGGGTGGATGCAATCGGTGATTGCCAGTATGACCGTTCCCTGAAATCTACGCTTACGCCCATCGTGAATAAGCTGTCCGACATGCGTGTCGTGAATGGGGAGCTGGAAAACCTGGTGTTTGAACCAAGGAAAGAATTTATCACCATGGTAATCCTCATCGTCGGGAATATTCCGCTCATGTATGCCTTGAACCATGACTGGTACCAGACATTGATGCACACCTTGTTCGGACAGGCCATACTGGCCATCACGGCTGCTGTCATCTTTGTGTCTACGGCAGCCGTCATACGTCTAACTAAGCCGATTGAATATAGGAGGTAACATGATTTTATTACTGTTTGTATTTGGCCTGTCTCTTATATTCGGCTTCTATTTCCTGGCTGCGGGAGTGTTAAGACTGCCCAGCATGGGAGCAGCCAGGGCGATTGCGGAACGTGGGAGCGGGAAACAGAAATTTACCGGATTCCTGGAGGACGGGATGGACCATTTGTCGGTCCTTTTGGCAAGACATATCACTTTGGATGAGTACAGAAAGCGGAGGATGGGCAATATCCTGAAAGCCGCCGGGATGGGGATGACCCCGGAGGTTCATGCCGCCTCCTGTATAGTCAAGGCAGGTGTGACAGCAATCCCCATTCTGCCCTGTTTACTGTTCCTGCCTCTTGCGACACCAGTACCGGTTTTTGCAGCGGTGGCTGTTTATTTCAGAGAATCCAGAAGGCCGGAAGAAAGATTGAAGGAAAAACGGGATAGGGTGGAGCAGGAATTGCCACGGTTCGTAGCAACCATTGAGCAGGATCTGAAGAACAGCAGGGATGTCCTGTCCATCCTGGAGAACTTCAAAAAGAATACCAGCGATACCCTCCGGGCAGAGCTTGATATCCTGACTGCAGACATGCGTTCCGGAAGTTATGAGGCAGCGCTGACCCGGTTTGAGGCCCGTATGAATTCTCCTATGCTTTCAGATGTGGTAAGAGGACTTATCGGTGTGTTAAGGGGAGATGACAGCGCAGCTTATTTTCAGCTGTTAAGCCATGATTTCAAGCAGATGGAACTGCAGCGGCTAAAGAAAGAGGCCCAGAAGATTCCACCGAAAATACGTATCTTCTCATTTCTTATGCTGTTGTGTTTTCTCATGACATATCTGGCCATCATTGGATACGAAATCCTCAAGTCACTGGGAAACATGTTTTAAGAAAGGGGGAGAGCTGGTGGATATCATACGAAATGAGAAGGGGGAGGGATATATCGATGTGTGTGTCCTGGTTCTGTGCGTATTCCTGATGCTGGGACTGGTCGTAAATGTGCTTCCAGTATATGTAGCCAAGAATCAGCTTGACACGTTTGCGCAGGAACTGTGCAGGGAAGCAGAGATGGCGGGCCGGATTGGGCCGGAGACAAGCAGAAGAGAGGCCGTCCTTCGGGAAAAGACAGGACTCACGCCGGAGGTGGAATGGTCGGAGGACGGACCGTTCCAGTTGAATGAGGAGGTGGAGGTGACCCTGACCATGCAGATGGATATTGGCCTGTTTGGCGGCTTTGGTACCTATCCTGTCACCCTCCATGCCAAAGCACAGGGAAAGGGGGAAGTATACTGGAAATAGCAGGATGGAGAAAGGCGATATCAGAGCAGGAAGGTAATGGCATCCCTTTGGCCGTTGCATCTGCCCTGGTGGTGCTGTTCCTCTTTTGCGGTATATCAGAATATGCCAGGCTGAACCTCATTGCAGCGGGAGTCAGGGATGCAGTACAGGAAGCCATCCTTTCCACGGTCAATGATAACTATGATGATGTATACCATGGTGTGCGTGAAGGGTACTCCGGCGGTTATTATCCGTCCGGGGGAGGCTGGGATGAAAGTCTGGACTATGGGGACGTATATGGATTCCTGGATAACCTTCTGGGAATGGAGGATTATGGAAGTTATCATGTGAAACTGGTGGACGGAGGCCGAAAGGAAGAGTACCGGATTTCGGACCTGGATGTAACTATACAGAATGTTCCTTTAACATCGGACAGCAGTAAACGCTTCCTGGCAGACGCCACGTTTCTACTCCGGGTGCCGGTCCGTTTCGGCGGGAGCCGCCTGCCGGACATGCAGATCCGTATGAAAGTACAGGCAGCCTATACTCCCGTGTTTTGATGGGATAGTTAAAAAAATATCTGGCGATATGTTTGTATAATAATCATATTATATTTCCTTAAAATGGAGAATAAATCTGGACTTTAGAACGTTATTATGGTAGGTTGAAATTAGATGCAGGGAAGAGGAGGGGATGTATATGAAATTGGATGACAAGCAGAAGAAATGGATGATAATTGGGGGCGCTGTGATTGTGTGCATGATTTTGGTGATCCTGATTGCGGGCCAGTTTAAAAGTGAGCCGGCGACAGCTGTTCAGGAAACCACGCAGGCAGACCAGACTACTGTTGCCGAACCTATGATAGAGAGTAGTGAGGCAGTCCGGGAAACGGTCAAGGTGGAGACGAAAGCAGAGACAACGGCAGCGCCTACGAAAGACCAAACTGATGAAACAGTCCAACAAATCCAGCCAGAGGTGACGAAACCTGCAAAACCAAAGGATGAGGACAGACATGACCCGGCAAAGAAACCAAATGGAGAGACTGTGACACCAACCAATCCAGTGGTTGCAGAACAGCAACCAATCCCGGAAACAGAACCGCCGGTGGTTACGGAGCCACAGCCGGTAGAACAACCAACAGAGCCCCCAACCGAAGCTCCGACCGAAGCAACGGAATCTGCGTCTCAGGAAGGGAAGATATATGTGCCTGGGTTTGGCTGGATGGATGATACTGGCGAGATAGGAACCCAGGTTGATTCTGATGGAGATATAAATAAACAGGTAGGTATAATGGATTGAGAGGAATACTGTAGCAAGACAATACTAAATTGATATCATAATCAAAAGGTCGTTGGCTTCAACGGCTTTTTGTGTGAAGGAGATAAATGGCGAGATATATAAAATGCATTATTGTATTTGTATTAATCCTATTAATTTCTAGTAATGCCTATGCTATTGGCGATGGTAATATAGATAGCGGTGGTGGAGGTATGTCGCAAGGTACGAGCCAGAATAATAAGTGGACAGTGGGAGATGAAGGGGTGAGGGTATCTGTAATACGCATTTCTGATCAGACTATTGTGGCAACGCCTATTGATTATACAAATAAGATACCTAAAGTACAAATGCATTTTGGACGGGTAAGTAAAATAGAGTATAGGACAGGAGCAAAATTAACGGCCAGCGTTGTTCCGTATCAATATGCTCAACCGGTTTCAAAGATCCCCAAAATTGTTACCAGTGCCAGCGGTCATAGCAGTATTGAAGAAATAAAGCGATACTTCTGCTCTGAATATATGGTAAAGCTAATCGCTGAGAGTTCAGGCATTCCATTTGAAACCTTAACAAACGGTGAATATAAAATCTTATTAGAGCCAGTAGCGTATGTGACCTATAATGGAATCCGCATGGCTATGACAGCAACCGAGGCAGCATATTATTCAAGGATGGGAACCAACATCCGGGATATGCTGCCTAATGTTTTATTTAAGAACGTACCGCTTTCTATGTTCTTGGAGACTCCTGATTTAGGTTATCCGGCATGGTCGGGTCCAAGAGACCAATTAGTTACCGAGGACCAGATCATATCCTCTTTGGGATTAGGTATCATCCATTTTAAGGAACATCAGCCGGAACAAGGCGAAGTAGTCACCTATGATTATGTTTACCGTGTCAATACACAAGTCATTACGTCTGTTACTGTGAGAGGTGGCCAGTCCGATCCAGATTACCCTGCAAGTGTACGATTTAATATAAAAGGTAAGAACTACACTGTAAATCAAGTGTACTATCCAGAAGGAAGTGAGCAGCTGGCTTGGATTCGGTGGACCACACCGGAAACACCTCAGGATATCACAATCCAGGTTAGTGGAGGTGGAGGAGGTTATCCAAGCAAGGGAACTATCCATGTTAAGGTAGTAGACCTGGACAAGAATCCTCCCCCGAATCCGGTTGCAGATGATAGGAATGATTCATATGTGAAGCCAACCTCCCTCCCATCCAACAGTCATATGAAGGAAGCCAAGTGGAGTATATGGAGGCCTTGGTGGCATGAATATTGGGTGTACCATGATGGAGGGGAAGATGAGGATGGATATTGGGAAGATGAGGGCTGGTGGGAATTTGACCAGGATTGGTATCAGGCCAGTCTGTCAGGAGGGATGGATATATTCCCGGATGAGAAAAATCCCACAGCAACTGGTGATATAATTAAAAGCGGGTATGGAATCAACCAGGAAGTTACAGCTGATGTAAGTACCACCCAATCCAGTGCTGTCACAGGGGCACAGAATGCTGTGACTTATTTCCCGGAATTTCATTACCAGACATATTGGAGATTGTTGGAGAGGATCAGCGGTGATTACTATGCCCGGTTTGAATTTAAGGAAAATGAGTATTCAACATTTAGCAGACGTACCCACTTTACACCGATATGGATGCCAGATGGAACGTATACGGCGTATACCTGGCTTTTGGACTGCTGGACACCCAAAGGCATGTTATCCCTTGACCTTTCAGACGATGTGGATATACAGGGGGATTTATGGTTGGATTGGCATATAGGACCAGTTAGTCCCTAGATGCAGGACAACCAGTACATGAACAGGTATATTAATTTCACCTGTTTTGTAACGGGGATAGTAGCTGCGAGTGACATCTGGGCTATGAGCCGGTCCTGAACTACGAATTATTAGACGTAATTATCCTGCGCAGTAAGAATGGGGAAGGGTAAAAGGTAATGTTACTCGTATTACTCACTTTGTATCGTGATTAGAGAATTTTATATTGGAGGAAGCTTATGAAATGGAACAAGCGTTTTGGGACAGTAGTGATGACCTCATGGCTGCTGTCTTTTCTGTTCTGCATGGTATCTTATGCGGATGGGAATGTATCCGGGGCGATAGAGGATACCTGGAAAACAGCAGTGATACAGATTCGGGCAGTCGTTGACCATGTCGTGTTCCCTGCAATCGACCTGGTATTAGCTGTATTCTTTTTTGGAAAACTGGGAACTGCGTACTTTGATTTCCGAAAACATGGCCAATTTGAATGGAGCGGGCCAGCGATACTGTTCGCATGTCTGGTATTTACTCTGACAGCGCCCACTTATATATGGCAGATTTTGGGGATGTAAAAAGATGATAATACTGTATCATGGCACAACGACAGAAGCCTATTGCAGCATATTGAAAAATGGATTCTGCCATAAGGATGTTGTCTGGACATGTAGTGATTCTAACATGCCTTATTTTTATAGTGACGAATTAATAGCAAAAGAATTTGAGTTAGATGAGCAGGAAGCCATAAATAAGTGCTGTGAGATGGCACTTCAGTCAGCAGCCTTTAGTGCTGCGGTTACAAACAACACATACAGGGCTTTCTATGTTTTTGAGTTTCTCATTGATGAAGAATATTGGTATATCATAAAAACGGATGGTTCAATGAAGAAGTTTTCTGCGTGCAGTGTCTGCATTGAAGCAAACCTGCTTAAAAAGCTCACCCATAATATATACTGCGCTCCAGAACACTATACTTCAAGGCTTGCAATTTTTTATCTCAGTATGTTGGAACAGGATTATTTGGCAGAACTCAACATTTTAGGATTTGAAAAAATATTATGGAGCACTTAATCCCATTGTACTTGGATTTATTCCAATCTGAATTGGCATGAAATTAAATTAGAGATGTAAAAGGAGGGCACACATGGGATGCTGGGGAATCACAGCCATGCAATCAGATGACGGATTGGATGCAGTAGAGTTTATACGGGAACACTTTCCAAAGGATGGGAAGCTGGAACTCAGTGCAATCATCCAGTCCTTATTGCAGGATGAATGGAACCGGCCACCAGAGGTCACGGATGGACAGCCCCATACAAGTCCAATGGCACTGGCTGAAATTATGGTGAAGTTTCTCGAACAGGATCTCGAAAGCCTGGACCATAATGTGGGGCCTTACATGAGGCAAAATAAATACAGTACGGTGACTTCATTCATGGCAATCAAAGAATCCATTCAATGGGTTCGGAATTATATAGCAGACACCCTTAGGTACAGTAGGAGGAATTCACAAATGGCATCATAAGATGGGAAATGAGGTGGTTGATTCAGGGAAGATGATTGGACTGGTTGTCAGGAATATATGACAGACCTGGCAGGACATCTTCAGGTGCTTCTCTTATCGGTCACAATCGGGCCGAAGGGGGCGATTTGAAGGAACGTGTGTATATTTCTGTAGGTTAGAATGTATCATAGGGTAGCGTGAATACGCAACTGTATTTAGGATTAAAGGAGGATGGCATGACTTTTTTTGAACAGGAACTTAAAAAACTCTTTGCAGATGATACTGCTTTTATGGACAAACGTTTTATTGGGAATGCCTGCTATGGAAGACTGGACAATAATATACGGATAAAAATTCGTTTTACGACATGTGGTGTTGCAGACCAATATGAAGCATTAAAAGTCACCCTGCTGAACCGAAATGAGGGTGAGATAGACAGCATGATGCTGCATTTTCATGACCTGTGGGGAATAAAAAAGACAGGAAATCCTAACTTTGGGGAAGGGATTAGCCCCCATATATGGAGGTACCGGGATAAAACCGAGTGGTATGTGTACCAGCCGAACAAGGATGATTACCAAAAGCTTGCTGATTCGGTTAGGGCCTATGTGGAGACATTCCAAGAACCAATACAAGGCCAGCAGATGTGTTGATAATCCGGCCTTCCGGATGGAAAGGTGTGGGCAGACGAGTTGTTCATTTGGGATTTTGTCGTAGATACGGTATTTGAGGATATCATTGAATGGTTTTATGGACAGCTAATAGGCTTTCTGAGTTCGTTTTTTGGTATGATGGGAAACATGGGCGCAGAGATATTTGATCTGGTATGGGTTCAGGGGATTGTCCATTTTTTTGTCTATCTTGCTTGGGCGTTATATGTGACCGGGCTGGTGGTGGCGGTATTTGAATGTGCCATTGAATATCAGACCGGACGGGGAAGTGTGAAGGATACAGCTCTCAATGCAATCAAAGGCTTTATGGCAGTAGGATTATTTTCCAGTGTGCCGGTGGAGTTGTACCGGCTGGCTATCACACTTCAGGTACAGGTAAGTGCTGCCATATCAGGACAGGGTGTTGGAGTCACGGAACTTGCCGCAGGCATCATGGATAACCTGTCATCCGCAGGTTCATTGAAGGAGGCAGACCTGTCCTTCCTATATGGTGGACTGGACCCGGCGGAAAACGGAATCTTTACCATCTTCCTTATCATCATGATGGGGTATGCAATCATTAAGGTGTTCTTTGCCAACCTTAAAAGAGGGGGAATCCTGCTCACTCAGATTACGGTAGGGAGTTTATATATGTTTTCCGTTCCCAGGGGATATGTGGATGGTTTCATGAACTGGTGCAAACAGGTGATTGGTCTGTGTCTCACAGCCTTCCTGCAGGCAACCCTTCTGACAGCAGGGCTTTTGGTCATCCGAGAGCATGCCTTATTGGGGCTTGGAATTATGCTGGCCAGTGGTGAGGTACCAAGGATAGCGGGGCAGTTCGGCATGGATACAAGTACAAGGGCCAATCTGATGGGCTCCGTCTATGCTGCCCAGAGTGCAATTAATCTTACAAGAACGGTGGTGACGCTGATACCAAAATGATGACAGGACTGGTGTATATAGCAAGCCCTTATGCGGGGGATGTTGAGGCTAACCTTGCCTTTGCAGGGCAGGCAGGCCGATATTGTATGATGCAGGGCGGCATACCTGTGATTCCACATATGATGTATCCTGCGTTTCTGGACGATACAGATCCGGCACAACGTGGACTGGGAATAGAAATGGGATTAAGGCTGATGGAAGTCTGCGACTGTGCATGGATATGTGGGGAGCATATATCCGCAGGAATGAAGCAGGAACTGGCCTTTGCTAATGGGATTGGGAAGGAGGTGAGGTTCGTGGGACGGGATGAAATTACTGCATCGGTAAATGAAAGGCAGGAAATGTTGATAAGAATGGAGATAGGATGAATGGAGGGAGGAGGTAAATGAGATGACCTATTTATATCCGGATCATCTAAGGGCAAGGGCCACCTTGTGGCTGTGGGATTTAAGGGATATCGGATTTATAGGAATAGGAGCTGTGTTCTCCATCGCCTGTTTTTCGGTCAGTGGTATCCTGGTACCCATGGTATTGACAACCGTATATGGTTTCCTTTCCATCCAGTTTGATGGCACACGCATTCGGGATTTTATCCTATATGCATGTGCCTTTTTTGTGACCCGGCAGCAGACCTATGAATGGAGAAGATGATGAAGAAGGAGAAAAAGGATAAAAAGACGGGACAGAAGAAGGAAGGGACACGGCAACTAATTGGTATCCAGGAGATAACAGACTATAGCCTGCGGACAATGGAACATGGTGAGCTGGTATTTTTCCTGATTCATCCAAGTAACCTGTCTGTCCTGTCGGAGTCAAGCCTGGCTGCCAGAATATATGGTCTCATGACGGTCCTAAAAGGAATGGCAGAACTTGAGATGCTATGCCTGAACAGCAAAGAGAACTTTGAGGATAATAAGAAATTTATTCAGGACCGGGTAGAGGAGGAAGAAAATCCTGCCATCCGAAAACTTCTTGAGGCGGACCTGAAGTTCCTGGACCAGATCCAGGTGCAGATGGCTACGGCACGAGAGTTCATTCTTGTTGTGCGGCTTCCGGGAGAGGAAGAGAAGGAAGTGTCCCCGTATCTGAAGCGAATTGAAAAGACCCTGAATGACCAGGGATTCACCACAAGAAGGGCAAATGGAGATGACATCCGCAGGGTTCTGGCTGTGTATTTTGAACAGAACGTGACCACGGAGCGGTTCGAGGAATCAGATGGTGAGCGATGGGTCATATTCCATGACCATTGATGGGGAGGAGGGAACAGTAATCGGAAGAAAAAGAATGAATCGGAGGGATGATGAGGTATATGTGAAGGATTTTATAGACATGGTCAGCCCTTCCATCATCCAATTTGAGATAGACCATTATGTGTGCGGGAACACCTACCGGTGTGTATGGGCACTCAGGGAGTACCCGACCAGTACTGAGGAGCAGGCCATCCTACGGAACCTGGGAGAGAAAGATGGAGTGACCCTGCGCATCTACACCCGGCAGGTTTCTCCGGCAGAAGAACGGAAAATCATCAGCAATGCTGCCAATAAGAACCGGATGCGGCAGGGGAGTACGGAGAACCTTCAGGATACCATCACAGCAGGCAATAACCTGCAGGATGTGGCTGACATTGTTTCACAGATGCACCGGAATAAAGAGCCGCTTCTGCATACAGCTGTATATATTGAACTGACGGCAGCGGATCCGGAACAGCTTAAGCTGCTACAGACGGAAGTCCTGACAGAACTTGTGCGTTCCAAGTTGAACGTGGACCGTCTGCTCATGAGACAGAAGCAGGGATTCCTCAGTGTGATGCCATCCGGTTGGAACGTGTTCAGGGAACAGTATGAACGGGTGCTCCCGGCCAGCAGCGTTGCAAACCTGTACCCATTCCATTATTCCGGGAAGACGGATCCGAATGGATTCTACCTGGGCCGGGATAAGTTTGGGAGCAACATCATTGTGGACTTTAACCGGCGTGCGGAGGATAAGACCAATGCCAACATCCTCATTCTGGGAAACAGCGGTCAGGGAAAATCGTATCTGTTAAAACTGATTCTGTGCATCATGCGTGAAGCGGGAATGGATGTCATATGCCTGGATCCGGAAGGAGAGTACCAGGATTTGGCGGAAAACCTGGGCGGCTGTTACATTGACCTCATGACAGGCGAGTACAAAATCAATCTGCTGCAGATACGGTGCTGGGACGAGGATGGAAGCCCGGATGACACAGGAGCTCCCATGGCATTCCGCCAGACCAGCAGATTGAGTCAGCACATTTCATTCCTGAAGGATTTCTTCCGGTCCTATAAGGATTTTACAGACCAGCATATTGACGCCATTGAAATCATGGTTGGGAGATTGTATGAACGGTTTGGTTTTACGGACAGGACTGATTTCAAGAGACTGAACCCCACGGATTATCCCATTCTTTCTGATTTATACCAGCTGATTGAGGGGGAATACCAGGGATTTGATGATACCAGGCGCCAGCTATTCACAGCAGAACTCCTTCAGGAAATTCTTCTGGGGCTTCACTCGATGTGCAGGGGAGCGGAGGCTCCTTTTTTTGATGGGCATACCAATATTACGGATAACCATTTCATCGTGTTCGGTGTCAAGGGACTATTGCAGGCCAGCAAGAACATCCGCAATGCAATGCTGTTCAACATTCTGTCCTATATGAGTGACGCGCTCCTGACCAACGGCAGGACGGCTGCCAGCATTGATGAGTTCTATCTGTTCCTCAGCAACCTGACGGCGGTCGAGTACGTCAGAAATTTTATGAAACGGGTCCGTAAGAAGGACAGCGCTGTTATCCTGTCAAGTCAGAACCTGGAAGACTACAACTTGCCGGGAATTGCCGAATATACCAAGCCGCTTTTCGCCATCCCGACACACAGCTTCCTGTTCAACGCAGGGGCCGTGGATGCAGGTTTCTATATGGATACCCTCCAGTTAGAAAAGAGTGAATACAACTTGATTCAGTATCCTCAGAGGGGCATATGTCTTTATAAATGCGGGAATGAACGTTATAACCTGATGGTCCAGGCACCACCCTATAAGGCCAGACTGTTCGGAAAGGCGGGAGGGCGATGACAAAGCAGCAGGAAAACGAACAGGTACTGGGGATGCGAGAGCAGCGCTTCGGCATTGAGATAGAATTGACCGGGCTTACACGTAAGGCGGCGGCTGACATCATTGGGAATTATATGGGAACCACGCCAGTTTATATTGGCGGTTTTTATTACGTCTATGAGATACCGGATAGAGAAGGGCGTCAGTGGCGTGTTGTGTTAGATAGCAGTATAAAAGTAGAATGCAAAAGTGGAATTGCCAATGACGAATACAAGGTGGAGGTGGTAAGTCCCATCTGCAGATACCCGGATATTCCTGATATACAGGAGATTGTCCGCCAACTTCGACACGGTGGGGCTATCGCTAATAAGTCCTGCGGTATTCATATCCATGTGGATGCCACCCCTCACAATGCACGGACTTTGAGGAATATCACGAACATCATGGCCAGCAAGGAGGACTTAATCTATAAGGCATTGCAGGTTGAGGTGGCACGGAAACACCAATACTGCCGACCGGTGGATGAGACTTTTTTAGATGAGATGAACCGGAAGAAGCCGAGAAATATGGATGAGGTAAGCTTGATTTGGTATGGGGGAAGAAGCAGGGGAAGCAAGCATTACGATAAGACACGTTACCATTGCCTGAATCTGCACTCCGTATTCCAAAAGGGAACGATTGAGTTTAGACTGTTTAATTCCACGACCCACGCCGGAAAAGTAAAGGCTTATATCCATCTATGCCTGGCCATTAGCTATCAGGCGCTCATCCAGAAATGTGCCAGTAGAAGGAAGACCACAAGCACAAATGAAAAATATACCTTCCGTACCTGGCTGCTTCGCCTGGGATTGATAGGGGAGGAGTTCGCCAACACCAGAAAGCATCTGCTTGAGCATTTGGACGGCTGTATTGCGTGGAAGGACCCGGCTCAGGCAGAGCGGCAGAAGGAGCGTCTGCGGGCCAGACGTGAAATGGAGGAGAACGCGAATCAGGAAGGAAAGGAAAACTTGGAAGGAAGAGACGTATCGAATCCTATGACGAAAACCGGAATGGAGGAAAAAATGGAAGAGGGAAAATTATATGTAGCATATGGCTCTAACCTGAGCCTGACACAGATGAGACGCCGATGTCCCACCGCCAGGGTTGTTGGGCTGGCGGAACTGATGGATTATGAGCTGCTCTTCAGAGGCCGTCGGGAAAATGCGTTCGCAACCATCGAGCCTAAACAGGGCAGCTGTGTACCTGTCATGATATGGAAGATTCAGGGGGATGACGAGTTGGCACTGGACCGATATGAGGGCTATCCCCACCTATATGAGAAGAAACAGGTGGAGGTATCTATGGGAAGAGAGCAGATGGAGGCCATGGTATATGTCATGACTCCGGGCCAATCCTTTGGCCGACCATCATCCCGGTACCTGAATATCATCCGGGAAGGTTATCGGAATGCAGGGTTTGCCCCAGTGGTCCTGGAGGCTGCTGTCAATGATTCAGTACGGCTGGCCATGCAGGAGGATGCACAGCAGGATGGGATGACAGGGATGGACTCCCTCAGATGATGAGGAAGGAGGTAAGTCAGTATGGCAGCACCTGTGCTGGCAGCCATCGCAAAGGCATCCATCCTGGCGGCAGCCGATGAATCACATAGGAAACGGATGGCGACCATATTTGGGCTCATTCTATCCCCTGTCCTCGTGGTTATTCTACTCATAATGGGTATGCTTTCCGGGATGACTGAACATAACCAGAATGCGGTAAGGACCGTATTCGAGAATGGAAAGTTACCGGAAAAGACACCGGAGGAATACCGGGCATTCATTGTAGGGATGCAGAACAGCTTCAACCGGATAGGAAATGTAATCGACGAAGTCACCGGAATGATCGAGGAAGGAGAGATAGATGGAATGATGGTAAAGTCCATCTTCTATTCCCTTTTTTATGATTATGAGGGCCTACCTGTTTCATTATCCGTGATACAGGAATTCGTGGACTGCTTTGTGAAATATGAAGAACGGACAAGGGAAGAGACGGATGATGATGGGAATACAACAGAGGAAACCTATCTGGTGGCGGTTCCGCTTACCAGCCAGACAGAGATTTACAGCAACATCCGTTCACGCCTCCGGGCAGTAAATGACATAGACCAGGCCAATGCAATTGAAATATATTACCGGATGGTGTATGGGGTAGGCGCACCCACGGAGGGGGATGGATTTGTGGAATGGTCTGAATGGAATGGGACCTTGTCGCCTGAAGCTTACGAGGCTATCTGTAGTGATCTGCCGGAGGGGGAGGCCGGAAGTCTGGCCGTGCAGCTTGCCATGACCCGACTGGGAGATCCATATTCCCAAGCAAAGCGCGGACAGGGGGACTATACGGACTGCAGTTATCTTACCCTATGGGCCTACCGGCAGCTGGGGGTCTATCTTCCAGGCACGGCAGCGGAGCAGGCGCAGTACTGTGTGGAGCGTGGACTGGTGGTGACAAGGGCCAGTCTTGTACCGGGGGACCTAATATTCTGGTCCCATAAACCGAATGGAAGATACATGAACATCACCCATGTGGGAATGTATGCGGGTAACGGAATGGTCGTCGATGCATCCTCCTCACGTGGCAAAGTAGTTTACAGGAACTTGTTCGATGCAGACAAACAGGTTTTATATGGACGTCCGGCTCTGCTCAGTACAGCCGGAAAAAGTGAACAGGAGAATCAAAGAAACGAACACAAATCAATATAGAAATGTAAGGAGGATATGACCATGGCAAAGAAGAACATCACAATTGGATTCCCGGAGGAAAAATTGAATGTATTGTTATATTTCTTAAATCGTGAGCAGCAGAATCTGGAGCCATTGTTAGAAGAACAGCTGGACAGACTGTATAACCGGGCCGTACCAAAACAGACCAGGGACTTCATTCAGTTCCAGATGACAGGCGAGCTTGCAACTGAAACAGAGGAAAATCAGGAAGCAGGGAAGGAAAACACACCAGGAACAAAGGAAACAGTCAAAGAGGCAAAACGGAATAAACGGCAGGAACGCCAAACCGTTCAGACGGTTGTACAGAAACCAGATGCGCCCAAGTTAGATGAAGACGTACAGGAGGAAGAAGGCCCTGGCATGCAGATGGGGATGTAAGATGCGGCCGAATGATACCAGGATATTCCTGTGGAAGGAGGGGTAACTAACATGGTTTTTCAGGAATTCATATCAACAGTAGCTAAGAGAATGGAAGAAAGATATAAGGAAATGGGACAGGATTATTCGGTGACAATTAAGAACCGGGAGAGGGTGAACCGGGAAAATAGTAGTTCAATTGTCGTAAAAAAGCCAGGCCAGCTACAACAACCAGGCATTGTAATGAACTCCTTTTATGATGATTTTAGTGAAGGAAAAAAGAAGATGGACGAGATTATTGACCAGCTAATGAAAACAGTTGAGGAGGAAAACTTGGGAATCCAACTGAATGGTTCTTATTTTACAAAGGACAGAATTTTAAAGAATATCCGTATGGAATTGATTAATGCGGACCGGAATCGGGAACTCCTATCCCATGTACCACATCGGATGGTAGCTGACCTGGCAGTCATTTATAAATATATCATTCAGGATACGGGGGAGGGGATAATCGGTGCAACACTGACCAACCATACGATTGCCGGAATGGGAATCCATGAAGATGAGCTTTTTCAGATGGCCATGGATAACCGTAGAGAAAATGCCCCATACGTCATCGGGAACCTAGAGGATGTCATTCATGGATTAAACGAAAGCCTGGGAATGGAAGAAACTCCTGAAGAGGATGGTTTGGATTCGTTTTTAGATTGTAGCGTTTTGACATCACAGGATGGATTATTTGGTGCTTCCTGCATCCTATATCCGGAAGCAGTGAAGGAGCTTGCTGCCGCCAAGGGAGGAAACTTTTTCCTTCTGCCATCATCCATTCATGAATGGCTTGTTATACCTGATGTTGGAAAATACGATGGTTTAGAAGATATAGTCCGATTCGTGAACCAAAATGAGGTGAGAGAAGAGGAAGTCCTATCAGACCACGTCTACTATTATGATGTCCAGAAACAGGAGTTGTCCATCCATCAGGCAGGCGAGGAAATCGAAATGGACGCTGATAGAAATGGAGGACCGGATGTGGGACGGATGGATTTTTTGAGTTAAGTCAAGAAGTATATATTGAAAGAGGGAGGTTTATTTTGAAAAAGGCAAGCATCCAACTGAAATATGATGAAGAGAAACTGTCGGCATTGGAAAAGTATATGATAAAGAAAGAGGTGGATCTGGAGGTGGAACTTCTGCATACCCTGCAAAAATTATATGAAAAATATGTGCCGCCGGCCGTCAGGGAATATATTGAAAGCCGGGAAACATGTGAAGGGAGGACTGGCATGAGGAGCCAGGAACGGCGGAACACTGCCAACCGGTCAAATGAGGGAATATTGGAAACAGGGGAAGGAACATGGAGCACGGAGAATTCGTAAGACAGCGTACGGATAAACCAGGCCTGTGACGCACGGTAAGCCAGCGTGTGGGCTTTTACAGAGGAGAGTGGGAGTACCGGGCATGTCAGGAAAAAGCGACGGAATTTGGGCGGATTTGAGAAAACGGCGTAAAATCAAGTACTGAGACAGGGATATCATGGACCATCAGCATGCAGACTTCAGAGGTAATTCCGGCGTTCGATTTGTGTGCAGGTTAAAGGGAGGTGCACCTAAAGGCGCCCCTCCCAGTCACAATCGCCCGCAATGCGGGCGTTTTCTGCTTCCACGAAGGTGCACCTGTTTGGAGGCCTGGTCACCCTTCAGGTGGTCTAAACACATGAAATATAGCGTATGTTCAAGGCTTTTAGGCTGTTTTTGGGTGCACCCTTTAGGTGGTTCTGCCAGGTATGCCCCTTGTTTTTTATAACATATGGATATGGACTTTCATCAGGATAATCGGTATTGTGGTGTCAAATGAAAAGGAGAGATACCGATGAGACAGAAAACAGGGAAAATCAAAGAGGAGATCCTGGCATTCATGGTTGAAATACTGGACAGTCAATGGCAGGAAAACAAGACACCAGAAGAACGTGTCATCCAGCAAAAAGTGAATGAGCGTTTGGATGGGTGGCTTAAACAGATTAGCGGGGAACAACGAGATGGGATTGAAGACTGCATTGATGATATGCTGGAAGAGAACTGGGCATGCCAGCTCTATCTATATGAGGAAGGGGTAAAGGATGGAATACGCTTGATGAAGATGATATATGGATTATGAGTTCGGTTTGCCGAACTCTAAAAAATGTTGGAAGCCCTCGGATGATTGTCGATGTGCCAGAGATCTACGGGTGTATGGCGGATGGAGCTTCACCGGTGGAAGCGTTGGAGAATGTTGAAACCATAATCGATGAATGGTTTGAAACGGTAAGAGCTATATGGTGTGAGATACCAGAGACGAAAGGCCGTCTGCTCTATGCATAGAGTAAATAAAGAAGTTTATAAGCCTACAGTTTAGACTGTCACATCATGTGATGGTCTTTTTTTGACTTAAAAATTCCACTTAGTTCCGGTTTGTAAATAAGGGTGTGGTGAAACAAAAAGAGCTGAAGGCGCTATCTTGAAATGGAGGTGAGTGTTTGGAGGACGACACAAAGAAACGAATCCCGGTCTGGTTATATCCGAAGACCCTGAAGCGGATGGATGAGAGCCTGGACTTGGGGAATTGTAAAAGCCGGAGCGAATACATTGAGAAAGCATTGTCATTTTATAGTGGATATCTTTTATCAAAGGAAAGCAGCCCCTATCTGCCGGTTATACTTACCTCGGCCATGTCCGGTATCGTGGAAGCGTCTGAGAACCGGACGTCCAGGTTATTATTCAAACTTGCAGTGGAGATTTCCATGCTTATGAATCTGTATGCGGCCCAAAATGATGTGGGGGAGGAGATCTTGGAAAAACTGAGGGGTAAGTGTATCCAGGATGTGAAGCATACGAACGGTTCGGTGAATCTTGCATCTGTCGTAGAATATCAGAAGGGGAAATAGTACAGCAGGAGATGATTCGGAGACAAGGAGGATTGGATGCCAAGAATCATATTGAAATGTTATTATATCAAACACGAAAAGGCACATCTGGCTCATCTGGTACGCTACATTGCAACACGGGAGGGGACGGAGAAAGCCAGAAATACACACGAACATCTTCCGCCAACTGCCAGACAAAAGCAGTTGGCAGCTGAATTAGTCCAGATGTTTCAGGAGCTTCGGGAAACTTATGAGTACCAGGACTATCAAGCGAATCCGACTATGGGTAATGCATCAGCGTTCATAAGCGTGTGCATAGAGCAGAACATGGACCTGATAGCCAAGAAGGAAAATTATGTGGATTATATTGCAAACCGTCCAGGTGCGGAGAAGGTTGGTACACATGGTCTGTTTACGGATGCAGGAGTTCCAGTTATGTTATCCAAGGTACAGAAAGAGGTGGCAGGACATGAAGGGCCTGTATGGACCTTCGTCCTATCTATCCGGCGGGAGGATGCCGGACGACTTGGCTATGATTCTGTAAAGAGCTGGGAAGCATTGCTGCGCAGCAAGCGGATGCAGATGGCGGAAGCAATGAAAATCCCGCCGGAGGAGCTGGTATGGTATGCAGCATTCCATAATGAGGGACATCATCCTCATGTCCATATTATTGCCTATTCCCGCGACCCGGGAAAGGGCTATGTCACCCAGAAAGGAATTGAGCAGATGCGTGCTGTGTATGCAAAAGAAATATTTAAACAGGATATGTATGAACTGTATCAAGCGCAGACTCTGCAGCGAAATGAACTGGTACAAGCAAGTGAGGATACATTGAAAACGTTGTACAAAAAGATTGAGGATGCATGGGAAGGAGGTGACAATCTGGAGCAGCTGTTGCTGCAGTTAGCGGTAAGCCTGAGACGGACAAAAGGAAAGAAGGTATATGGTTATCTTCCGCCGAGGGTGAAACAACAGGTGAATCGGATTGAGGATGAACTGGCCATGAATCCCATCGTAGCTGAATGTTATCAAAAATGGTATGATTTCAGGTTGGAAATCTTACACACCTATTCAGACCAGATGCCGAAGCCGCCGCCGCTTTCCAAGCAGAAAGAATTCAAACAAATCAAAAACATAATTATCCGCGTGGCCATGGAGTTGGAACCGGCCGGAACATGGAGCCTGGAACAGCAGATGGATGATATGGGCCGGACGATTGTGAAGGATATGGAGAGCGAAGCGGATGGACCTGAGCTTGCAGAAGGTGCTATGACAGAGGAGGATATTCTCTATGAGATAGAATCCATAGAAGATGGGGATGCCGTACAGAGTGCCGGACTGGTGAATCCGAATGTGGCATATAAGCTTGGAACTATGTTCTATAAAGACCAGGCCATAGAAAAGAATCTGGGAGCATCCATCTACTGGCTAAACCACAGTGCAGGACATGGTAATCAGAATGCCCAGTATCTGTTGGGTAAAATTTATCTGTTTGAACCGATGGTCAGGGATGTGAAAAGCGGCATGTTCTGGCTGCAGAAAAGTATGTCCCAGGGAAATCCATACGCAGCATACCTTCTGGCGCATAAAGATGAATGGGGCAGAGTGCAGCTTCAATCAGGCATCATCCGCCTGTTCCACCATCTGTCAGAAATATTTAATGAGCAGATAAAAGAGGACCAGAGCAGAAACATGGAATGGATTGACCATAAAAGGAGACAAAAACTCAAAGCAAAGAAAATGGCACAAGGAATCCGTGGATAAGGAGGGGATGTTGATTGGAATACATCGCTTTCACAGAAGAAGAAAAGGAACGGGCCGGGGCTGTCAATCTGGTGGAATTCCTTACCCGCCAGGGAGAGGAGATGGAACCATCTGGAAGCGAATGGCGTTGGAAACGTCATGACAGTGTGACGGTACGTGATAACATCTGGTACCGGCATAGCTGCAAATATGGCGGTTCTCCGATTCAATTCCTGCAGGAGTTTTATGACATGACTTATGTTGAGGCAATGAAGTCTCTGTTGGAAGGTAACTATCAGCCGGTCATCAGGGATGGTGGTAGTATACCCTTAAAAACAAAAAACAGGGGAAGATTCCAACTGCCGGAGCCATACGAGAATGCGAAACGTGTCATGGCCTATCTTTCCAGGACACGTTTCATTGATTATGGAATACTCAGGTTCTTTATTGCCAAGGGAGATATCTATGAAGAAAAGAAGCGGCACAATGTTGTGTTCGTTGGCTTTGACAATCAAGGAAATGCACGGCATGCCCATATGAAAGGGACCTATACAAATGGTGAAAGCTTCCGCCTCAATGTGGAAGGTTCAGACCCTGCCTATGGATTCGGATACAGTGGAAAGGGTTCAAAGCTATATGTATTCGAGGCAGCTATTGACTTATTGTCGTTCCTCACACTTTATCCCTGCGGATGGACGCAGCAGACTTATGTCTGTCTTGATGGTTTAGCTGAACATGCAATGCTCCAGGCTCTTTACAGTCATCCGCAGATACGGGAAATCATACTATGCTTAGACCATGATCCTGCGGGTATTGAGGGATGCTACCGGTTAAAGGAAATACTGAATGGAAAGGGGTATGATAAGGTATCACGTCTGGCACCCAGGAATAAGGACTGGAATGAAGACCTGAAGGAAATGCATGGAATTCAGCCGGTACCAGCCAGAGAACATCCAAAACTCCAACAGTGCATGAAGTTGTGTGTTTGGTTGAAAAACCTTGCAGGTCGGCCATGCACAGAAGAGGAAACTCTAAAACAGATTCATGATTCCCATTATCACTTAGGGATGGCAACACAGCGGCAGGAAACATATAAGGAAGACCATGGAGCGGAGATTCTTATGTGTCTGGAGGATATGGCCGCAGCTGGATTCCAGCGGTTATTGGAAATTCAGAGAATGGAAGAACCGTCCTATACCAGAGAACAGCTTGCGAACCAGGTTTTTAAGTCCTACCAGCCACATCGTGACAGGGGAAAGATGCGGGCCAAATCCGAGGAATTAAAAAGGATTGCAGAACACCTCCTTCATTGTGATAAACAGCTAACCTGCAGAGATGGGGGTGAAGTAAACAAGGATTCTCTCGAACAATTAATCCTTGCTTGTCTGAGACTCCATATCCAGATAACTGTGACAGCAGAAAAACAGAGGGAGGAATTAGGAAGGGAGATATCATATGCTGGCATGGAATGTGTTGGAGGATAGGAGGGGAATGGAGTGTATGGTTCTGGTGTGACATTGCTCATTATCATAGGGCTCTTTATGTTTGTGGTGATTGGCGGAATTGCAATGATATCCTGCCATTATACATTGGATGGGATTAAAAGTAAGACGGTAGGGGATGGTCAACATGGAACCGCCCGTTTTGCATCAAAACAGGAAATCCGCAAGACATTTCCCCACGTTGAATATCTTCCAAAGGAATGGAGGAAGGGACGGGGATTGCCGGAGGCACAGGGATTGATTGTAGGGGGAATCTTCAAAGGAGGAAGAGTGAGAGCACTGGTTGATACAGACGATGTCCATACACTCATGATTGGATCAGCAGGTGTGGGTAAGACAGCATATTTTCTTTACCCGAATATTGAATATGCCTGTGCATCCGGGATGTCATTTTTAACGACTGACACGAAAGGAGATTTGTTCAGAAATTATGCGGGGATTGCAAAAAAATACTATGGGTATGAAGTTTCTGTCATTGATTTGAGAAACCCAACAAGAAGTGACGGAAATAACCTTTTGCATTTGGTCAATCAATATATGGACCAGTACCAGGAAGATAATGCTAACCTGGCCGCAAAAGCAAAGGCAGAAAAGTATGCCAAGATTACCTCAAAGACCATTATTAATTCCAGCGGAGGGGATTCTGCTTCCTATGGGCAGAATGCCTTCTTCTATGATGCCGCAGAAGGACTTCTGACAGCAGTCATCCTCCTGACAGCAGAATATTGTCCTCCCGAAAAACGGCATATCATCTCAGTATTTAAACTGATTCAGGACTTGCTGGCGCCAAGTGGCGTGAAAGGAAAAAATCAGTTTCAACTGCTGATGGAAAAGCTGCCCACAGACCATAAAGCAAGATGGTTTGCAGGTTCGGCTCTCAACACAGCAGATCAGGCCATGGCTTCTGTTATGTCTACGGCATTATCCCGCCTGAATGCTTTTCTGGACTCAGAGTTAGAGCAAATCCTATGCTTTGATACAGCCATTGATGCAGAACGGTTCTGTAACATGAAATCCGCCATATTTATTGTACTGCCGGAAGAGGACACGACCAAGTATTTCATGGCATCCCTGATTGTCCAACAGTTATACCGGGAGCTTCTGGCGGTTGCGGATGAGCAGGGGGGAAAGCTTAAGAGCCGTGTCATGTTCTATCTGGACGAGATAGGAACTATACCCAAAATCGAATCACTGGAGATGGCCTTCAGTGCTGTAAGATCCAGGCGATGTTCCATTGTGGCCATCATACAGAGCTTTGCGCAGCTCCAGAAAAACTACGGGAAGGAGGGGAGCGAAATAATAATTGATAACTGCCAGGACAGCGTATTTGGCGGTTTTGCCCCCAACTCAGAGTCTGCGGAAGTACTATCAAAGCATATGGGAAATAGAACCGTATTGTCCGGATATATAAGCCGGGGAAGGAATGATCCGTCCCAAAGCCTGCAGATGATTTCACGTCCACTCATGACCTCAGATGAAATCAAAACCTTGAAAAAAGGAACATTCATCGTGACAAAGACAGGAGCGCATCCAATGCAGGCAACTTTGAAACTGTTTCTGAAATGGGGAATTACATTTGAGGAACCATATGAATTACAGGAACGGGTCGCCCGGAAGGTAAGCTATGCAGACAAACATGAGCTGGAAATGGAAATCATGAACCGACAGCTGGCAGTTGACTTATTATCGCCAGAGGATGTGGATGAAACAGAAAGAACAGGTCCGGAAATCATGCCTGCTAAGAAGGAACACACAAGGCCAGGGATTATCAGTAGGAAATTGCCTGTCCGTGTGGATTAGGGGCGGGGTGAGGGATGGGATATTTCTGTAAACTGTATCAATCAGGATTGCCGCATCGCGCCATCAGTGTTTATATGTACCTAAAAGACCGAACTGATAAGAATGGGACTTGTTACCCATCAATAGGAACCATATCAAATGAGCTAAAGTTATCGAGAAATACGGTAAAACGAGGGATTAATGATTTAATGAAAGCCGGCTTCATACAAAAGGAGACAAGATTAAGAGAAAATGGAGGAAGAAGTTCGAATCTATACCGCCTTATGAAATAAATACAAATGGTACACCAGGGGAGAGATCCGCTCATTATGTGGGCCATCCCCTGGTCCATGGTGGGCCGGCAGGAAGTGCTCATTTTAACAATAGGACAGAGAGGAGAGAATATTATAAAGCCTTATTATAAGATTAAGAAGTATATCCAGCGGATAGGAACTGCACCTATATGGAAATGCGAACATTTACAAAGGACGGGGGACTTCTCTATGTTGGCATTTAGGGAAGGAGTGTACAGGTGATTAATATATCAGGAGTCAAATATTCAGAGAATGATTATGAATAGACGCTGAAAGTGCTGTGTAACTTGTCAGTATTTTGCCGGGAACCAGGGGACGGTGTACCGTTTTGTGATGAAAGAGAAACACATGAGGATGATTATTGCGGAAGATGGTCTGATAAATAAAAATTAATAATTTGACGAAGGAGCCGGAATGAAACTTAACATATTTGATTTATGACTATAATAAAGCTTTAAGCAAACTGAAAAAGAAATATCCGGCAACAATGGGACTGTAATTAAAAACGTATAGAATTATCGTACTTTATGGACATTGACAGTAGAATATTAATGGTTGGTATGATACAATATTAAATTATATCATTAGAGGTGTTAGTGTATGTCTGAAGATAAAGATAAAAATGATATTTTACTATCTAAATATACAGACAAGGTATTACAAAATCTACTTGAATCTTCTGGTAAATGTATTGGAGATACTTTTTCTGATATATGGTATATAGTTCTTGGCGGCTCATTGTCTTATATCGCAGATAAGAAAAAGATAAAATATGCAATAAATTTGCAAAAGTATAAAAGGGAAATAGAAGAAGAATTAAACAAGATAGACAATGAAAATTTGATTGAGGCAGATATTCAAATCATGGGGCAAGCACTTGAAGCTTCTAAATTCTGTGTAGAGAAGGAAGTTTTAAGAAAAATGTTTGCTAAGTTGATAGCTTCTTCGGTAGATGTGAATAAGGCGAATTATGTAAGGCCTATATTTTGTGATATAGTAAAGCACTTAACACCGTTGGATGCGAAAATTTTAAGAAAGAAAAGTGGGATAGGTGATTTTGATACGGTAGATTGGAAAGAAAAAGATGAGTTTATATTATCATTATCTTCGCTACTGTCTTTAGGATTGATTGAACCAAAACATGAGTTGGAAGCAGATGTAGCAAGTATTATGAAAAACTGTGGTAAGAAATTACAGTCACTTATGCATTTGGCATCTATTATTGAATATCAGGAATTAAAAGATAAGGAAAAAATATTAAAAAATATGCAGGAAATACGCCTGCTATTTGAAAATAATACAGTTTTTGAGACTTATGTTTTAGGAATGTTTAATTTATCTCAATTAGCAAAAAATTTATGTGAAGTTTGTTTTTAGAAACCAACTATCTTTTATAGGTAGTTGGTTTTTTGATTGCCTTAGCTAGATAAAACTGAAATTATCAGAAGCACTTTGTCTCTCCCCGTGTTTCATGCATATTTGCAGTTGACGAGATGGCATGAAAATTGCTCTTAACAATAGTATATTTCAAATTAGGAGGTATACGATGATACAAATATCAAATGAACCAATGGTGCGATTGAAAAACGGAGCATACATACCCATTAAATCTTATGAGGGAGATATGGAGGCAGCTCGGGGAAATACATTATCTGCCCGGATTCTTGATGCTCATAACACATCCGGTAATCCCCATGAACTGCGTTTAAAGTTTGATTTGCTGGCAAGTCCGGATGACAACTATTCCAGTATTCTGCAGGAAGTACGGGCGATGGAGTGCAAAGGGTTCCAGCTCCCTTGGTATTTCTCTAATTGCCACAATGCTTTAGCATGTACTGGGGGGACCATCAACAATGATGATCACGTGTTCGGATTTGACTGTGTAAAGAAATACGGCGGCATTTATCTACCGCCATATAGCGCAGTGATTCACCAGTATATGAGAGAAAATGTGGCAGCCAGCGGACAGCTGATTCTTGCCAGTGACAGCCACACCCGTTATGGGTGTCTGGGTGCTATGGGAATCGGGGAAGGAGGTACCGAGGTTGCCAGACAGGCCATAGGTGGAACTTATAATATCAGGAGACCACAAGTGATAGCGGTCTTTTTGAAGGGGGAAATCAAACCGGGTATTGGTCCCATGGATCTGGCTTTGGCATTTATCGGCGCTACCTTTGGAAATGGTTTTTGCAAAAATAAGATTCTGGAGATAATGGGTCCGGGAATAGAGAAGCTCAGCATGGACTTCCGTTTTGGGTTTGACGCCATGACCACAGAGGCAGCCTGCCTTTCCACTGTGTGGATAACGGACCAGTCTGTTAAACAATGGTTCAGCGCTCATGGACGTCCTCAGGATTACCGTGAGTTAAGACATGACAAAGATGCTCTATATGATGGCCTTATTGAAATCGACCTGGGAGAAATCGAGAGTATGATTGCTCTTCCGTTCCATCCCAGCAATGTATTTACAATTCACAGTCTGAGCGATAATGAATCTTTTCTGGAGGATGTCCTGGAGTCTGTAGAGAAGGATGCTGCTGTACGCAGCGGCGGTCTTAGGTTTACGCTCAGGGACAAGATACAAAATCATCGGCTTACAGTGCAGCAGGCTGTAGTGGGTGGGTGCGTCGGGGGCACATATGAGAATCTATGGGCGCTGAAAGAGATACTTGGAGATTATATCATACCGGCGGATGGAGTGCCTCTGGGAGTCTATCCGGCCAGTCAGGCCGTACTCTCAGAAGCTGAACAACAGGGCGTTCTGGGGGCGTTGATTCGCACCGGAATAACCATCCATCCCTGTATTTGCGGTCCCTGCTTTGGCAGTACGGATATACCATCTAATAACACCATTTCAGTACGCCATGTGAGCAGAAATTATTACAGCCGGGAAGGTTCCAGGCCAGACCAGGGACAGTTGAGTGCTTCCGCCCTGATGGATGCCAGAAGCATTGCTGCCACGGTCCGTAGAGGCGGCAGGTTGACAGCGGCAGAGGAGGTATTGACGGCCGGGATGGAGAATAGCACCGGGAATGTGGACTATGGATTTGATGATTCATACTATCATACAGCAGTATACAATGGTTTTGGGTGTCCAAAGCCTGATACGGATGTGAGAATGGGCCCCAATATTGCCGATTGGCCTCAACTGCCGTTTATGAATGAACACATACTTCTAAAAGTGGCTGGAAGTTATGCCGGCAGCACAACGACAGATGAGCTCTGTCCCAGTGGAGAGGCATCGTCTCTGCGAAGCAATCCCGACCGTATAGCGGAATATACGTTAATCAGCAAGGATAAAGGATACGTTCAAAGAGCAAAGGCATTTAGGGATAATCCCCGGGACAATGGAGAGATCAATACAATCATAAGGCATATATGTGAACGGTTTGGTGTTGCTTCGCAGGCAATTGGATCAGGAAGTGTCCTTTGCAGTGATTCTATAGGAGACGGAAGCAGCCGTGAACAGGCTGCCAGTAATCAGAAGATTCTGGGCGGATGGGCTAACCTGGCCATGGAATACAGTACAAAGCGCTACCGTTCCAATTGCATTAACTGGGGACTGATTCCTCTCCAGACAGAAAGAAAACTGAACTTGAAGGAAGGAGAGTATCTATTTCTTGCCAACGTTCGGTCTTTGATACTGTCTGGAGCAACCGGTCTGCAGGCATATATTCCGGCAGAGGACCGGATGATTACGCTTTCAATCGGAGACATGACGGACGATGAACGTAAAATTCTGGTAGCGGGCAGCATGATTAATTATTATAGGAAGTAGTTTCCTGGTCTAACTCCATTTTATCAAGTTTTTTCCATAGAGTGGACCGGGATATGCCTAACTCCTGGGCGGTCTTCCTTCGATTGCCTTGGTTCTGCTTCAGCCGTTTAAGAATCACGGCTTTCTCAATTTCGTCCAGTGTGCCAAAGCTTGTTACATCCTGTGGTTCCAGTGCCGCATCCGTCACTATATCCTCGTCAAAACATGGCTGGATTGAATTTTCTCCATCATGTGAAAGTATGACATACCGCTGCATTACATTTCTGAGTTCACGAATATTCCCCTGCCAGTTCCTGCTTTCCAAAAGACGGTAATTGTCTTCAGACAGGGCTGGCAGAGGCAGGGAATATTTCTGGCTGTAATGGTTAAGAAATGACATGGCGAGGGGGCGGATGTCTTCTCTGCGCTTGTCAAGAGAAGGAAGGGTCAGGCGGAGGGTGTTCAGCCTGTAATACAAATCAATACGGAATTTTTCCTCCCGGATCATTTTCATAAGGTCGCTGTTGCTGGCGGCAATGACCCGGATATCAATATAAATATTGCGCTGGGAACCGATTCTGCGGATTTCTTTTTCCTGGAGCGTCCGCAACAGTACACTTTGGAGCTCTAAAGGCATGGAATTGATTTCATCCAGAAAAATAGTTCCCTTATGGGCAAGCTCGAACAGTCCCCGCTTTCCGCCTTTGCTGGCGCCTGAAAAGGCACCCTCCTCATAACCGAATAATTCGCTTTCCAGAAGGGTCGCAGGGATTGCAGCGCAGTTGACCGCTACAAAAGGTTCTTTTGCTCTGCTGCTGGCATTATGGATGCTCTGTGCCAATAATTCTTTGCCGGTACCGCTGTCACCACCGATTAATATATTGGCATCTGTGGCTGCATAGGTTTCTGCCTTTTTCAAAAGCTGCCGCATAATCCCACTTTCCGCAATAATATCAGAAAAATGATATCTGGCAAAGAAGCCGGTATTTCTTATCTCTGTCCGTACCCTTTGTTCCTGATCCTGGATGTCACGGGCTCTGCGGAATATTGCAACAATTCTCTTTTTACCCTTTTCTTCAAACTGGCTTTTTTTAATGTAGTAGTCCTGACCTAATATTTTCAGGACTTTTTCCCGCTCCCTGCTGTTTGCGAGAAAGTGCCGGATATATCCGGCAACCAGAGTGTCGTCCGTGTTGTCAACCTTTCTTCCAATCAAGGCCTGTTCATCTGTCTTGAATATATTTCCCATTTCTTTGTTGGCTACGATAAATCTTCCATCTTCAATTGAGAGAACCCCTTCCGTGATCGAGGAGACAGCCTCGGTGAAACATTTTAACTGCAGCTTTTCCCTCTGTCTGGCGTCAATGATGGACAGGGCCTGTTTAACTGCGTTTCTCAGCGCATGCTGCCCGGAGTAAACCGGTAATACTTTTATTCCGCATGAATTGCCGGTCCGGTATGCCAGGGTTCCTCCGCCTACCAGTACATCCATGCCGTCAGTGCTTCCCTGACGGACCAGGCGGATGATATCCTCCCTGGAACGGAAGGAGTACAGCGTCAGACTGCTGATTCCCAGAAGTTCTTTTGCTGCCTGAAGGTTGTAACTCTTAAGATAATCTTCAAACATCAGCAGCCCAATCCGGGGACCGTGACTTTTTGCGGCTTTTAAGGTTTCCAGAAGTTCAAGGTCTCCTGGTTCTGCTCTCACAGAGACTGCTTCCGGTATATTCTGCTCTATCAGATTTGCGGTTGCGCCTCTGCTGATGATAGCATCAGGAACGCCAGTTTTCCGGAACATATTTCTCAGATGGCTGATTAAGGTATTCTCAGCAATTTCCCACTCTAAAATGGTAGGATTAATCTGGAGAGAGCCGCATACAGCGTTGATGTCATTCATCATTCCCGGATAAACAGAAATGATCAGCAGTTCATTTTCATACATGGTTTTACCTCGAAATTCATTATGTTATATGGTTTTGATTTAGGACATTGGAAACAGTATATGTTTAATTATAAGACATAAGAGATTAAATGACAAACATTAAAAGATGGTTATTGCAGAGATTAAATGCCTTTTATAAGAAAAATAATTGGCATGTAAATTGCTATATATAACAGCAGGATGGTTACATACCAGAAAGGAGAAGCATACATGATTCAAATTAATTTAAATGGAGGTTTCCTGCGTGACGGAAATGTCTGCAGTTGCGGAGAAATCTCTCCTGAGGCCGGGCGTGAGAATACGATTGCTTATCAAATTCTTCGTTCCCACAGTATATCCCCGGACCCGGCTCAGATGCAGATTCATTTTGACGCGCTTATTTCCCAGGACCTGACCTATGTGGGCATTATCCAGACGGCCAGAAGCAGCGGAATGAAGCGATTTCCCATTCCTTATGCAATGACCAATTGTCACAATAGTCTTTGTGCGGTGGGAGGAACCATCAATGAAGATGACCATGTATTTGGACTGACAGCGGCTCATAAATACGGAGGAATCTATGTTCCTGAAAATCTGGCGGTCATGCATACATATGTCAGAGAAGAAATGGTGAAATGCGGAAACATGATTCTGGGATCTGACAGCCATTCCAGATATGGCGCGTTGGGAACAATGGGATTTGGCGAAGGCGGGCCAGAGCTTGTTAAGCAGTTGTTGGAGAGAACATATGACATTCCGGCGCCGGAGGTGGTTTTGTGCTATCTCACCGGGAAGCCGCCCAAAGGAGTGGGCCCCTTAGACATTGCTATTTCTATTATTGGGGCAACATTTAAAAATGGAGTAGTTAAAAATAAGATCATTGAATTCGCCGGTCCTGGCATGAAAAATCTTTCTGCGGATTTCCGGTGCAATATTGATACCATGATGGTTGAAAGTTCTTGTCTGTCTTCTATATGGGAAACGGATGAGGTGACTGAAAATTACTATGGAATCCATGGACGTTCAGCGTATTTTAAGCCGCTGAAAGCCTCTGGAACCGCATACTATGATACCATCATTACAGTTGACTTAAACAAGGCACAATCCATGATTGCCATGCCGTTCCACCCCAGCAATGTATATACAATCCATGAGTTCCAGGAACATGCCGAGGAGATATTTGACTCTGTCCAAAAGGAGGCAGACGAGCTGTTTGGGATTGGAGCCCTATCCTTTAAAGATAAGGTAAAGAACCACAGGCCCTACGCGGATCAGGGCAGTGTTGCCGGGTGCGCAGGCGGACTTTACGAAAACCTTATGGAAATGGCGGCCATACTTGAAGGGAAAAGTCTTGGAAATAACGGATTTAATGTAACTGCCTATCCGTCCAGCATGCCGGTAAACCTGGCTCTGACCCGGGCGGGGGCGGTCGAAACTCTTTTGAGTTCCGGGGTGATTATGAAACCGTGTATCTGCGGTTCCTGCTCCGGTTATGGAGACACACCTGCCAATCAGGCATTTTCCATACGTCACGCAACACGTAACTTCCCCAACCGGGAGGGAAGCAAGCCCAATGAAAAACAATATAGCTCAGTTGCGCTGATGGATGCCAGATCCATTGCGGCGACAGCTGCCAATGGAGGGCGGATTACCGCTGGTACGGATGCGGCATATACGGTTCCGGATATGACATATACCTTTGACCGCAGTGTTTATGAAAAGAGAGTATTCTACGGATACGGCAATGCGGACCCGTCTGTAGAAATCGTATCCGGGCCCAATATAGTGGATTGGCCTGAAATGGAACCGCTGGGAGAAAATTGCCTTCTGAAGCTCTCCGCTGTCATCCGGGATAAAGTGACGTCTACAGATGAGCTGATTCCATCCGGAGATACTGCCTCCTACCGCTCTAATCCCATCCGTCTTGCGGATTATACCCTATGCCGCCGCGTACCGGGATTTGCCGGGATTTGCAGAGAGATTCAGGCTGATGAAAAGATGCGTATGGAAGGGAACACGCCGGAGCATCTGATGAATGTGCTCTCGCATTTCGGCAATGCAGAAGTACTTGCCGGCAATACACAGTACGGCTCCTGTCTTTTTACAGTGAAGCCTGGCGACGGGTCAGCCAGGGAACAGGCAGCCTCCTGCCAGAAGGTACTGGGCGGCCTTGCAAATATATGTGCGGAATATGCCACTAAGAGATACAGGAGCAACTGCATCAACTGGGGAATTCTTCCATTCATGCTTCCAGAAGGCGGGGATTTGCCCTGCGGGACAGGGGATTATATCTTTATACCTGGTATTCGTGGTATGATTAAGGAGAATCAGAGGGAGATACCCGCAAAGGTTCTGACCGGAACTGGAGAAACGTTTGATATGACGCTGATGATGGGCGATCTGACAGAGGCGGAACGGGACATTCTTTTGAAAGGATGCCTGATCAATTATTATAAAGAGTTATCGGAGGATTAAGAAGATGAAAGATTATCAAATCAGCAGATTTTGCTGGCTGGAATTTAATATGGACAATCTCAGAGACAATTTTTTAGGCCTGAAAAAAATGGTGGGTCCGGATGTAAAGATCATGCCGGCTATCAAGGTAAATGCCTATAGTCATGGTATTGTGGCCTGTGGAAAGGTTTTGGAAGAGTGTGGAGCGGATTATCTGGGCGTAGGAAGTATAGATGAAGGTATTTTGCTGAGAGAAAACGGTGTTAATATGCCGATTCTGATTTTTGCAAGCAATCTGATTCAGGAGACTGCTTATTTATATGTCCAGTACCATTTGATACCTACCATCCTGTCCCTTGAGGCCGCCAGGTCATTTTCAGAGGCGGTTTCAGAACCCTCCGATGTCTTTATCAAGATAGACACGGGAAGGGGAAGGATTGGTGTGAATGCCGAGGAATTTCCGGACTTTTTCAGGGAAGTTTCCCAAATGCCCAATCTTCATGTAGAGGGCGTATATAGTCATATGGCGGCGGTGAACTGGCCGGATGAGGGTGCGGATTATGCGGTATGGCAGTATTCCCGTTTTAAGGCCGCTATGGATGCAATTGGTGAGGATGCAGATCGGATTCCGTTCAGACAGCTGGCCAACACGCCGGGCTGTATTGCACTTCCTGATATACGTATGAGCGGAATTTGTCCGGGACGCGCAATGTGGGGATATTCACCATTGACGAGAAGAGCGGAACATCCGGAGTTGAAAGCGCCCCTGGTCAGCTGGAAGAGCCGTCTGGTCCACGTAAATGAAGTAACAGGCGGGAAATTTGGAGAAAAATATAAGGCAGTGAAAATGGATACACCAAAACGAATTGGTATCATGGTGGGCGGCATGGGTGATGGGATCAGTCCTAAGATTGCGGGGGGATATGTTCTTTTGCATGGCAGAAAGTGCCCGGTTGCCAGCACCGTTTCACTGGAACATACCATTCTTGATCTTACCGACTTCCCGGACGCAAAGCCCGGTGATGAGATTGTGATTCTTGGCCGCCAGGGTGAGGAAGAAATAACTCTTGAACAGCGTATGGAAGAATGGGGACTAACTGTTCCACGTATCTGGACCGAGATATCCGCCCATCTGGACCGCCATTATTACCGGGATGGAAAGCTGTGGGCCGTGGCAAAGGATGAACGGTTCATATTGAATGAAGACTAAAAATAATGATTGTAAGGGGGAAAAACCATGAAGAAAAGGAAAATCAGTGACATAACAATGATTCTGATTGCAATGATCTTAGGTTCGCTGGCAGGTATCATTATAGGAAAACCAGCGTCATATATCGGATTTATCGGAGATATCTGGCTGAACTTAATGAAGATGTTTTTGGTGCCCATCGTGGTGTGTATGCTTGTAAAAGGCATCAGCAGCATGGATAGCCCGGAAGCCCTGGGAAGGATTGGAATAAAAATAATCGTATTTTATATTTTTACAACCATCTGTGCAGGAGTTCTCGGCATTGGTGTCACCAGTATCCTCAACCCGGGCAGCGGCTTTAGCTATGAGGCTGCCACAGAGGAGATTGTGGTTAATGAGATGCCCACAATTGCAGAGTTTTTTAAGAGTATGTTCTCCAGCAATATTTTTGCCACCTTCTCTTCCGGAGATATGATGCAGGTCGTTATCATTTCATGTATCATCGGTGTTGCCATTGTGATGCTGCCGGAAGGTAAAAGGGAGCCGGTCCGGAATTGGTTTGTGGCTATGAGCGACCTTGTGATGTCTATTATCAACATTGCTTTAAAGCTGGCGCCTATTGGTGTGTTCTGCCTCATGGCATCGTCACTGGGAAAATATGGTGTCGGGCTCCTTGTCACCATTGGAAAGATTCTTGGTACCTTTTATCTGTGCCGCGCGCTGCATTTGATTGTAGTTTACTGTCTGCTGCTTTGGATGCTTACAGGTATTAGTCCAATCACCTTCATAAGAAAGGCATTTAACACCTTTGCTACCGCGACAAGTACATGCAGCAGTAATGCTGTTATTCCGGTCAGTATGGAAGTTGCTACACAGAATTTTGGATGCGACGAATCCGTGGCATCTCTGGGCATCCCTCTGGGAGCGACCGTCAATAAGGATGGCGTGGCAATTCTCTGTGGTGTTGTCCTTATTTTCAGCGGTCAGGCCATGGGAATCCCTCTCACAATCACGCAGATCATTAACATTCTGTTTGTTACAACCCTGGTTACCAGTGCGGGCTCCGGCGTTCCGGGAGGCGGACTGATGAATCTTATGATTGTAGGAACAGCAGTGGGCATGCCTCTGGATATTGTTCTCATGGTGGGAGGATTCTATCGTTTCTTCGATATGGGAACCACCTCCATGAACTGTCTTGGTGACATGTCCGCAACCGTTATCGTAGACCGTCTGGAGAAGCGCCGTGCCGCAAAGTTGGAAAAAAAAACTTCAGCGATGAAAGAGAGAATTTATGAATGCTCAGAATAATGGAAAAACCTTGAGCTGTGTAGACTGCGGCAGCTTAAACTGCAAGAGGAGAAGCGGAAAATATCCGGATTTCTGCCTGACACTGGATGTTACACAGAAGGAGGCAGCAGAACTGGAGAAACTGTATATGGATGACGACGAGAACCACAGGGTTGCAATTGCGGGTGCGCAGGTAGAATCTGAATACTCGGGAATCTATACACGTGTGGAAGAAATCATGGAGTTCGCGAAACAGATAGGCGCCAGAAAGATTGGAATAGCCACCTGTTCAGGGCTGATAGAGGAGAGCCGTGTCTTCGCAAAAATCCTGAGGTTCAATGGATTTGATGTATATGGCGCTATCTGCAAAGTGGGCTCTAAGGACAAAACATCCATTGGTCTGGAGGAAGAATACACAAAGACAGGACCCGTTATGTGCAACCCTATACTACAGGCAAAAAAGTTAAATGAAGCAGGTACCGGGCTAAATGTGGTCGTGGGACTGTGCGTGGGTCATGACAGCCTGTTCTATAAATATGCCGAGGCTCTGACGACCACATTGATTACAAAGGATCGTGTACTTGGTCATAATCCCGCGGTTGCGCTGTATCAGACAGGTTCTTACTACAAAAGGCTTCTTGAAAAACCGGTTGTGGAATGGAATGATTAAAAATTTTGAGCTACATAAGAATAGATTGTAATAATAGGGATTGCCGGATGTGTGAGGGCAATCCTTATTTATTCTATGAAATAAGGGGACAGATTCTTTCTAAAAAAGCAAGGAAAGGAATCTTCCCAGTTTTATAGAATGATGATATACTGAAACTACTGAATAAAATCACTATACGGCTGCCCTTTAGAACAGCAACGGAATTACAGGAATAAAAAGCAATTTGGAGGTATTACAATATGAGCAGTATGAAAGAGAATACCGGAGAAGCGGTACTGGAATATATGAAAGAAAAGATTGTAAGCGGAGAGTGGTCGGAGGGCACTAAAATTACAAAGGAGGTGCAGCTTGCGGAGGAACTGGGAGTCAGCAGAACGTCTGTCAGGGCTGCTATGGACCGGCTTGTTGCTATGGGGGTTCTGGTTAGAAAGAAAAGGATGGGAACTTTTGTAAAAGAAACATCACCTCAGCTGCTTTTGAACAATCTGGTACCGGAACTTATGCTGAATACGTATGATGAACTGGAGATTTTGGATTTTAGAGAGATTTTTGAAACAGAATGTACCATTCGATTTGCAGAAAGACATTCGGAGGAAGATCTTCAAAAACTGGAATCATGTATCGAGGAGATGGAGAAACATGTGGGCTGCGGTAAGAAAGGATTTGCGGATGCGGATCTCAGCTTTCATATGACTATTGTAAACGGATGTGATAACAGTTTGGTTATAAAGGTGATGGGTATTATTCAGGATATTCTGGGATATTATCAGCAACAGGCCAATCGGACAATCGGATCTCAGAGCGGGGTCTCAGAACATAAACGAATTCTGGAAGCCATTCGGGAAAAAGATGGAGAACTGGCAGGGCTTCTCATGAAACGGCATATACAGAGAAGTCGGAGGGATATCCGTCAGTATAGGGAAAAACAATAGAGTAAGATAGAAGAGAGGAACATTTCATTGCGGAATGTTCTTTTTTTTGTGTAAAAGCTATACATGCCCCTGCATGCCGATGAAGTGAGCTTGGAATCAAAAAACACATAGTTATGTAATACATATAAATGTGTAAATAGCGCAAAAATAGCGATTTACATTTGTTTAATATGATAATTGACATAAAATATCAAATGTTTTAGAATGTAAGCATAAATAATATGTATGACATAATAGGAGGCATAAAAATGGGAAAAGTGGTGGATGCAAGGTCGGCAATCAACCATATTGAAGATGGTATGACAGTAGCTATTTTAGGATCCGGAGGCGGAATCTGTGAACCGACTTATCTGCTTAAGGAACTGCGCAGTAAGTATCTGGAGGAACAAAAACCAGCAGGACTTACGTTGCTCCATGCCAATGGCATTGGGGATAAGGATACGTTTGGAACAGATGCTCTGGCATTGGAAGGACTGGTAAAAAGGGACATTGCCGGACATTGGGGGATGGCTCCGTCTATGGCAGAACTGGCGTTGGAAGAGAAGATTGAGGCATATAACCTTCCACAGGGGGTAATCTCTCAGATGTATCATTCAATTGCATCTCATAAGCCGGGCGTTATTACGAAGACAGGCCTGAACACATTCATTGATCCAAGGATTGAAGGAGGAAAGATGAATGCAAGTGCGAAAGAGGATCTTGTGAAGATTATTCATCTGGAAGATGAAGAATGGCTCTTTTATCCGAATATCGGCATTGACGTGGCGCTGATCCGAGGGACAACAGCAGATGAAAATGGAAATATTTCCTATGAGGAAGAAGCCGCAGTACTTGACGGCGTATCCATTGCGCAAGCCGCAAGGAACAGTGGTGGAATCGTTATTGCCCAGGTAAAATATCTTGCTAAGGCGGGAACCATACCGGCGAAAGATGTGGTAATACCGGGAATCTATGTAGACTATATCGTAGTAGACGAGAATCAGTGCCAGACTTGTGAGAGAATTTATGATCCCATGCTTGCAGGCAATGTAAAGGCACCGATGGAGCAGATCAGCCCAATTCCGCTTAATGCCAGGAAAGTTGTTGCCAGAAGAGCTGCAATGGAATTAAAAGAAGGAATGGTCATCAATCTGGGAGTGGGGATGCCGTCAGGAATTGCGGCTGTGGCTGCGGAGGATGGATATCTGGATAAGCTGAATTTCACGGTTGAACAGGGGATCATCGGTGGAATGCCTATGGGTGGAGTAATCTTTGGTGTTTCATATGTTCCGGATGCAATGCTGGATCAGACACTGCAGTTTAACTTTTATGATGGCGGAGGTCTGGATATCGCATTTTTGGGAATGGCTCAGATGGATATGGAAGGGAATGTTAATTCCAGCAAGACCGGGCGGTTGTTATCAGGATGCGGAGGGGCAATCAATATCTCCCAGAATGCAAAACGGGTTGTATTTTGCGGTACATTTACAGCCAAGGGATTTCAGGCAGATATACGAAACGGGGAGATTAAGATTATATCCGAAGGAGCTGTCAAAAAGCTTGTGGAACAGGTAGATCAGATTACATTCAGCGGCAAGTATGCCAGAAGAGTGAATCAGCCGGTGTTGTATGTGACGGAGCGGGCGGTCTTTGAACTGACAGAGGAAGGAATTGTGCTGACGGAGATTGCTCCGGGTATGGATCTGGAAAAAGATATATTAAGCCAGATGGAGGCAAGGCCTTTGATCTCTCCGGCACTAAAAGTTATGGATAAAGAACTTTTTGAAGATTAAGAGAGGAGAAAATATGGCAACGAAAATTCGATATAGAGAAGAGAACAGGAAAGCTTACATCACATTTTATGAAGAGGAAGAGAGAAAACCCTGCACTCTGGACTGGGAGGTGCTGGGGGAACTGGAAGCATGTATACATAAGATTCAAGGCAGGCTTGCTGACATTCGCACCGTGATCCTCGAAAGTGCTTCTCCCAAGTCTTTTATCGTAGGAGCGAATATTGCAGTCTTAAAGACTCAGACAGCAGACAATATTGCAGACTGGGTGCTGAACGGACATAGGATTTTTAATCAGCTGCAGCTCCTGCCTGTTCCGGTCATTGCAAAGGTGTCAAAATTTGCGCTGGGAGGCGGCCTGGAACTGGCCATGTCCTGTGACTTTATTATTGCCGGAGAGAATGCGCAGTTTGGGCAGCCGGAAGCATCTTTGGGAGTGATGCCCGGCTGGGGCGGTAGTTACCGGCTTCCCATGCTGATTGGGCCAAACAGAGCAAAAGAAGTATTTATGACAGGGAGAAAGCTGGATGCCCGGACCGCATACGAATGGGGACTGGTCAACCGTGTCTGTCCGGAAGAAGAACTGGACTTGGTGACTGAGGAGATTGCCGCTCAGATTGCCGATAATGACGCAGGCGTATTGGCAAAGGTAAAGCGGATTATTTTTGACGATTATCAGAAAGGCATATTGCATAACGGTTTTCTGGAAGCAGAAACATCGAGAAGCTGTATGGCATCAGAAGGAACAAAGATTAGGCTTAACAGGTTCTTTGAGAGCAGAAAAAAATAACTGCCGGGAGAGAGAAGATGGAATTACATGATGCAGTAATAAGTAAAAGAACTGTTTGGGTAACAAGCTGTAATACCCTGGTTGTGGGAACGGGGGCTGCCGGATATGCGGCAGCCTGCCGGAGCTATGAGGAAGGACAGAGGGATGTGCTGATCCTGACGGAAGGGATAAAAAGCGGAACCTCCAGAAATACTGGCTCAGATAAGCAGACGTATTATAAACTGAATCTTTGCGGAGATACACCGGACTCCATTCAGAATATGGCAGAGACTTATTTTGAGGGAAAAGGAATGGATGGAGATTTGGCGCTTTGCGAGGCAGCTTTCAGTACCCGTTGTTTTTATTATCTTTGCGAGGCGGGAGTTACTTTTCCCCATAATATCTATGGAGAATACAGTGGGTATAAGACGGATCATGACCCCGCTATGCGCGCTACATCTGCCGGTCCATTGACCTCCCGTTATATGACAGAAGCATTGGAAAAAAGAAGTGTATCCTATCAGATTCCCGTACTGGATCAATGGCAGGTTATTCGGATTCTTACAGAAGGGGAAAGGTGTATCGGTGTGATGGCACTTCACCGCGGGGACGGAAGATATCTTTTGGTCAATGCGGTAAACGTTGTCTTTGCTGTAGGAGGCCCGGCGGGCGTCTATGGGCGTTCCGTGTATCCGGCGAGCCAGCATGGTTCAACAGGAATTGCGCTGGAAGCAGGTGCAGCAGCAAAAAATCTGATAGAATGGCAGTATGGAATTGCTTCGGTTAAATTCCGCTGGAATCTGTCAGGTGCTTATCAGCAGGTATTACCCAGATATATTTCTACAGACCAGAGTGGAAATGATGAACGGGAATTTCTGGAAGATTATTTTACCGATCCCCAAGAACTCTTAACTGCAATCTTTTTGAAAGGTTATCAATGGCCTTTCGATCCTGAAAAAGTAAAAGAAAAGGGTTCTTCTATGATTGATCTTCTGGTCTATGAAGAAACAGTTCGAAAGCACCGCAGGGTTTATCTGGACTATACACAAAATCCACGTTGTATCAATATGCTGGGAACGGATTGGTACCTGACCCTCAAAGAACCGGTAAAGTCATACCTGGTGAATTCTCATGCCCTGCAGGATACACCCATTGAACGGCTGAAACATATGAACCGGAAAGCAGCGGAGTTGTACAGATCTCATAACATTGACCTTGAAACAGAATGGCTGGAGATTGGTGTATGTGCACAGCACAATAACGGAGGACTGGAAGGTGATATCTGGTGGGAGAGTAATCTGAAGCATTTTTTCCCGGTCGGGGAAGTGAACGGTTCCCATGGGATTCACCGTCCGGGAGGAAGCGCTTTGAATGCCGGACAGGTGGGAGCCTTAAGGGCGGCCATGAAGATTGCCCATCAGTACATACAGCCCCCTATGGAAGAAGCCGTATTCCTCAATATGGTAAAGGAACAGGCCGAAGAAAAAATGATTCTGGCAGAGCATTTTATGACTGCTAATAATGATGGGATTTCACCAAAAGATCTGATCGGGGAAATCGGGGCAATTATGTCCGAATGCTGTGCTCATATTCGCTCCAACGAACAAACTAAAAAGGCAGCAGAAGAACTGGAGCGTATTCTGAAATCCAGATTGCCTGCGATGACAGCGAAGAACATGCAGCAGCTTATGCAGGCATTTCAGGTATTCGACACCCTAATCACTGCCAGGGCATTGACGGCATGTATCCAAAATTATATAGAAAATAAGGGTGTAAGCAGAGGGTCCTATCTGATCAGCGATGAGAGAGAGAACAATAGCTTTCTGTATGGGAACGATACTTATGCGGATCAGATACAGATTTATGTAACCAAAGAAGGCAGAGAAAGCATAACATGGCGTCCTGTCCGACCGATTCCTGACAGGGAGCTTTGGTTTGAAAATGTATGGAAAGAATATGCGGCAGCTATTCAGATGGATGTTTAAGAAAAGACTGGTATAAAAAGGGGATTCCGGAAGCGTTAATGGTTATGAGAGTCTTAGAGAGGAGAAAAGCAGAATGAAAAATAAAAGAAAGAAATGTCTGCTTCTATTGGTATTTTGTATGTCTGCCTGTATGGCATCCGGCTGTGGTAAAGGGTCAGGCAGCGCAGATAACGCGGGGGAACGGAAGATTATCTATGTGGGGCATAACCAACCCGCAGATCATCCAACGAACCTGGGGATGCTTGCTTTTGAAGAGTATATAGAAAAAGAGTTGGGAGATAAGTATGATGTTCAGGTATTTCCCAATGAACTTCTGGGTTCCCAGACCGATATGGTTCAGCTGACCCAGACAGGCGCTATTGATGTCTGCGTGGCCAGCAATGCGATTATGGAAACGTTTTCTCCAGCGTTTACGTTGTTTAATCTGCCTTATCTTTTTACATCTGTAGACGCCTTTTATGCAGCAATGGAGGACGAGAGTATAACAGAGCCTATCTTTGCGTCTACAGAGGGTGCAGGATTTTCAGTTGTTACATGGCTGGATCTGGGAACGAGAAATTTTTATACGGTATCCCGAGCTATTGAGAAACCGGAGGATTTACGGGGACTTAAGATTCGCGTACAACAGTCGGCAACAAATGTAGAGATGATGAAACGGCTGGGAGGATCGGCGACACCGATGGGATTTGGGGACGTATATACCGCACTGCAGTCGAAGATTATTGATGGGGCAGAGAACAGTGAAATCGTATTGACTGCAAACGGGCATGGTGAAGTATGTAAGTATTTTTCCTATGATATGCACCAGATTACACCGGACAGTGTAATTGTAAATAATAAATTCCTGGAAAGCCTGCCGGAAGAAGACAGAGAAACATTTGAGAAAGGATTTGCGCTGATTAATCAAGTGGAGCGGGATAATTGGGAGGTATCGGTTGCGGAGGCCAAGAAAAGAGCGGAGACAGAGCAGAAGGTTCGGTTTATTTATCCGGATACAAAACCCTTTCAGGAGCTGTGCTATCCGATACACGAGGAGTATTTGGAATCCAACCCGGAAAAACAGGCCATCTATGATAAGATACAGGAATATAATACGTATTATGCATTGGAAAGCAAGTAACAGGAGGTGATGTCAAATGAAAAAAATCAGAAAAGCTCTCGATAGGCTGCTAAATGTACTTGCAGGGACGTGTTTCCTCGCCATGACGGTTTTGACCTGCTGGCAGGTATTTACCAGATTTGTATTAAAAAATCCTTCTTCATGGTCTGAGGAATTGATATCCTATCTGTTTGCATGGGCCAGTCTTCTGGGAGCAGTACTTGTCACGGGAGAACGGGGACATATGAATATTCCAATTTTTGTAGAAAAGTTAAATCCTCCAGGACAGAAAATTTTAAATTGTTTTGGGGAGCTGGTTGCATTGGTTTTTTCAGCAGCAATCCTAATCTACGGAGGAACACAGATTAATATACTTGCCATGGGACAGATGACTTCTTCACTTGGAGTTGCAGTTGGAGTATTCTATATTCTGCTTCCGGTATGTGGAGTTTTCAGCGTAGTATATACAATCTTAAATATTGTGGACATATGGAGCGGAACACAGGAAGAAAGGAAGGTGGAATAGATGGCTGTTGAATCCTTGTGCATTATTTTGACGGTGTTGTTTGTTATGCTTGCCATTGGCGTGCCGATTACGTATTCCATTGGAATTGCTTCGCTGGTTGCAATCGTAAGAGTCCTGCCCCTGGATGTGGCTGTGTTGACTGCCGCGCAGCGAACCTTTGTGGGAATGAGCAAATTTACTCTGACAGCAATTCCCTTTTTCGTTCTGGCGGGGAACATTATGAATCAGGGAGGTATCGCTAAGAGTATTGTTGATTTTGTGATGGCGCTTCTTGGGAGGTTTCCGGGCGCACTTTTGGTTACCAACGTAGGCGCTAATGCTCTGTTCGGCGCAATTTCCGGTTCCGCATCCGCGGCAGCGGCGGCAGTAGGAAGCATGGTGCGCAAAGGAGAAGAGGAGCAAGGGTATGATAAAGCCGTATGTGCCGCTACCAACGGTGCTTCCGCACCGTCAGGACTTTTGATTCCGCCTTCAAATGTACTGATTACATATTCACTTGCATCCGGTGGGACCTCTGTGGCAGCATTGTTTATGGCCGGGTACGTTCCGGGGCTGATATGGGCATTATGCTGCATCATAGTCAGTATTTTTCTGGCCAGGAGATTAGGGTATGTCAATAAAACAAAGGGAAAATATGATTGGAAGAATCTTGGCGTAACATTCTTGCATGCGCTTCCGGCATTATCCCTTATCATTGTAGTAATCGGCGGGATTATCGGCGGCGTTTTCACAGCTACTGAGGGAGCAGCTGTTGCCGTTCTGTATTCTCTTGTGATTGCGATATTCAATCGAAAAATCACGTTACAATCCTTCTGGTCGATTGTGATTGAAAGCGCTAAGATGAGTGGTATGGTTGTATTTCTGACAGGGGTATCCAATGTCCTTGGCTGGGTGATGGCATTTACCCAGATTCCGCAGACCGTAGCCAGTGCTGTTCTGGGTACAACGGGAAGCATGGTATTGATTCTATTGATTATGAATCTGATTCTGCTGGTATCGGGAACCTTTATGGATGTACCGCCTGCGGTATTGATTTTCACTCCTCTGTTTCTGCCTATCCTTACAACACTGGGTATCCATCCTGTACATTTTGGACTGATTCTTGTATATAATCTTTGTATTGGGAATGTAACTCCTCCGGTGGGAAATACCTTATTCGTCGCGATTAAGATTGGGGATACAACACTGCAGAAAGTCATGCCCTATATGCTGTGGTATTATGCGGCCATCCTTGTGGGTTTACTGTTGGTTACTTACATTCCTTTCTTAAGCTTGGGGTTGCCGAGTGCTCTGGGATTAATCTGATAATAGGTGAAAGAAAATTGATTTTATTAGCTGCCATTGTACAAAAAGCTTAAGCACATAGAGTTCGATAATAGGGATTGGCGGATGGAATTGGCCTGGAATTACTGGCTTCATCAAATGTTCATTCCGCTATATAATCATTTGAAGGTAGCCGAAATAAATAATGACAAGCTTCGTAATCATTGAACACTTAATTAAACCACGGATTTTTTCATTGGCAATATGCATGAAGAAATCCGTGATTTTTGGTTCCTTTTTAAGGAAACTTCGCAAATCGGTAAAGATATTGTATAATAGACTAGAAATTAAAAATGGCATAGTCCTCTGGATGAACAATGGTATTGGCAAAGATATGCAGTGCTCGAAATAAACGAAACCATACGATAAGCGCGGAGATTGCGCCTGTTCAGAAAGTTTAAGATTTATTTCAGAATCTGTTTCATAAATCATTCTTAAAATAATGATAGATACAATGTAAATAGTGTAATATAAATTTTATGAAGCAGCAGGAGGCACTTTGAATATGAACGTATTTTTAGATCAGGTCAGGGAATACGAATTTCCAGCATTCAAGAAAAAACTGCAGGAGGCATTTACCACAGCGGCAAAGAGACAGCTTCCTGGTATATCCGATGAACTGATTCCTTCGGATCAGGATATAGAGGAGTCCTTTTATTCCCCAAAGGCAGAAACGTACTACATCATGTATCAGGGGAAAAAGGTTGGAGGAGTCGTAGTCAGTATTGATAAAGAAACACATCACAATTCATTAGATTTGTTTTTTATTTCTACGGAGCATCATAACAGTGGGCTTGGATATGCCGCGTGGAATGCAATTGAGGCCAGATATCCGGAAACTGAAGTTTGGGAGACGGTCACACCATATTTTGAAAAGAGAAATATTCATTTTTATGTGAATAAGTGCGGATTTCATATTGTTGAATTTTATAATGAACAAAACCCTGATCCGTACTGCGATAACGGACATGTCAATGAGATGCCGGAATCTCTGGAAGACGGCATGTTCAGATTTGAAAAAGTAATGGGAAAATAGAATGATTAAAAGAAGTAAGATCCATCGGACCTGTATAAGGAACGGTGGATTTTTACATATAAGAACTTTTAAGATTCCTTTCAGAAACAGTTAAGAAGTGATTTTTAAAATGGAATCAGGAAAGGAGGGGAGAGTATTGGAGCAGACACCTGTGTATAAATGGGCGGCCAGAGGCGGCATGATTTTGATTTTGGTTCTATGTCTGTTTATGATAAAAGCTGGTCTGGATGGACAATTCCATTCTGTTGAAACAATGCAGCAATATATTAAGGGGTTTGGAATATTTGCACCTGTCATATTGATACTGATTCAGGCGTTCCAGGTTGTTGTACCGGTATTGCCGGGGTTTCTCGGCTGCATTGTAGGAGCAGTTTTGTTTGGGGCTATGGGAGGATTCTGGTGCAATTATATTGGAATCTGTGTTGGTTCCATTATAGCATTTGCTTTGGCCCGATGTTATGGAGCACCACTTGTGAAGCATTTATTTCCGGCAAAACAGTATGAAATATGGATAAACCGTTTGCAAAACAAACGCAGTTATACCTGCTTTTTTTTCTTGTGCATTTTGCTTCCATTGGCACCGGATGATTTCCTGTGTTATTTTTCCGGAATCATCAAGATGCCTGTTAAAAAATATGTGCTTATTATTTTGTCTGCCAAGCCATGGTGTCTTTTGTTTTACAGTCTGGGAGTAGGAGCTTTAATAAATTTGTAGAAGGGATAAATGAAATGCTTGGATATTATAATTATACGGTTGTGTTGACCTATCTGGGAATGGTTATGGCGTTTACCGGAATTTTAATAGCATGCGATGGAAATATAAATGAAGCGTTAATCTGTCTTATGCTGGCAGGGGTATGTGATCTGTTTGATGGACCGATAGCAAGGACAATGGAGCGTAAAAAAGAAGAAAAACGATTTGGAATACAGATTGATTCACTGAGCGATTTAATTGGATTTGGTGTTCTGCCAGGAGTCCTTTTATACAGAATGGCTGAAAAAAGTCTGGCTGGTATCATTGTATCTGTGGTTTATGTCCTCTGTGCATTGATACGACTGGCATATTTTAATGTGATGGAGGAGAAGCGTCAGGATGAGACCAAAGAGGCAAGGACCTGTTATCAGGGGCTGCCAGTAACCGTATCAGCGATTCTCATTCCGGTATCCTGCTATATACAAAATATGGTGAGGATCCGAAATGGAGAGGGAACCCTGATTACAATGTCAATTATGGCAGCGGCGTTTTTACTGCCGATAAAAGTTCAAAAGCCGCATTTTCTAGGTAAAATTGTACTTTCTATTTTAGGAGTATGTGGTTTCTTCTTACTGGTTGGAGGCAGTACCTGATGGCGAACGAAAGTAAATTAATATGTTTTTTATATAATTATGCAGCTGGGCGGTTTTGTTTGAAGATATTGACAATGCCGTGGATTTCAAGACAGGTGGGGAAGATTCTGGACAGCAGGCTTTCCCGGCCTTATATTCTTTTCTTCGTTAAAAAGCATAAAGTGAATCTGACAGAATTTGAGCAGAAGGAGTATAGAACTTTTAATGATTTTTTTAAACGTTCCCTGCTGCCTGAAACACGCAGAATTGACTGGGCAGCAGAAAGTCTGATTAGTCCCTGTGATGGACTCTTAAGTGTATATGAGATTGACGAGCAGAGCTGGATTCCGGCAAAGTATTCAAAATACCGGATAGAAGATCTGTTGGAAAACAGGGAACTGGCTGGCTGTTACAATTGTGGGTGGTGCCTTGTATTTCGTCTGAGACCTTCCGATTATCATCATTATTGTTATATCGATAATGGCAATATACAATGCAGAAAAAAGATACCGGGGATTTTACATTGTGTACGCCCGATTGCCATGGAGAAGTATCCGGTCTATATTCAAAACACCAGAGAGTACACATTGATTGATACAGAAAATTTCGGACGGGTAGTTCAAATGGAGATAGGCGCATTGCTTGTTGGAAAAATACAGAACAACAGACATCAGGGCTATGTGCGGCGTGGAACAGAAAAAGGATATTTCGAGTTTGGAGGCTCTACGGTTATTATCCTAATTCAAAAGGAACAGGCGACACCGGAACTTGCTGTGTGGATGCTTTCTAAGCTAGGGCAGGAAGTAGAAGTAAAAATGGGACAGAAAATTGGCTGCAAAGGTAATTGACGAGTTTAGGATTGTTAAGAAGTAGTTTAGAAATAATTAAGGCGGTCCTGATAAAGTATATCTCAACAAGGCAAATGCTTTGAAAATAAAATTTTGAAAGGAAAGAAGATTATGAAGCAAATTTTAAAGAAGTTTTCGGTGTTTATTATGATGGGAGTTATGGTATTCTCGCTGGCGGCGTGCGGACTGACCAAGGACAACTCAAAGAAGCAGGATACAAAAGTAGAGAGTAATGCATCGTCAGAGAAAAAGGTTGAAAAAATCAAGAGGAGGCGTACAGCAAAAAAAGATAAAGAGAAAGCTTCCCAGAAAGAAACATCCCAGAATACTCAGGGCCCCGGAACCGCAGAAACACCAGTACCAAAGGCACCTGGAGCTGGTGCACCGGCAGCCAATGCACCGGGGGCTAATGTACCGGCAACCAATGCACCGACCGCTAATGCACCAGAGTCACAACCGAATTCTAATGGTCAGAATAAAAAGTTAGAGAAAAACGAGCAGAAGAACAAAACAGATAAGGATAACGTGAAGAAAGAAAAAAAGGAGAAGAAAAAATCCAAGAAGAAGGCAACTGGGCAGAAAGCAGCCGATAAAAAAGAAATCGGTAAAAAAGACTCTGGAAATGAACAGTAGGGAATTTATAGGATACCTGCATTGAAAACAGACAGCAGCAGAGATTTCACTCTTGCTGCTGTCTGTTTTCAATCTATAATGGGAAAGAGTAGGCGTATTTTATAAAAATCCTGTTCCATCTCAATCTGACAGATTCCATTCATCTGGGTTATCATACGTTTGACATTTTTAATACCGACCTTGGTACTTTCCACTTGCCCGGCGTTAGTGTGAATCTGATTGCCGACTTCAATTCCGCCCATATGGTTATTGTAGACGGTTTTTAATGTGACCGGAAAGTCAGGGGAGGCGTATTTAACAAGATTACTGCTTATATTATCAACGATCCGTGCAATATAATCCATTCGTACACCAATTGATACCGCGCGCCACTCTAACTTGGCATCGACTTTAAATCCCTGATTATCCAGATACATTACCATCTCGGATAAATAATCCATAAAGGTATCCTGGAGCGTCCTGATTTCATCAAGCGGTTTTTCAGCCGTTTCATCATGAATCTGGCTGCATTCAAATAGTCGGTCGGAAAGCTCCTTCATCGTTGAGGCCTTACCCATAATCTTTTCCAGATAGTATTGCTTTGCTGCTTCGTCCGTACAAACGTCAGACTGAAGAATCTGGACATACATGGTCAGTGCAGTCAGCGGGGTACGTAAATCGTGGGCGATACCGGTAATCAAATTTTGATTTGCCTGTTTTAAGTCATTTTCGATCTTAATATTCTGTTTCAGGGAAATCCTGAGCTGTTCCAGCCCCTCGGCAAGTTTAGCCAGTTCATCCTCCCCCTTCACAGTAATCGGATGCTCCAGGCACCCACCCTCCATAACACTGATTTCCGCTTGCAGTTTCTGTATATATTGGATGCCCTTTTTAATTCCTTTGATAAACAGGAAAAGAAATACAATAAAAGAAAGTAAAAGTTCAACAATCAATGCGGAACTGTAAAACTGATAATCAAAGATTCCCAGCAGGACAATATCAGCTTCTCCATCTGAAAAATGGAGAGTGTACCGGCGGTTTTTATAGTAGGGACTTTCCATGCCGTCCAGAACTGCATCCATGGGACTTCCGGAAGCGTACAGAAGACGGTTGTCGCGGTATATTTCCAGATACACTACATTTTTCTTTCTTACCCATTTCGCCAAGGAATCTTTATCATAGGGCGTCAATTCTCCCTCACGGATATATTCCTGCAAATTTTCAACAGTCCGTTGCTCGGCATGCTCCAGATAGTCAGATTTATAAAAAAAACAGTCCAGTCCCCAGGTGATTCCCATATACAAGATAGAGAAAAAAATAATACTTGCTGTGGCAGCTCCAATAAAAAGAAGGACAAGTTTCTTGATTAAGTTATTTGTATGCAGCCTTGTCAAATGTATGGCAGCCAGTATTTTGTTCTTACCCAATCCGATACCCCTTTCCCCATACAGTACAAATGCGCTTTGGCTGTTGGGGATCTTCCTCAATCTTAAGCCGGAGTTTGCGGATATGTACCATAATGGTATTATTCGAGGAGTAGTAGAACGGTTCATTCCATACACTCTCATATATGTTTTGAGTTGTAAAAATCTTATTTGGATATTGGATCAGCAAGAGCAGAATCTGATACTCAATTTCCGACAGCTCAATATCCTGACCATCTACCTGCACCGCATTGGAGGTTGTAAGTATCCGGATTCCTTTGTGTTCCAGCCAGTCTCCGTCGGACAGGTTTGAAGGCATAAACTTTCCCTGGTAAATATGATACCGCCGTAACAGAGCCTTTACCCGCCCCAGCAGCTCCGCATAGGAAAACGGCTTGGCAAGATAATCATCCCCACCGACAATCAGCCCCAATAATTTATCAGATTCCTGGGCCTTGGCGGTCAGAAAGAGTACCGGTACATTTGATACTTTGCGGATTTCTTCACAGGTGATAATCCCGGATATTCCCGGCATCATAATATCAAGAATCACTAAATCAATATTTGAATTAAGCAAGGAAAGTCCTTGCTTACCGCAGTCGGCTTCCAGTACAGAATACCCTTCACTCGTCAATAGAACTCGAACACCTTCACGGATATCGGCATCGTCTTCGATGAGCAGAATTGTTCCAACGTTCATGAAACGTACCTCCTTTTCGTTTTCAATTATACTTGTTTTTGTTCAAATTGTCTCAAGTATAAATTCTTAAATTTTCTGAAGGCAGGTTCTTAAATATTGCTGTTTTTATTGCTTTTCACAATTGTTAAGGAGATTTTAAGAAACCATTCAGTTTTACGGCAGATAATCAAAATACAAATAAAAATCAGAGGAGAGAATGCCGATGAGCAATGGGACCATTTTAATGATTGAGGACGATGCGGATATCCGGGAAGCTGTCCGTATTCTCCTGGGGAATGAAAACTATACGATTATAGAAGCCGAAAATGGAATCAGGGGATTGGAGCTTATGACGGAAAGCATTGATCTGGTAATTCTTGATATCATGATGCCGGGAATGTCCGGCCTCAGAACTTGTGAGGAAATCAGAAAAAAATCCAATGTACCTGTACTCTTTTTAACTGCCAAGGCGAAAGAATCTGATAAGCTGATCGGTTTCATGGCCGGTGGGGATGATTATCTGACCAAGCCGTTTTCTTATGCAGAATTACTGGGAAGAGTAAAGGCGCTTCTAAGACGTTATCATCAGTATCAGGGAAAGAATATGGTGGAGGGGAAGGAGACGAAAGAGTTCCTAGAGATGGCAGGAATCCGGATAAATCAGCAATATAATGAAGTACAGGTAAAAGGAAAAAAGGTTGAATTATCAAATATTGAATATCATATCTTGCTTTTAATGATGCAAAATCCTAAAAAAATATTCTCCGCCCAGAATTTGTACGAGAGTGTTTGGAATGAACCATATTTTTATAATTGCAACAGTACAGTCATGGTACATATCCGTAAATTACGGGTAAAGATTGAAGAATCGCCGCAAGAGCCGCAGTATATTAACACCGTGTGGGGAAAGGGGTATCGCTTTGGGACATAGAGAGAAAATGAATTATAACTCCATGTATTTCCGTTTCGGGGTATGGACTATTGCAGCACTGCTGTCCTCAGTTGTACTGTTCGTTTTTTTACAGAGCACTGGAAAGACGCTGCTTGCTTCCTATTATGTACAAAGCGGTTATCTGAAGAAAGAGAATAACCGCAGGCTGGAGGCATTCCAGACATTTATCAATAAAGAAAATGTTTCAATCCTGGATATGGATAAAATTGCAGCGTGGGTGAAAGAGCAGTCTGTGGTTTCTTTGCAAATATACAAAGGAGAAGTCCTTCAGTATGATTCTGATTATCCGGAAGGTGAAAGTATGCCTGAATTTTCCTTTAGTGGGAATTATGAAGATTATGAAGCGTACCATTTGGTTAAGTTTGCCGATCAGGAAGGTTATGTGTTTCTGACAGGATATTACAATCAGCAGTTTTATAACGGTATCACAGTTGGGTCGATTTTATTGTCAGCTTTGCTGTTAATTGGCGTAGTGATGATGCAGGTTCATAAGGTTATAAGATACGTTTGTACATTGAACCGGGAAATCCAGATTTTAGAAAGCGGGGATTTGGAATATGCGATTACGGTTCAGGGAAAGGATGAACTTGCGTCCATGGCACTAGGATTGAACAGTATGCGGCAGTCCCTCAGGGAGCAGATGGCAGAAAAAGAGGAGGCAGTAAGGCTAAACGAGAAAATTATTACAGAGATGTCTCATGAACTGAGAACTCCATTAACGGCGCTGATGGTATATATTGATATTCTTCGTTCAAATGAGCAGTGGGATGTTGAGTTTGTTTCAAAATATGTCAATAAAATTGAACAAAAAGCAAAGGAAATAGCAGCATTGGCTGATCATATCATTGCTCACTCCTTAGATGATAAATCGGTTGCAGCACCGGAACAGAGTTTTGAACATCGGGATGCCGATTTTTAAGAGTTTAGAAACGTTTAGCTTTAGTTAAGGAACGATTTAAGTTGTCTGCATTAAGCTATAGATGTCTCAAGCATATTGAGTACTATAAAATACGAAGGAGTGATGATACATGAGAAAGATGTTTCTTGTGCCGTGCTTGTCTATGGTGATAGCCTTGGGGAGTACAATGGTCTCTATGGCGTCAACAGGCTGGGCGCAGGAGAATGGTACATGGGTCTACTATACCAGTAGTAAAGACAAGGCAACGGATACGCTCAAAAAGTCCGGGAATAACTGGTATTACCTGGATGAGAATGGCGAAATGGCCACAGACAGGCTGGTAGAATACAATGATGATTTCTACTATGTAAATTCCACCGGCGCTGTTGTGACAAATGAGTGGAAGGCTGTTCCAAACGAGTCTCCATCAGAAGGTGAGCCGGATGAATGGTGGTATTATTTTCAAAGTAATGGAAAAGCTGTGAAAAAACCATCCGGAGCCAATACGGCAAAGCTGGTTACTTTGACAGTAAAGTCTGGAACGGCAAAATACATTTTTGATGAGAATGGCCATATGATGAGCGGCTGGATTAACGAGAACGGCGAAATGTTGACAGAAGATGATGCCTGGAAAAGCGGAGTATATTATGCAGGAGGTAATGACGATGGCAAGATCGTAACTGGATGGAAATATATCACGGCCGAAAATGATGAGGATACGGACCGGGATGGCGATAGCTATTGGTTTTACTTTAAAACCAACGGAAAAAAAATAACGGATACGGACAGCAAGACAATCAACGGAAAAAAATACCGGTTCAATGAACATGGCGCAGCACAATTTGACTGGTACAATAAGCCGACTGTGGCAACCGGATCGGAAGCAACTCCCTCTGATGCAGTTAACCGTTACTACAATGAAGAAAACCAGACCTGGCTGGCAACCGGCTGGTTTAAAACAGTTCCGAGTGAAGACGTGGACGCAGAGGCGCATAACAATGATGAATCTCATTGGTTCTATGCAGATAAGAAAGGAGATTTAACAAAAGCACAGATTAAAGCAGTGAATGGCCAGAAGTATGGGTTTGATGTGAATGGAAAAATGCTTCATGGCCTGTATAAGATTACATTCGCGGATGATAATAAAACCATAGAAAGGGCGGTGGAAATTGAGAATGAGGCGGATATTCCGACCACTTCCGAGGACGGCGTATATGTGTACTATTTTGGAAACTCCCCGAAAGAAGGAGCGATGATAACCGGAGATACATCAATTGAGATTGATGGAGAGACATACCAGTACCGTTTTAAAAAGTCAGGAGCTCAGAAGGGCGCGGGTGCAGACGGAATTGAAGATAATGCGATCTATGTTATGGGAAAGCGTCTGAAGGCAGATAAAGATTCAAAATATGAGGCAGTTACCTATAACGATGAGCAGTATCTGATCAACACCTCCGGCAAGCTCATGAAAAATGCGAAGAACCAGAAAGACGCAGACGATGTGTATTACTGCACCGATAAGAAAGGAGTGATTACTTATAAGGGGACAGAAAAATATAAGAATAGAAAGCCATGATAGGCGGCAATTCGTTTAGACTTTTTGGAGAACTGGAACCACTCTCGCCAGTTCTCCTTTTATTATGTCCCTATTTGCGGATAAAGAGCGGTTAATCATGAGCTCCTGTTTTTGGAAAGGATATTCGCATACAACTGATCCAAACGACTATAGTGGACAATCCAGTAACTGAACTCAGCCAGCAGAATACCGGCTACCATATCAGGAATCACATGCTGTTTCGTGGTAAGGGTGGAGATACATATGGCTAATGCCATACCAAGAACGAATAATCGATAGGGCCGCCCAACCCTATGCTGTCCGCGAATTCCTATATAGCACAGCCAGCTGACCAGACAATGGATTGATGGGAACAGGTTGTCAGGTGCATCAAGTCGGTATAGAAGAATAAGGGACAGATTCCAAAAACCATGCACACTAATCGGAGGACGCAAATTGGTCGTTGGGAAAATCAGAAAACAGACAAGACATATCGTTTTTGCGAAAAAGTCTGCACTCAGAAAGCGGTATGCGTGATCTTTTCCCAGCCTGCAGCATATAAGGTACTGAAATGGCCAATAGAGGAAGCTGAAAACATAGATGGACAACGTCCAGGGTATAACCGGGATAAGCAAATCCAGGGGTGTTGTTATGTCATAGTGGAAGTGGTTCTTCATCAACATTCTGGAACCGCAGTAAACAAGTTGATTCCAGAGGAAAGCTAGAATAAGCGGCAGACAAATATGTGCAGGAATCAAGGAGAGAAGAGTGAGTTTTTTCTTTATCATGTATGACCTCCATAGTTAGAATCTTGTGAAGAAAATCATACATGATATCAGAACTGTTTTTCACAGAATTAAGATTATTTAAGCAATTTTAAGGAATATACAGCTTGAACGACAGAGTTTAGAAATGTTAAGAACTGATTCAGAAATGCTTAAGGGCCAACTGTTAAGATATCGGTATCAGAGAGATATACCTCTGAAGTACATAGATATGAGGAGAAATGAAAAATTGGATTATATACTGGAATATTTCAAAAAAACCGTGGAAACTTATCCGGACCGGGAAGCAGTAGATGATGGGATGAACTGTTATAATTGGCAAGAACTTCATTTCCTGGCACAGCATATTGCCTCAGCCGTGGCAGAGAAAAGCATTGCTGGGAGGCCGATACCGGTATTCATGGAAAAAAGTGCCGATGCGGTTGCCGCTTTTCTTGGAATTATAACGGCAGGATGTTTTTACGTCTATTTAAATCCGGATCTACCGGAGGAACGAATCCGAAGAATGCTTGAGGTACTTGACGCAGATATTTTAATTGTGGATGAACAGCTGAAGAAGCGTCTGGTATTGGTGGGATTTCAGGGAAACCTTCTGGGAATAGAAAAAGCCAAAGCAAAACCAATTCAAATGAAAGCGATAAAGGTGAGGGGCGCAGGAATACAGAACAAAGATTATCTATATGGAATTTTTACTTCCGGTTCCACCGGAATCCCCAAAAACGTAGTGGTAAGCCATCAGGCGGTTCTTGATTTTATGGAGGATTTTTGTCAGGAATTCCCGGTAAAATGCCATGATATATTGGGAAATCAGGCGCCGTTTGATTTTGATGTATCGGTAAAAGATATTTATCTGTCTGTTATTACCGGAGCCAAGCTGGTTCTGATACCAAGAAGAATGTTTGCGGAACCGGCTCTGCTGCTGGACTATCTCTGCGAAAAGAGAGTTACTGTTTTAATTTGGGCGGCATCCGCTCTCTGCATAGTCAGTGGAATGAGGGGATTTGAATACAGAATTCCGGGGCTGATCCGCCGTGTCATGTTCAGCGGGGAAGTTATGCCGCAAAAACAGTTGAAGATATGGATGAAATCACTTCCAAAGGCAGAATTTGTCAATCTTTATGGCCCAACAGAAGTCACCTGTAACTGTACATATTACCGTGTAACCGGGCGGGAGCCAGAACATGTGCCGCTTCCCATAGGGATTCCTTTTGCAAAACGAAATGTTTTTCTTTTAAACGAATACGATATGCCGGTGATGGCGGACGGAATACTGGGGGAAATCTGTGTCGGAGGAGCAACACTTGCGGATGGCTATTACCGCAATGAAGCGGAGACCAGCAAGCGGTTTACCAGAAGTCCTGTCAAAAGCCATGCAGGAATGACAATTTACCGGACAGGAGATTTGGGTTTTTATGATAACCGGGGGAATTTATGCTTTACAGGAAGAAAAGATTTTCAGATTAAACGGATGGGGCATCGGATTGAGTTGCAGGAGATTGAACATGAATGCAGTTTAATAGATGGGATATGGCAGGTCTGCTGCGATTATGATGGAAAAGATATAACGGTATTTTATGTAGGAGAAGCAGAGAACGGGCAGGTGCGCAGACTCTTAAAGGAGAGACTCCCGCGATATATGCTGCCCGGTCATTTTGTGAACTTACAGAGTATGCCATTAAATAAAAATGGGAAGATCGACAGGGAGTATTTAAAGGTCTGGAAAGGAGGTGCGTAGTGACGGATACGATTTTACAGGAGGCGTCAAAACAATATAAGACGCCATTCTATCTGTTTGATATTGACGAATTAATCCAAAATGTGGATCGGATTAAGGAACTGGCGGGTGAAGATATCAATATTTGTTATGCTATGAAAGCAAATCCCTTTCTGGTTGCCGCACTGGCAGACCAGATAAACAGGATTGAGGCATGCTCAGCCGGGGAGTATGATATCTGTAGAAATCAGGGAATTAAACCGGAGAAGATTATTTTCTCCGGAGTATTAAAAAAGAAAGAGGAACTGGAACGTATATTCAGAAAAGAGATGACACTGCCAGTCATTACGGCGGAATCAAAAGAACAGTTTTTGATGATTTCTGAATTAGCCCAAAAATATGAAAAGAATATTCGTATCCTGCTTCGGCTGACCAGCGGAAATCAATTTGGCATGGAAATAAGTCTGGTGGAGGAATTGATGATAGACAGTCTTGAAAATCCATATTTAAAGATAGCAGGGCTACATTATTTTTCAGGAACACAGAAAACGGATGTGAGCCTCATGACACATGAATTGCTTTATCTGAATGGAATTTACAAGGAATTCAAGAACCGGTATGGAATAGAACTGGAGGAAATGGAGTACGGACCGGGGGTTTTTGTAGAATATTTCCAGAAACAGAAAGAATGGGAAGTGGAAGCAGCCTTACAGAAACTGAGAATGTGTGCAAAAAATATGAGCTTTCAGGGAACGCTCACTCTGGAACTTGGGAGAAGCCTGACGGCCACATGCGGATATTATGTGACAACCATCCAGGAACTGAAAAAGAATGGCAATGCCTCTTATGCCATTGTGGACGGCGGAATTCATCAAATGCATTATGATGGCCAGATTATGGGAATGAAACTTCCGTTCTACCGGCAGCTTCCCAGAAAAAGCTGCGAGGGAGCCTATTGGAATGTGTGCGGAGCACTTTGCACAGTAAATGATGTGCTTGCAAAAAACATGTGGCTGAATGAGGTCCGAAGAGGAGATGTTATCGTTTTTGAAAAAATGGGAGCTTATTCGATTACAGAGGGGATGGCGCTGTTTCTCAGCAGGGAACTGCCCGGAATTCTTGTGTTCAGGAAGACCGCCGGTTTGATTCAATTCAGACCGTCACTACTGACCAGCTTGTTTCACAGACCATTTTTAGAAGGAGAAATAATAGATGGACGAATTAATGAAAATATTACAGGAGTTGGAACCGGATGTAAATTACAAGGAGGAGCAAGCACTTATTGATTCCCATATCCTTGACTCATTTTTGATTCTGGAATTAGTTGCAGAGCTGGAGGATACATTTTATATCCGCATTTCTCCTGCGGACATCGTGGCGGAAAACTTTAATTCAGCTGGAGCCATGTGGAAAATGATAGAGCGGCTTAAGAAAGAACGGTAATATGGCTTATCATACAACATTATACTTGTTCCTTTTTTTACCGTCAGCTATAATCACATACCAGCTTATGCCTGTGAAGTACCGCTGGTATGTGCTGCTGCTTCTTAGCTATTACTTTTATTATTGTATCAGTGGTGCGCTGATTATCTATATTATGGCGACAACCATAACGACATATTTATCAGGCATTCTGATAGAAAAAAAGAAAGGATTTCTGATTTTCTGTATCCTGTTGGTGTTAGAAAACTTGGTATATATGAAATACTATAATTTTTTTGCCACTAATGGGAACCGTATTTTCAACTTTTTATTTTCAGAACAACCTTTTTCCTTGAAGTCCATGATTATGCCCCTTGGTATTTCATTTTATACTTTATCAGCAATCGGATACCTTATAGATATTTATTATAAGAAGATATCGACAGAGAGGCATATCGGAAAGCTGGCATTGTTTCTCTCATTTTTTCCGACTATTATGGAAGGACCAATCTGCCGCTATGGAGAATTAGGAAAGAATTTGTTTGCAGGACACAGTATTTCCATGGAGCGGCTGGAAGCAGGAATCCAGAGAATCTTTTGGGGGCTTTTCAAGAAGATGCTGGTGGCAGACCGGTTGAATGTTCTGGTAAAAACCGTATATGACGGATATCAAAATTATGACGGAACCGTCATTGGCGTGGCGGCCGTTGCCTATACCATTCAGCTGTATATGGAATTTTCCGGTTGTATGGATATTGTGATTGGTACCGGTGAGATATTTGGCATTACATTGCCGGAGAACTTCCGGCGTCCTTTTTTTTCAAAAACAGTATCAGAGTTTTGGAGAAGATGGCACATATCACTGGGAAGCTGGTTGAAAGAATACGTGTTTTATCCAATATCTATGTGTGGGCCGGTAAGAAAACTGTCAAAGATGGTCAGGAAACGTAACCGGCACTGGGGAGAGGTCACAGCCGCGGCACTGGGACTGTTCCCGGTATGGTTTTTTAATGGTATATGGCATGGACCGAGATGGAGTTACATTTTTTATGGGTTCTATTATTTTACATTGATTCTACTGTCCATAGCCCTGCGCCCGTGGTCAGATAAGATGCGGAGCATATTAAGGCTGGAGCAGTATCCTGTGCTCTATGAGTTATTTCAGATAGGCAGAACATGTTTGCTGGTTGTGATTGGAGAATTATTTTTCAGGGCAGAAGGCTTGAGAATTGGACTTAGTATGTTTATACGTCTATTGACGCAGTTTCAACCATCATCTTTTTGGAATGGGACGTTATTGACTCTGGGCTTGGACCGGTGGGATTTCATGATAATTGGAGCGGCGCTGGCTTTCATTTTTTTTGTCAGTGTGGCTGAGGAGAGGGGAAGGAATGTGCGCCAAGATATAAAAATGCTTCCTTTGCCGTTGCGTTGGAGCATTTATTACAGTGTGATGCTGGCTGTTTGTCTGTTCGGGGCTTATGGTGTTGGTTATATGCCGGTAGAGCTTATTTATGCCAATTTTTAATCAGGAGGAAGAAATCCTTTGAAATATAGAAAAAACCTGTTGTTCATTTTCGTTTTTTTCTGTCTGCTGTCATGGAGTGCTAGGATTGTGGAACCGAAGGCATATACCATTGAAAGCGGGGTGGAAAGCCGTGATATTCACGCAATCAATGTGCTGTCCGAGCCGCCTCAAACGTTGCAGGTTCTTTTTCTGGGTGACAGTGAAATCCAGACAGGGGTTTTGCCAATGGAATTGTGGAATACTTATGGAATTACCTCTTATGTCTGCGGGCAGTCGGGGCAGAGAACGATGGAGTCTTATTTTTGGCTGAAAAAAGTGTTGAAGACCCAAACACCCAAACTGGTAGTTCTGGAAACGGATCAGTTTTATCATTGCAGAGACATGCAGACAGAATTAAAACACATGATAAAGAATACCGCGCATTATTACTTTCCGGTTTTTAAATATCATAACCGATGGAAAACATGGGGGAATTCAGGCAACATAGTATCTATCACGGAAAGAAATCCTTTAAAAGGATATAATTATCATGATGAAACGAAACCATATACCGGCAGAATTTATATGAAGGAAACAGATACAAAGGAAAAAAGCAAACTATTTGTAAGATTTTGGATGGACCGGATTCTGAATCTTTGCAGGGAAAATGATATAGACGTCCTTTTACTTGGTATTCCAGCTCCGCTTAATTGGAGCTATGAACGTCATAACGAGGTGAATGAATATGCGCTTGGAAAAGGAGTACCGTATGTAGACCTTAATCTTATGGCAAAAGATCTGGGAATGAATTGGGAAACTGATACCATGGACGGCGGGGATCATTTAAATATAAATGGCGCAAAAAAGGTGACAGCATATCTCGGTGCTTATCTGAAGCGAAATTATGCGTTGACGGATTTCAGGGAGAACCGGATGTATCAGTATTGGAATCGGGATTGGAAAAAATATATGGAGATAACTGGTAAGGTACCAATAATATCAGGTGATTTTTGAGAGAGAGGATTGCGTAAAAAAGAAAGTTGTAATCATTGATGATGCCTGCTGGTTCTTGCGGTATAACACTTTTGGGTATGCAACATAAACAAATTATTTTAAGAAAAGTGATTAAATGTGGCCATATAAAAGTGCAGTCCCCGAAAAAAGCTGCACTTTTTTATAATTCTGTTGGTTAATGCGCGTTACTGCCAAAACGGTAGCCTACACCACGTATGGTATGGATATATTGTGGCACTCCAGGAACTCTTTCTAATTGGTGTTACAACTTTCGTATATAACAATTCAAGGGCGCATTGGAGCAACTTTTATAATTTTCCCCCATATATTCGGATAAAGTTGTTCGTGCGTAAATACTCGCTCCTCATGAGAGGCTAATGTGTATAAACAAGCAATAATTTATACATTCCTGTTGTGCTGCATCGAATGTTTCTCTATCATAACCGACTACTGATACCCATTTTTCCTGGCCCCCTATCCCAATAAAGCAAGAGCCGTTGTCCAAAATTGGATAACGGCTCTTGTTTAATACATATCAAGTTATTCAATAAAAGTTTTAAATAATCCCTTCAAGACAGCTCTTTTTTTCGAAGTATGCCATCGCATTACACTTGTTCGATGTCTCTATTACTTAATATTTTTCCTGCCCAATTAGCGGCTCGGCAGTCTCAGCCAAATAAAGAGGCTTGATTGAGGAAACCTTGCCTGCAGTTTCTGTATTGCGCAGCTTAAACTTTTCAACGAGGTTTTTCAGCATTTGTGCTTGACCAGAAAGCTCCTCGCTGGCCGCGGCGCTTTCCTCGGCGGTGGCGGAGTTGGTCTGCACAACACTGGAAATCTGGTCGATGCCCTGTGTTACCTGGGCTATGGACAACGCCTGCTCACTGGACGCCCGTGATATATTGTCGACCACCGCCACCACCTGTTTTGCGCTCACAACAACTTCCGAAAGAGTATTTGCGGTCTCATCCGCCAAGCTGGTGCCCCGCTCCACGGCTTGGATGGACCCCTCGATCAGCGCGGCAGTGCTTTTGGAAGCCTCCGCCGATTTGCTGGCAAGGTTGCGCACCTCATCTGCCACCACCGCGAAGCCCTTCCCGGCCGCGCCTGCACGGGCCGCTTCAACGGCGGCGTTCAACGCCAAGATATTGGTCTGGAAGGCGATATCCTCAATGGTCTTGATGATCTTCCCAATTTGGCCGGACTTGTCGCTGATTTCACCCATGGCCGCAATCATTTCCTGCATCTGGCGGTTGCCCAGCTCAATTTTCGCACCGGCAGCATCCGCCAACTTGCTGCCCTGCTGTGCGTTCTCGGCATTTTCACTGACCTGGGAGGAAATTTCATTGATTGTCGCAGCCAGTTCCTCCACTGAGCTGGCCTGCTCTGTTGCGCCTTGAGAGAGCGCCTGCGAACCGGCGGAAACCTGATCGCTTCCAGCAGAAACCTGATCGGACGCCATACTGATTTGTCCCAGCGTTTGGCTTAGCCTCTCAATTATTTGGTACATCGAGGTTAACAACCGCTGGAAGTCTCCCACATATAGCTCTTCGACCTTGGATTCAACGGTAAAATCGCCGCTTCCTAAACTTGCAAGGCCGTAACTCATGTCGTCAATAATTTCACGGAACATATGAATGAGTGAACGCATACTGTCGGAAAGATTACCAAGTTCGTCTCTGGACTGATAGTCAAGAGACACATCCAAATTTCCCGCCGCCATCTTCTCCGCTACTTCTTTGATTTCCTCAACCGGCTTGCGGATTCCGTTGGATATATAAAGCCCCAAAACGACCGCAAGCGCGATGCTGAAGCCGATGACTGCTATGACCACAAGCATGGAGGTTGTTTGAAGCTGCCGTCCTTGCTCCACCATCGCGATTGCATCGTTTTCCGCCTCCGTCGCGATTTCCCTCAGCACGTCGGCCATCTGGTCGAGCAGCGGGGCGTAGGAGTTTTTCATCAATGCGAAGGCTTCGTCATTGCGCAGCGCCAGCGCCAGATCAAAGACCTGGTCCCTGTACCCCATCGCCTGCTGCAATATGGTCTCCACCTCGTCCATCAGGGCCTTGTCGCCTTTGAACCGCTCGCGGATTAAAGGGAAGGTGTCGCGCATCTTTGTAAGTGCGTCGGAAGCGCTGTCAATCGCCGCCTTTGTGTCATTCACATCCGTCTCTATAATGGCCTTCAGAATGTCCGCCCGCGCGTACTGCATCTCGCGTCTGGCCGTCCAGGCGTTGACCGTAACCGTGTAATTGTTGTCATAAAAGCTGGTGAGATTTCCGCTGATTTTATTCATCATAAATAACGCAATTATGCTGGCGGCAAGGCAGAGTACGATGATGACGGCGTATGACAGCAGCATTCGCGTCCGTATTTTCATGTTTTTTATCATTTCGATTTCCTCCGTTTTCAAGAATTAACATGCGCACAAAAAAATTCTTCTATTGTCTGATACAGCGTCTTGATGTCGACCGGCTTTGCAATATGCCCATTCATTCCGGCGGCATAGGCCGCATCTATGTCCTCGATGAACGTATTCGCTGTCATCGCTATAATGGGTATTGTTTCCGCGTCCGGGTGCCTGCCGGCGCGAATACTCCTCGTTGCGGTATAGCCATCCATTACCGGCATTTGTACATCCATCAAAATGGCGTCATAGTACCCGATGGGAGACGCCGCAAACTGTTCCACGGCTTCCCGGCCATTTACAGCGCAATCTATTTCCGCCCCGGCCATTTTGAGCAGTTCTACCGCTATGTCCATGTTCAGCTCATTATCTTCAACTAAAAGCAACCTCCTTCCCTCGAAATTTTTTTGCGGGGCTTCCGACTTTTGGGAAGGTGGATTCATACCTAAAACCGATACCAGAACATTATAAAGGGATGTTTCCAAGAGAGGCTTTGCGATAAATGCGTTGACGCCCGCCCGGCGCGCTTCCTGTTCGATTTCGCTCCAGTCGTAGGCCGAGAGGATGATAATCAAGGTGTCCCGTCCAAGCTTTTCACGGATGCTCCTCGCCACCGCCACACCGTCCATGCCCGGCATCCGCCAGTCGATAATGCACACATCGTAGTCTCTACCTGCCTCGCGCGCCTCCAGAACCGCTCTGATTGCCTCTTGCCCGGACTTCACATATTGCGCCGAAATGCCGATCCGTTTCAGCAGCAGGTTCGCATGGATACAGTCATATTCCTCGTCGTCCACCACCAGCACCCTGAGCGTTTCCAGACTGCGGGAATGGTGCTCTGCCGCAGCATGGGGCAGGCCAAACGGCAGTTCCACAGAAAAAGTAGTGCCTTTGCCCTGCTTGCTTTTTACATCAATGGAACCGCCCAATAAATCCACCAGATTATATGTAATCGCCATACCCAATCCCGTCCCGCCATATTTTTGTGAAACCCGTGTGTCGGCCTGCTCAAAAGGAAGGAAAAGTCGTTCCAAAAATTCTTCGCTCATCCCGATCCCCGTATCACTGACAACGAATTGGAGGAATATTTCGCCATTTCGCTTTTCCAATTGCCTGATCTCCAGCCGAATCGTACCTCCTTGCGGAGTAAACTTGACGGCATTGGAAAGAAGATTCAACAGTATTTGATTGACCCGCAAATAATCGCCAATGAAATTTTCCTGCTTTAAGCCTGAAACATCACATAAAAAGTTCTTTTCCTGCGCCTTGGCCTGGGAGTAGATCACCGAAACGACAGATTCGGTCAACTGTTGTATTTGGAACGGCTCGTGGTTGACAGTCAGCTTTCCCGCATCAATTTTTGACATATCCAAAACATCGTTAATGAGCGACAGTAAATGCCGGGAGGAAAATGTGATTTTTGCGAGGCAGTCCTCAATCCTGCCTCGGTCGTCCAGGTGCGCGCCCGCAATCGTGGTCATGCCAATGATGGCATTCATCGGCGTGCGGATTTCGTGGGACATGCGGGACAGGAAATCCTTTTTAGCGTTGTTGGCTTTTTGTGCAAGCAGAAGGGCGTCCTGCAACTCGCACTCCCGCGCTTTCAAATCCCTGATACTTTTTCGCTCCACCTTGTTGGAATAAACTGTTAGAAACACAATAAAAAGCATAAGCCACAGGGCTGTTCCGATAGAAACGGCCGCCGTATGCGCAATGTCCTTTGTGAGCCGATAGATTCTGGCATCGGACGAAACAATGATGGTCTCCAGGCATTCGTTGACCGCGTCGTAATGGGGATTGACGCGGTCATTGATAAAATCCAGGATATCCTCACGCGTATGTCTGCCGACAAACCGCAGCGCCTCCTCCTGAACGGCGATCAGGCCATCCATCGCCTCGCGCAGAGCTGCTACGTCAGCCGAATCCCCCAAGTAGCAGCCTCCGATGATCTCAATCGCTTCGTTCTGCATCGCGTAGCGTTCCTCAAACAGCGCGCGAGCCTGTTCCTCGCTATCAAAGCTGGTTGTCAGAAAGATCCCGACAAACCGTTTCATATCCAGCAGGCGGGAACGCATGGCCCTGGCGGTGTTAGTCACCGTATAGGGGTGCTCGTACATGCTTTGCGCGGCGGCCCGCATGCTGTTCACAGCAGAGCAGCTAACGGTGGCAAATAATACGGCGACCGCGCAGATCATGATCGTTGCCTTTGACAACTTTGTCTGTACCATCAAGCCGCAAGACCTCCTTTTTTGTAAAGCGTAAATGACAGGTGGGACGTTTGCTGTCAAAAGGAAAGCTTCGTCCGCACGATCATTTCATTTGCATGGGCTGGTATGGTTCGCGGCTCTGCCGGAGCTCCTTGTACAACCGCCAAAAATAAATGCCGTCCCTAACGGCGAACACCGCGCCGGCAGTACAAAGGGCAATTAGAAAAATGACAGCCTTTCTTTGCGTTTGCCCCAAGGAAGCCACCAGAGCCCCTTCTTCTGCCTCGGCTGACTGAACGAACCGCGCCAGCTCTTTTTCGGCCTCGTTGACAAGAGGAACGCCGCTGTTTTCCATATATGCCAAGGCTTCCGCGTCGTTGTTTTGGACGGCAAGATTCAGAACATATTCCTGCATCCGCGCTAATTCGGATAGGTTTGTTTCAAGCCTTGAAAGAGCGCTCGTATCCCCGATAGCATGCTGCTTAAGCTGGGTAATCTGTTCCTGGAGAACCGTTGCGCGGTCTCTTGCGTCTGATATTGCTTCGTCGGTGATGTCCGGGGCGTCAGTTGAGATTGCGCGGTAGACGGACGTCTGCATCGCTTCCAAAGCTTCGTAGACTGTCCCGGCGGCGCTTTTTATCGCAAGCGGCCCGTCATAAAGAGCCTCTGTTTGCTTTCTAATATTGTTCAAGCTTATAATGTTGGCGATTACGCCCAGCACCAGCAGTGCCGAAATGAAGATTTGCGGCATAAGCAAATTCAGACTGAGTCTTAGGTTTCTCAAAACAGTTCCTCCTTAATCCCTTACCTTTATCACATATGTCTTTGCTATGCTTAACTATATCAGATTCCAATACAAATAGCAAGTTGTAACGCAAAAAAGCGTCGAAACTGTTACCATCAGCTTTCGACGCTCAAAATTATTGATTGATAATAGATAAATTCCTGCCTTTGTATGCAGCTATACCCCTCGCCTTTGTATCACAAGAGTGGCGGCACCCTTTATTCCCAATTCTTCCACCCTGGCAGCAGCAAATTGGAGCTCGTAAAACAGCATATCCTCCAACACCGCGGCCAAGCGATCCCAATCGCCGTGCTCCAGACTTTCCCGCAAAGCGTTGAGATGGGGGAGATAATAGGCGTTAATTTCCTCCCGGGAGCCGTGCATACTACGCAGGGGATAGCCCCAGAGAAGAAAATGCAGTAATTTTTCATAAATTTCCCGGATGACCTTATTCGGAGAGTAAAGCGGAATCATCTCAAACGATGCGAAAATCACACTCTCATACCGCTCGTTTTCCCTTATGTATGCCAGCCGTTCTTTCCATAGACCGACAGCGTGCGCGTCCAAAACGATGCTCTTGGCGCAGGCTCCGCACGTCATCGCCAGGATTTGCAGACTTTGAACAAATCCCAGCAATTGTTTTTGAATAATCGGCTGGGTAAAGTCACAGTATTTTATACTTTCCTCCGTGTTCAAAACCTTAGTTCCAATGCCATTGATGGATTGTATAACGCCCAACTGGCCAAGCAGCGCCAGGGTGCGGCGGACAGTGATGGTAGACACTTGCATAGATTCTGCAATTTCTGAGGGTGTTGGTAAAAAGTCTCCCCGCTTAAAAATGCCCAAGCGGAACCCTTTTAATAAGTTTATTGCTACTGAATAGCATAGCTGAGAAGAACCTTGGTAAATATTCCAACAGAAGGGGATTGGTTCTTCAGGAGGTTCAATCGTGACACGGTTTGCATAAAAACATTCGGCGGCTAATGTAATCTGCTCCTGGCAGGTTGATACCGCTTCCCAAAGCCCGCCCCAGTCCTTTTGACGACAGAGACGAGTCAAAACGTGTAAAGGACCGCCGCCGTCCCCCAAATCCGTAAAATTGGACGGCAAGCTGAAAAAGGGCGCCTGAAAAAAGAGATACCCCTGCCAGATCAGTCCCAGCAGCAGGTCGTTGTTAAGCGGGCCAAAAATCAGCCGGATATGTTTTACCACGAGGTAGGGCCTGAGTATTTTGGGTTGTGAGCGAAGGGTTTCTAATTCTTCCAGCTGCTCGGGACTGGCATTTCTCAGGCTATACCACAGGATAGAGCTGTACAATGGGCCAAAGGCATAGCACATATCCATTATCGCCTCTTTGCGCTGAGAAAAGTACGTTTGGATATTCTTATCCAACTCTTCTTCATTAAACTGGACGGCTACAATAGCCCCTGTCCCCCTAACCGTAGTGATATAGCCTTTTGCCTTTAACTGACGGTAAGCTACTTTCACTGTACCCAGTGCAACAGAAAACCACTGACTGACTTCTTCCATCTTAGGAAGAAGGTCTTTATATCGGTAGGTTCCGAACTCAATCTGCGCGGCCAGTAACTCGTATATGATTTGATGTAATTCCATCGCTTTATCCAACTGTCATGTCCTCCCCTATAAAACTCTGCCGTAATGGAGACACATTTACCCATATTGTCTATAATAACATGAACAGTGAAAACTTTCTACTATTAATGAATGAAAAGAATACAGGCCCCGCTGACAGCGCGGGATGGGGGAGCAACCTTTTCCGTGGAGGAAACAGACGACCTTTGCAATCAAGCCCCGCTTAATGTCCCGCACCAGTTCTTGAAACTTCGAGCGCCAAGTGGAAATCATACCCTCTTGGCATCCTTTTTTTGGCTCTTTGTCAAAGTTGAATTTTCGTTTCAATCAGTGTATAGTAAAAGCAGATTGGAAAGAGTATTTCTTAATAATGGTAAATGGGGGATGCAGATGCAGGGAAAAGAGAATTTTGTACTGCTTAAGCTTTTGTCAGAAGAAGTATATATCACATCGGATCAGTTGGCAGATGAACTTAAGATAGGCATGCGAACGGTTCGAAAGAGAATCAAAGATTTAAGTGATATATTGAAATACCATGGTGCGGCTATTGAAGCAAAGCCAAGGTATGGATATAGGCTGGTGATACAGGAACCAGGTAAATTCCAGGAATTTCTGGAAGAAGAACAGGAAGAAGATATACAGGAAAAGGTACCTGTTAATAACGAAGAAAGGGTAATCTGCCTTTTGGCGTATCTGTTGAACCACGATCAGTATGTAAAATCAGAAATGCTGATGGATTTTTTATGTGTATCCAAAGGTACTTTATCAAGTACTATCAAGCAAGTGGAGAAAAACATCGAGAGATTTGGACTTGCGCTGGAACGCAGGCCAAATTACGGAATACGTATAAGGGGGAAGGAATTTGATATACGGCGCTGCATGGGGGAGCTTTTTATACATAGAGGATTTTTTCAGGAGATTATTGATAAAAGACAGCGAAACGAATTGTCTGGCCTCGCCAAGATTACCATGGAATATGCCAATCGATATGGAATCAGGTTCTCAGAATCTGTTTTTGAACGATTTGTAAACGATATTTATATTCAAATCAGAAGAGTGCGAAACCAGCATTTCATAGATATTTCCCTGCAGGATATAAAAGGACTCAACAGAACGGAAATGGATTTTGTAGAGGAATTACAGCAAAGCCTGGCAAAGAAGTATGATATGGATTTTCCTGAAATTGAGAAGAAGTATATTGCGCTTCATCTTGCAGGAAAGCGCATGGTAGGTTGTCAGTCCGGAAATGAGTTGAACTTTGTAATACAGGAAAATATAGATAAGCTTGCTGTAGATATGTTGGAGACGGTTTATGAACAGGCGGGCATTGATTTACGTGGGAATTTTGAACTAAGGATGTCTTTGAACCAGCATCTGGTTCCTATGGATATCAGGATTCGTTATGACATGCCTCTTACCAATACCATGTTGAAAGAAATAAAGGAAAAGTATTTGATGGGATATAATGTTGCAGTTCAGGCTGCAGCTGTACTTTGCCGGCATTATCAGAAGCAGATTTCAGAGGA
>ERZ835762.125-NODE-125-length-102436-cov-9.852248_pt1 | contig 102436 bp, 107 predicted proteins | sample MGYA00519687_ERZ835762 | MGnify/ENA primary metagenome ERZ835762 (study PRJEB31850, sample SAMEA3708783) | human gut metagenome | biome: human gut; feature: human-associated habitat; material: faeces | place: China | collected 2014 ... | reverse complement strand
GGAAGTTTATTATCTTAAGATTAACAGTATCTCCTAAGATTTTTCCCCACTGTAGAATTAAGCCGATGTCCCATTTACAATAACCATTTTGTGCCAGACTGTATGAAACTATTTTTCCCTGTGAACTCAACGCAGACAATGCAGTCATAACAAACTTCGTTGTAGCAATCTGATCTGTATTGGTGCCAGCATCTGCTGTTGGAGCCGTTGGTATGCCTGCGAAAGCCGGGCTTAATAATGCTGCTTTTGCCGCCAGTTGCGTAGCTGTCGCATAATATGCCGGTAACTGTCCGCCTAATTTTTCTGCATTATTAGCTAAAGCAGCAGTACCACCATCGGCTGGCAAGGTCTCCGGTGCCCAAAGCACAATCTTCAATACCGCACTCCCACTTTCAACAGTGCTACCAACTATTGATGGCCATATAGGTTCATCGGCTCCGAGTGTACCCGCCTGAGTAACCTTTGCTATGACCCCATTCGGCAGCGATGGCGACCAAACCAATTGTCCTACTACCACAGGCTTCTGCTCCTGCCACAGCATTTCAACGAAGCATCGTAGAATATCGTTGTTGTTTTGCAAAAAATCCATCATTGCAGCCTGTGTAGTTGCACCTTCTTGTGCAACACCATTTACCTTGTTATAAACCTTAAGGGCATCACCCATAATTTTAAACTTCGGAATTTTTAAGGCTGATTCAGCCATCATAAAACCTCCTTCACAAATCCCTGCCAGGTTACATCAACAATTCCTGCGACAGGGTTATTATTTATATCCAACAGCTTGATCCTACAAGGATTACGACTGATAACCGCCGCCCTCGCAATAGTTACGCTGCCGGAATAATCTTGCACAGCATCAATCCTGACTGCTGTTGTATAGTAGTGTGGTGTTTGAATTTCAAGAGAAATACCTTCGATCGGCACTTCTAAATTTTCAAAATGTTCTTCCCTATCCGGTACATCCACGATCATGACTAACGAACGCAATACAGATTCTTCAGTTGTATTCGACGGAGCAAGCACGCGGATCTGAATTACATCACCAGCTTTGACCTGAACCTTACAAGTGTACGGCTTAAATAATACGGTTTCATCCGGCCAAAAAGCCCAATCTTCCTCATCCCAAAACGGAGCATCCGGAGAATCCCAAAAATTATTTTTGCCAGTAATCCTGTATTCAATTGCTGCTGGACCGCTGATATCATAACGTAGCCAAAATTGTCCGGAAGCCGGCACAACAAGCTGTGCATTAAGATAAAAGGCATTATACTGCTCACGCCAGAAAGCCCAATCAGGTTGTACCCAAAACTCGCATTCAGGATAGCCCCAGAAGTAAGACGATTGTGGAGCATGGATATATCCATCATCCAAAATAACGCCATTAGTAACAACTTTGCTCCATTGATCAGATGCAAAGTCCTCTTTGTAAAGCACGTTATCTTCAAGCGGATCGCCCAGATTCAAAACACAGTAAGACATACCCTGGCTTTCCTGCCCGGCGTTATCTACAGCTTTTATCATCACTGTATGTACGCCTTGGCGCAGCGCTTGCGTTTCAAAAGGCTGCAGAGTAATAAAACCACTATGCAATTCGTAGGCAGCATTCCAGTTTAAGCTATTACCCTGAATATACTTGATCTTAAAGCCAGCAATATCATTCGGGTTCGGATACTCAAACGTCCACCAAAAACGACGGGTGCCGCTCGAAAGTTCTTCGTGATCTAAAGTCGTGACATCAGGCGGCAACTCATCGATGCCTGCGGCCACCGGGCCAACGATAGTACCGGTAGACTGCCGGAGTTTAAGGACAGTAATAACCTTGACCATATACTCGGTAAATGGTTGCGTGTCGAGTTCGCACTCCATACCATATACCGACGCCGCAACCTTCCATGTACTGCCGTAATTATCAGAAAGTAAGACAGTAAAATAATCTGCCTTAGCTCCGTCCGGAAGTTGCCATGAAACAAACATCCTGCAGCATAACGTTCCCTGCTTATTTTTATAAGCAACCTGCCGAGCCTGAAGGTCGATAACGTTTTGAGCATCGTTATCTGTATCCAGTGAATAGTCCGGCATCGGGATCTCGTAATTCTCTTCAAAGATGGCTGCATTATATTCGAGCGCTGTAATCTGGCGCTGATACTCTCCATTACGTGAAATGCTTGTCACGATAAAAGGCTTGCACGTACGTTCTACCGGCCCAAGAGCAAAAATATCATGCACCTGCGGTGGATCAGCTGCATCAAAACCAGTTTCCACAGTGACAGAAACCATACGCCCAACAACATCAATACTGCTTACTTTCCTGCTGTGCAGATTGTCATTGATACTGCGATACTGGAATTGATAATCCAACGTCATATCAACGGTATCCGGATCAATAGCCAAAGTCACAACATAAAGGCCGTTATTTTGATAAATGCGGCCACTGTGGCTCCACTGCGGCACATCATGAGCAACAAGTATCTGATCGCCAACCATACAGCCAATAGCATCAATCTCAGCCGAAAATTCAACACTCTGCAGCAGCAGCTCATTGCACTTCAACTGATATTTTGCTTCACGGTACGCCTGATCCCAGCTGGTAATTCCATTGATCTGTATCTGCGTAGTTTTAGGGATTATACCTGGCTCGTCATAATTGTCGCCGTAGCAGGTCATAGTATCACGTTCATAATCCTTAGCCGCATTATTGAAAGTCAATTCGATAGCATTAGCGCGATCCTTCGTTCCGAGCCAGGTTTGTTTAAAACTACCAGTAACTATATTACCCATCGTAAACATCTGCACCGGCTGCGAAACATGATCCCAAATACAACCAAACCTGGTACCGAATTGCACAATTTTTCCACGACCAACAGGAGCAATGTCTGTATTTACCTGCTGCCAAAATTCGCCGACAGTCGCCATCTCAATGTTGATTTTTAAATTCATCTTATCGCAATGCTCTGCCCATTCCTCGAAACGGTCATACATCATCAGCTCTGCAGGTACACCACGAACGTCTATAACGTTTTGACCAGTACGAGGATCTTCTAATAACCTGGCACCGTGGCAATAGTCATAAGCAGCCCAGGCCGGATTATTAGCTTCTTTTTCCTGGTACCCAACAGACGGATTATAGACCAGGACTGTCGCGCGTTCTTTGATAAACGTCAAATTCGGCGCACTCCCAGAAAGTTGATTTGTGGCCAGTGCTTTAAGACCGATAAGAGCCTTGTTTGGATAAATAAAATCGTCATAAATAACGCTTGATACTGTAGTCCACCAGCACTTCACACCATCCCTGGTACTATTGGTAGCCGCGCTGCGTCCAATCACCGTTACACGAACTTCATATTCGCCAGCTGGGATATTATCGATACGAAAACTACGCCTAACCGCAGTGCTTTGTGCAGCGCTGACACGGCCATTCTTGGTTACTTCGGCAGTTGTGCTGTAACCATCACCTTTAGCCTGCATTGTTTGTTTATCAAACCTAAATGGTCCGACATTGATGCTTCCTGTTTCACCCGGTGAAAATGATCCGGAATACCAACCGAAAGTACCAGCAAAAATCCAAACGTCTTTAGCACTTGGCTTCCCGACACGAATTCGCCAATAAATTTGTTTAATAGTATCCCCATCGCTGTCTGTAGTTTCTGATTTCACCCGCTGCACTCTGATTTTCCAATTTCCAAGCTCCGCAGAACCATCAATCAACTCAGCATTAACTGGGTTAGGTTTTACTATGGTATAGCTAGTGACTAACGGCTTCCATTCACCACTACCGCGAAGCGCATAATCAGCATTGATATCTACCCAAGCGGTACTTAGATTGCCATCGTCATTGGCGTGATACAAGCCTTGGCTAAATTCCACATCAATTATGATGCCCTCGGTAGTATTGCCCGGAATAACATCTGTACGGTATTCATTGTTCAGAATTTCGTACCCAAGCGCACGCGGTGTGATAACATCGTTGAAGTTATTTATTATTTCCTGATTGTTGGTACCTGGCCGAATATCAACAGTGACATCCTTATAATTTTCAATTGGATTATCATTGAGACTGACATTGCTGATCGTCAGCGGTCCTTCACCGGCACAAACCATCCAATTCAATACCTGATCGTTATTATTATTGGTTATGAACTTAGCAATACTCTGTCCACCAGATTTTACCTTGCCGTAGGTTATAGCAACAGCATTGCCTTGACCGTCCATGGTCGTAATACCATTCCAGCTGTACGTTGGATCCTCTGTGGAATTGTTAAATTTACCAAGTGATACTTTAGGCATTAGATATTTAGAAATCAATGTTCCACCAACGAGCATTATTCCCATTGCAGCTGCGTAACCCCAAGCCGTATTCACGGCAGTAGCAGCTGCACCCCATGCACCCCACGCACCACCAGCCGCAGCGCCACCAACACCCATTGAAACAACGGTCAACGCAACCATGGCTACAATACCAAAAATGCTTTTGCCGCCCTTACCGACGACCGGATGAACGGTTATAAAAGCTCCGTCCATAACCAGCCATTGATCTGGATGCTCGACGATCGTACCGTCAACCTGAATGTGCAGTTCCTGATCCGGCAGCAGGGTGCGATATTCGGCGATATAGCTTTCAAGCACCTCACCGCTACATTCAACTTGCTTTATTGACCTGTCTTTATCCGGTTCGAACGGATTTTTTACAAAAACAATAGTAATCAAGGGCGATCACCCCACAAATTCATAGAATCCCTCAATCTGCTTCTGCCATGCGATAGACGTAATACTATCAACGCAGCAGCCGATTTTTTCACGTGTATGGATAAAGCGGCCGTTACCGATATAAACCCCAGTATGATTTACTACTCCTGGCGGCGAATTAAATCGCAGAGCAACCAGGCATGGTACCGGCAAAGTTTCTCTTTCTGCAATCCGGCGCCATTTCGTAGTAGCAACTTCGCGCCTCAGTATCGCATTGATTCTGGCTTTATCTGAACAGTCCGAATAATACTCACCGATTTCTTTTCCACAACGGCGATAAATCTCAACAACCAAACCATAACAGTCAAGGCCAGACTTAACATCGCGACCTAAGTTTTTAAAAGGTACGCCTATCAGGTCGGCGTATTGAATTTCTTTAGACATATAAGCCTCCTTGATCTATACCCGGGAACCCGCCAAAGCGTTTACTGTTCCCGCGGGCCCGGCAATCTGCCAATGTATGATTACAGCCCTCAAGGTCAGACGTGCAGGCGCACTCTGGTCCTTTGTACCGAAAAGCACAATTATTTTTCTTGTAGGTATCCCACGGCCGCCGGGCCTGCGAAGGGTAGCTGTTGCCGAGTGAAAACGTTACCCACTGTTCAGATGCCGTAGCATCGGTTACGGAATAAACTTCCTGCAGCTCTGGTACCGGATTATCCAAAGCTGTCGACAATACGACATATAATGTTACCTTGGCATTTACACCACCACCGCCATGATTTAGCCAATACTCCATATCACGTGTTGTATTATCTACCTTCAGCTCAACGCTTGGTATAGATCCTGACCCGTCCTCTTTGACTGTACCAATCTGAAACGGGAATGCCTGATATAACTGATCGCACCAGTAAATATCCTCAGTATTTGCAACAACGTGAATATTATCTTCAGCTTCCAATCCCGGCAATTCTATCTTCAGCAAAATCAAAAAAGCGGTCCCACTGCATAATTCGTTCTTGGCAAGCTTGGCCAATGTTGATAATTTAATCGCCATGGCCTACACCTCATTCAGTGTTATAGACACCGTATAATAATGCAGCATCTTTGCTTTGATCTTCGGTGCCGATCCAAAACGTACAGCGTACAGTTTGCCTGATACCGGATCAGTCCAGTCAAAAGCTTCGGCACCAGCTTTTACAGTATTGCAGTAAAAGTCTACAAGCAGCTCTTTTTCCGTGTCCGGCAGCGAATTCCACTCGACAGTAAAAATCTTGCGAATACGTGTAAATTTAGGACGTGTCTGCTGGGATCCATCTTCATATTCTGACCGCAACGTTGGATCGGCCAGTTGTTCGTCCAGCGGATAATCAGGATTTCTAATTCCAGCTGGGAAAATATATTTTGATGCCATATTATCCCCCCTAATAAGTTGTGACAGCTGAACGCATCACATCACGGAATCCGCCTTCATTATTTTGTAACGCCTTCAGTACGATTCCAAGCACAAGGCGTTCTCCGTCAAAAGTTGCACTACCCTTGGCAGCTTGTACTGGTTGCCCACTTTCATTAGTGATGTTCACTTCGATATTTTGAATACCAGCATTACCGCCATTTAAAGCAGCTCTGGTTTGCTCTGCAGTATAAACACGTCCTGGCGTATTTAAGTCAAGGAGCTCTGGACCTTTTTCGCCAACAAGATACATTCCCCCAGGCGCATAACCGCCAGAAGCAAGTCCGCCCATAAAAGAGCTACCAGAATATTTTGTTCCACCAATACTAAAATTGGCCGAATGAGAGAGAATCCCGCCAAGATCAACATTGCCGCCACCCATACCAAACATGCTTGTAACCATGTTCATGACCAGCCCCTGCATAATGACTTTCATCATCATGTTCCAAATGCTATTGGTAAAATCCTCAAAAAGCTGTTCAGACATTTGCGAAAACGATTTCTGTTCCGTCAACATATTTTGCCCAAAGTTGGTAAAGGTTCCCAAGACGTCATCTAACCCTTGCCGCATTGTACCCAATTGATCATATTGCAGGTTTTTGATTTCATCCATTGCTGTACGCCAAGAAGCTGTTAAATCTGCCGATTGAGCATCCTGAAGCGCTTTTGTTGCAGCAGCATATTCTTGCTGGATGCGAAGCTTCTCTTTCTGCGTCAGCTCCGTATCTTCAAGTTCTTTCTGTAACTTTTCTCGGTAGCTCTCCAACTCCGCCACGCGCAGCGCATCAATTCTACTGATATGCATAGAATGGGTATCTTCCAGTGTCTGGTAATAATCCATGTCCATACCATGTTTTTCTGATAAATAATCCCGATAATTCTGAGTAGACTGCAAATCTTTGTACTTTTCAATCTGACTTTCTACTTTAGCTATTTCAGCAGGATCCACACCGGCAAGTTGAGCCTTGCTGATTGTAGAATTCATTTTTTCTATTTCTTCAGCAAGCGAAGCATTTGCAACATCAAAAGAGGTTCCAGTCTGTTCAATGATCTTGCGGTTTACTTCCTGTGACAGTTCAGCGATTTTCCCTTGATATTTAGTCAGTTCTTTCAGTGCTTTTTCTGCATCGCGTTCAGCCTGAGACTTCCCAGTTTTACCCTTCTTAGCTTTTTCTGCACTACCACCGAAGTTTTTTAATTCCAAGTTTTTAGCATCAATAGCAGCGGCTTTGTCGGAAGCATCTTTCGCCCTACGTTTCGCAGCAATTTGCGCACTATAATCAACAGCATGTATCCCGGTATCAGGAACAGTGATGCTGTCATCAATAAGTACACGACCGGTTTCATCATAAGTAAATTTTCCGCCGTTATTATAGTGTTGATATTTCTGATAAGCACCATAACCAATAGCGGCTACCGCAGTACCAACGCCAGCAAAAATGCCTGCTCCAGCAGTCAATTTCAAAGCTTGAATTGCCTGAGTAAGATTTAAAACTGTAGAAATCAATATCCCACCTTGAAAGACAGCATTTGCCATACTCCCAACCCAGCCGTCGGTTTCTCCAGCCACCATCGCTATTGCTCCAGCGGCACCAGTCGCAGCACCAGTAAAACCAATTACTGTATTGTAGAGCCCCACTGTAGCAGTCCCTTGCCTTCTTGCGGCATTGGCAGCAAGCAAATGTTCCTTTTGTGCGTTCATTGTTGCTGTAGCTAACTCAGCTTCTCCCTTTGCAGCTTGTTTTGCAGCTTGTAACTGAAGTTTTCCAGCCTGTGTAGCAGTCAAACCAAGCTCTTGGTAGTTATGCTGTAAATTACTAAGCCTGTACGCCACATCGTTATGACCCTTAGCTATCAGTTTATTCACAGCACTTTCAACGATCTCTCGTTCTTTTGCCGCTGCAGCTGCTCTATTGTAAGCCTGCTGCACTACGTTTGAAGCTTGGGTCGCAGCTTGTATCTCTATCTGATAACGTTCCATAATGGATGCTTTTCCAGTTTGGTAATACCCTAAAGTTCGTTGAACAGCCCCACCCAACATTGTCTGAGCTTGATATGCTCCGTTTGTATTATTTGTAACCTGCGCTACATCATTAGCAATACTGCCAACCTTCCACGCCGCAAAACCTGTTGCTATGGTAGTTACATTATCAGCAGCCCACCCTAACCCAGATCCCAATGTACTAACCGCCGGAGTAATTATTGTTGTCATTACTTTCCCGACTTCAGCTGCACCTTTACCAGCATTTATGATATGGTCGGAAAATAATTTCATGTTGTTAATAGTTTCTTTATTCAGTTCAAAACTCTCCTGATCAAGAAACATATTGGCAATATTGCCTAAAGTATCTTTATACGCATTGTAAATATCAACAGTGCCAGTCGCAGCCGATCTAGTAAACCCTTCGATAATCTGATCCATTAAGCCCGCCATAGTTTTTGGCGTTTCAAGACTTGCACGTTCAAAACCCTTCATCCTCTTCATAAGGAACTCAAAAAGCCCCTCACTGCTAGCTTTAGCGGCGGCAATATCAGCATCGGTCAATCCCAAAGCTACAGCTAACGTACTTGATTGCGGGCGGATACCACCCTGCACCAAATCCCGAAGTTCCTGCACAATCTGGTTTCGTGGCAAACCTAAAGATTTAACCGCATTAACACCGACCGTTGTAAACTCCTTCAGCTGTTCGATATTCATGCCACCGGCAAGGCCAGGTCCCAACAAAGCTCTAAACGCTTCAACTAGATCTTCACTTGTTGCTGCAGTTCGCAACGCCGCATCATTCAAATCGCTAAGAATACCCTGAGAGATGCTCATTGCCTGGTTCCATTCCAACTGCTTGCCGTTAAGTTCAGTCATCGACTGTAATATACCGGCAATACCCAAGCTGTTGGTTTCCATTCCTTTAGCAAATTCAAAAGGACGCTTAATGAGTTCTGCACTCATATCAGCCAAGCCGTACAAACCGGTTAAGGCAGTTACCAAACCAGCCGTCTGTCTAGCTGCAGACGCAAATGTCGGCCCCAAAGCACGGCTCGAACTATCAATTCCATCAATAGATCTTTTTGCTCTGCTGAGTCCGGGGCTCATAGCATCCACTAATGATATTTTTACTTTTGTTTCAGCTACTGACATCTTATTTGTCCCCTTTCTCCAGCGCAGCTTCGATCTGTATCTTCTCGATCACCTGTAATTTTTCCAATAATAGCCGTGACATATCAATCCCGGATACTCTTAATAAATAATCAGCTTCCAGCCAGTCAATCCCTATGGGATATGCACCAGCCATGGTGGTCACATATTTCCAACAACGTTGTATGACCTTCCATGCTATTAAAACTTGCCAATTTCCCGGTAATATATCTGGTTGTGCATACACACAACCATTACAAGGTACTTTTACTTGCTTGGTTTCGTAGATTCTTCGGCAATCTTGGCAATATTCTCCACGCTCCCGTTGCCAAGCGAAGAGATCCTCAAGTTTTTTATTTCACTTTTTCTGACCTCAGTTGTCATGGCTACGGTACTGGCCATGATTGCAATCACTTCTCCATAAGAAAAGTCGTTAATATCTGCAGCAGGATAAATATTTTTAAAAATCCATTCCGCCGCAATCCGGTCTTTCTTCAACTCTGTTTCTTCTGTTTTATTAATTTCAGAAAGCACTTCATCCGTATATCTACAGTGTTCGTTCCATTTCATTCCGCGAACTTCTAAAAGTATTTTTTTATCTTCAGCCATTTTTCAACATCTCCTTATTCATAACTTGCTACTTTGTTTTGTATGGTAACCACGATAGCAGCATTCTCATCGCTATCCTGATAATATGCACTGTATTGCAGTTCCTGTTTGATGCCGGAAGGACCATCTACAGACGGCGAATTTCTGCTAAATTTAATCTCAGGCAGCAGCAAGGACATCTTCAAGTCGCCCGTTGCAAAGGTCAGCTCTGCGCTGGTCTCCGTACTGTTTTCCGCCAGCTCAAGGTACGTGTTATCGTTAAAAAACGCCGTCATACTGCCCGATATATTAATGAGCCCCTCATTGACGTTCGTGCGGTACCCTTTGCCTCCGATAGCATAAGTATCGCCGTCCAGACCAAAGTCGATATCCATTGTGAACGCCGTTACTGTCGCAGTCTTATTCCCGCCGAGAAGCAGGTCGGCCATAAAGTTATTAAGCCTATTCATGACCGGTTCGCTTGGATTAGCACTGATCGTTGCCGTGCTGATTTTTTCATCACAGCCCATGATCGAGATGGTTGCAGTCAGCTCACCGTCGCCGCCGGCCGAGATAGACATCTTCGACACCTTGCAGCCGTTATATTTTGCGTAGGAATTGATTTTAGGAAACCCCTTTTCCAGCACTAACGACGGCTGATCGTCGGCCGGCTTAAACACATGTTTAAAGAAACCTTCCTTGCCCTCAACTGCCGTCGTAGTAGGCGTCCCCATAGAAGCCTTCCACCAGTACCCGCACGCAGTAGCATCCATCGGTACAACCAAGTCGCCGCCTACGTCGATATTACCCATTATCGGTTCAACTGGATCACGACGACCTCGAATAGTCGCAGGATCTGTTTTATTCTGACTTGCCGCTATACCACAAGTGTTAAACGGCATTTGTACTGCCTTAGTTGCAAGATCTGCCGGATCCTTGCCAAAATCAGTTTCAAAGCCCATTTTCAGAGTTGTATACGCACCAATAGCTTGACGCGCGTGCAGCTGTAAATTCATTTTCAACAATGTCATAACCCCCTTTAAAAATCTTCTTCGTAAGACGTGCTGAGCGTCTGCTCCATCGTCCACTCACATTCGATATCAGTAACCCAGTGAGTACCTGCAGAATCCAACGCTCCCAACTGAATCACTTTAATACTCGCTACTGGCCGCATACCGTCTTTATAAGCGTCCAGTTCCTTCTGTATAAGAATGGCAAAGTCCGCCACCTCTTTGCTCCCAGCAAAGACCTTTACCCCAGCCTCTGTTTCAAACGGCTCCTGGTCATCGACAGAGATCCCAACACTGAGATTGCAGTGATAACTACACTCCAATTTTCCAATACCTTCTTCTTTCCAAAGCGCATAAAAGAAAATATATGGCGCATCTGCCTTTGTTGGCGAAAACTCTTCTGTCGCGTCACCAACAGCGATCAGCGGTTTTTTTTGATAACGTTCTTGGCAAAATGCCTGTAACTTCTCTGATTTACCTAAATGATTCGCCAGAACAACTGCGAGATCAGTTAAATTTTTTTGTAGCTTGCCCATCTATTAACCCCCAAAAACTTGATACTTGCGGCCCTTACCAGATGTTTTTCTAAAACTACCGCCGTTATCTAAAAATTCCTGAGCCTTAGCTGTCACATATGCTGGCAACTTCGGTTCCAGCTTATTCATGATCGGTTCAAAAAACGGTCTCGCTGGTACCTTTAAGTGAGTAGTATCACCGCGTAACGGATGCCCAGCTTTACCCCACCGCTTTCTAACCCAAGCCGTTACCGGGTAAGTAGCACCCTCTTCCTGAATACGCCCATACTTAGCAGATGCCGCTGACGTCCAGCCGACCTTCACAAGCCCGCCTGATACATACTGATATCCGATTGCATTTATTAACCGCCCATACCATCTTTGCGGTGCTCCTGGGCGAAGATCATTACGAACTCGCCAGGGAATACGTTTTGGCCAACTGGATTTAAAGTCCCCGCCACCTTTGCGCAGTTCGCTTTTGATCTCACGCTGTACAAAATAACCCATACTTTTACTACAACCACGTACAAAATCAGGAGAATTTCGGATAAGCGACTGTAAATACTTAGATATACCGTTCTGGACGCTTATCTCAATCATCATCGCAAACCACTCCTTTCGGCTTTTGATGCCGATAGTGTAGTATTTCCAGCAAGACTGTCCTTCAGATACACAGCATTTACATTCCAACGTTGCCCGTTGTATATAATTGAGTCGCCTGGTTTAGGATTCGGGACATCGGCATCGCAAACAGTGAAATTGGCTTTATCGCTAACCTTAACGGCGCGATCCAACTCTTTAAAATACACTTCACTTCTATTGAATTCTTCGCCAATTTCCACAATAGCCGGAATCTCGGTATCGTTATAAACGATTTTTTCTGCCAAAGGGCCCATAAAAAATGCCCTTTGCATAATCGCTTTAATCGCATTGTTCGCCATAAAAACCCCCTTTTTCGCCCGTTTTAGGGTGTAAAAAAATAGGGGTAGGCAAAATCCACCCCTATTCAGTTTTTAAGTTTCTGCTATTCAGTACCTTCAGATGCTGCAGCTGCAGCTGCTACGTCAGCACCAGCGTTAATTTTCACATCAACAGTTGCGCCAGCTGTGGCCGGAGCTGCAGACCAAGCAATACCCAGATAAGTATTACTACCTTGTGTAGCAGTAACCGTTCCGTCATCTTTCAGATAGACGCGCGCGCCCTGGTCAATAGCAGCGGCGTCAGTCTCGAACGAAAATACACCTCCTACCGTCAGCGCAATCAGCTGTCCAGTAATGCCAGCAGCTTCGGCTACGCCACAAATACTTCCGACCACAATAACGTCGCCCTCTGCCACGTCTGCCGTACATTTATAATCCAGCTTATTGCCCTTACGGCGGAAAAAAGCTTTTTCTTTTGCCATGATTTAATCCCCCTTATTTCCCTGTATTTTTTACAAAACCGCGGTAATCCAAAGCAGCGATACCGAAATCAAGGTACATCCGGAAAGAACGCGCCAAGGTATCAAACGAATCCTTAGATTCAAGAATCGGAGTTTTATTGCCATTCAGATAACTGATTTCAATACCTTCTACCTGATTTTTCGCAGCAGCAATATACCAAGCATTTGCATTGATATCATCCAAGGCAGTATCTACAACGATATCCAAGGAATTGCGGAATACGTTAGCCACGCCGGAATGAGCACCGGCAGGATCAGCCAAAGATCTTAACAGCTGTTCCGCTGTCGTTTCGTAAGTGGACGGAATGATCAGATATTTAGCGTTCAGATTCAGGCTATATTTCTTGCTGAAATCTTTTTGCTTTCTGAGCAACTGTCGTGCTGCGGATAAAGTTTCCGTACTTGGCACACCTGCTTTAGCAGCCAAATTACCATTGGCAGAACTGTAAGTAATGCCTGCGAGAGCAGTGTACGCCAAACGGTTGATCTTGCGTTTAAAAGCTGCAGCAAACCGATACGGGAATTTTGCCAAAATATCCAGGTCGTCATTGATAAACAACTGGCGGGTGTAGTTCCAGGCGATACCGTCGGTACCCAGCTGGACGGCAGTCTTTTCCTTATCAAGTTTCGCATGAGTGAATTCCCCATTTTCCGGAATCAGTTCCGGCTCCTGAGCCCCACCCAGTTTATAACGATAAGCAGTTTTAAAATCACTCAAGGTACCTTCAACAGTCCATGCTTCAAAAGTAGTATCCACTTCTGCGTAACCCTGACTCATGGAAAGCTTTACAGTAGCATTCAGCAGATCAGAATATGTACTGCTGGACATCGCCCGGACGAAAAGCTCGTCAGCGTTAAGCTGCAAAACGTCTTTTTCTCCAGCGCGCATCAGGATATCGCGGGCAATATCGCGCTGGCTCATGCCCCGCATTTTCTCGGCACCATCTGCCGGTTTAGCAATAGCAATCCCGGCACGCAAAGCCAATCCATCACGATATGCTGCACGCAGCTTATCTTCTTCGGCAGCCCCCATCTCAGGCTTAACAGATACTCTGGCAGCATTACGCGTACTAAGCACTTCAAGCAGCTCACGGTTAACTGTCTCAACGTTCGTCCCATCATTGATCCATTTGCTGCGCTGCTCGCTTTCGATATCGAACTTATCACACAATGTGTTGATATCTGTACAGCGTTGGCGTTCCTTTCTTTGAGCAGCCGCACGGATCTCATCTTCATTCACAGGCGATGCTGCAGATGCAACTCCGGTCGGATTTGCATCTCTTTTTTCTTCAGTTGGTTTACCTTTTTCATCAGTAGACATTTTTTCTCCCCCTTTTAATTCTCCGGAGCTGCGCTCCGGCACATTATTTTCAAAATCGTCTGGAAACGGCAGTGACCGTCCCACACCAACGGAAGCGTCAGCTGGTACCGTCACTATACTGGCTTCAAATACTTCCCAGCGTGTTGCAATCCAAGCCGGACCTTCGATTCCGTCCTCAGACTTATGTCCTTTTTCGATAAGAGTCCATTCATTTACGCGATACCCCACGGACACTCCGCGAATAAAGCCGTCCTTGACGAGCCCCATGATTTTTTCTGCTTCTTCAGTCTGAGCAAATTGGATCTCAGCGTAAGCTCGGCCGCTTTCTGTCCAAATACGGGTAGGTTTACCGACAACTGCGTCCCGCTTATGATTAAACAGGATCGGCATCACCCCGGCCGCAAAACGTTCAGTATTCATGGCCTCGTCATTGCAGCGCAAGATTTCTTTATCCCCCCACCAGTCAAGGCAAGGCGTTTCGCTGGCGAACGACATCTCCACAGTACGATTTTCTTCGTTAAACTGTCCCAGTGCCGCACTACGCCAACGAGGAATATTCATACGCTCATCACGCGACATATTACGGTAATGTTCGTCATTTAGTTTACTTGGCATTATTCTCTCCTTCCTGCTGTATGCCAGCCGCTAATTTTTTTACTGCTTCATTAGCAGCCTGGTCAAGTTCCTCTTCCCAATCTTTACCCTTTTTGGCAAAAATTTCCTTGAGGTTCGTTTGACCGGTTTCCAACATGAGTTTGTTTGCCAGGGCTTCTTTGTATGGATCAATCCACGGCAGTCCCTGGCCGATAAATTCATGCTTTAAATATTTGGATGTATTTTGGTAAAAGTCCCGCGGTACTTTATCCGCCGGAATCCTGCCGGATAAAATCGCAGACAGCACAACATCCTCAAACACGAAGTCCAGGAAGTGTTCTATCAGGAACTGCTGTTCCTGCTCAAAGACCTTCCAATCTTCCAGTAGATTCTGCCGGGCGCTGGAATAGTTGACCTGGCTAACATCACGGCTGACCATTTCATAAGACAGGCCATGTCCCGCAGAAATTTGTCGCAGCATAGCCAGATTATAGTCTGCGAGTTCGCTGCTCTGCCCGCTAGGAACTAGTGTTTTAACATCCTCGCCTGGCTTTAATTTATTGACCGAGCCGGGAACGATACGCTTACTTCCGGCAGCTTTGCCGCTATCACTGCTGCCTGTCGCTACAAGAGAGTTTCCCACAGTCGGCGCAGCATCTTTAGCGGTGGTAATCCATACAGCTATTGCCGCATTTATTTTTTGCTTAAATGCCACCGCCTCAAAAAATTCGTCCAAGTCGTGAATTTTATCCAGCGTCCTGACCAGCGGCGTCATTTCCCGCACTTCACTTGGCCGGCTATGATCAGCCAAGAAATAAACTCGTTTCGCTTCGATACGTTCCGGTTCCAATTGCACGAAAGTTTCAAAGCTATTTTTTCGTAAGTAATACGACAGCGGCTTGCCGGCATCGCTCACCTCGATACCGCCGACTATAGCATTTCCCTGCGGTGATCGTAATGCAGCAGGTCCTTCCAGCTCGTCCACCTCTGCCAGCTGAATTTGATATGGAATCCGCATATCGTTATTGATAACTTTTATAGCCAAAATCCCGCCATCAACCAACCGCCGGCGCACTATCATTCTGAGGATCTCATTCAGTGAAAATTTACCTGATACGTCACAGTTACCCGGTCGGCTAAATTCGGACCAAAGTTCTTCAAGGAGATTATTCCAGTCCTGATCTTCTGTCCTGACCTGCAGGTTGAATCCCTTGCCAACGACATTGCGTTCAAAGGCATTCAAAATACTGTTGACGATCTCTGAATTCCGTTCCAGATGACGTGCTTTTCTTCTGGCCAGATCCCGGTTCGGAGAATTTAAAGCCTCAGCGCTTCCATCTGTCGGATACCACCCGGCAGAATTCCGCCACGTTGGAACATTCTCATAAGCATCAGCGCCACGTAAGGCTATTCGATGCGCCTTCCGCTGGAAGGCCCATCGCGGAGAAAAGAACCCGATAAAGTTATCTATGCGCTCTGCAAAAGTAGGATTTCTCTGATTATTCGTCAACCTTCTATCTCCTTCCGTAGTATGTCAGCGGCGTTCCAAAATACTCGCTGCGACCGCTTGCATTAAATTCGGCTATCTGCTGCTCAAGCGCAGCACGCTCAGCTCTTAATTCACTTAAACTAGCCTGCTGTACCTTACCGTTTCTGGTTTGAATAACTTGCCCGCCCTTCATAACGTTGGATATAGCAGCATCCACATCGGCCAGCCTTTGGTTCAAAGTTTCGATGTCCATATAATCCCCCTAAATTGTAAAACCCGGTTCTGGAATAGCTAATTCCTCATCTTCGGCAGCTGTATCAGCCTGTTCTTCGATAATGCGTTCCTGCAGCGCCCTCATATTGACTAGGTCAGCGACAGCGAAAGCATACACGCAGCAATCCCACCAGTGGTTCTGCTTGGCGCTGGTTTTTAGCTCCCATTTTTCCCGCCCTTTATCGTCTACTATTCGGTGCTCTGATGTTATGTGCTCTGCAAATTCCCTGCTGCAATCGGCATTTAACATCCATGAGCTGCGCCCTATCGGAGTACCGATCCGTGTGGCGATATCGTTTTTATACTGGTCGGTATTGACCAACCATAACTGCAGCGGCATTTTCCCTGGAGATCTCGGTTCGATATTAGTTGCTCGAAGATACGCGGCCATCTGGGTACTACTGCCTTTAACCGGAAACGCTACTCCTTGATGTTGCCAACAATAATCGTAAACTTCTTCAGTACGATAGCCTGCATCGATACCATAGATGCATACCCGGTATTGACTTCGGCCGTCTTCGCCTGGATAAAGCGTTGACATAACCGTATTGATGTCTTCCCACGTAGTTACCTTGCCGTAGCCTAAAACCTGACTTGTTACGCCTGGTCCCCATGCGTGGATTTCCCAATAAAAATGACCTTTCTGCACGTCCACGGCGCCGGTCAATAACTGCGCCCAGCTGGGAACGATGAACATTGGGCATTCGGTCTTATGCTGCAGCACGATATCCACATCCATAACAGCAGACTTGCTTTCCCACGGTTCGCCCAGCCAAGAATTAACAAAGTTCTTAAGCTGCAGCGGATCATCTTTTGAGCGAATGAATTCAGCTGCCATCTGCCCAAAAGTTACCCAGGGCGAATACAACGAGTTCAATCCATAGGCAATACTGCGCGGCTTTCCTTCTACCTCGTTAAGTGGTACCCATTTCCCCTGCACCAACATATCAGGCTTGTATTTATCAGTAATATGCTCATGACATTGAACGCACTCATAATGTGTATGTTCTTCTACATAGGTCGCTTCCTGCTTAGAATCAAACTTTACATGCTCCCATTTCAGCGGCTGCATCTCGCCGCAGAACGGACACGGCACCTGATATTCATACCGCACGTCCGCTGCTTCATACAGCTGATAGATCTGTCCCGTTTTTAACGTTGGCGTTGACCAGAAAAACAATTTTCTCCGGCCCGGCCAGTTCTTGGCACGTTCTTCCGCCAGCTTCAAAGGGCTGGCTTCTTTACCGGCGATCTTAACGTATTTATCGATTTCGTCCATAATAACCGTAGGCGATGACCACGAAGCCAAATCCATTGGCGACCTGGCACTGCCAAATTTACAAAAGCCGCCGGCAAATCGCAGCATTGTATCTTTACTGTCGCCGCGCTGATATTTGCCGTCGAAACACCGATTACTTTCAAGAACCTTCTGCAACCGATCAGCCGAAAACTCTTTCAGTGTTTCATCGTCTGGCAGAACATAAATAATACGTCCCGGTCTCTGATCGATTATCGACCCGACAATATTAATGCCGCACTCGGTACCGCCGACCTGAGTCGGTTTCAGAAAGATAATTTTTTCGACACCTTCGCGGTTAAAAGCATCCATGATATCTACCAAATATGGAACGATCTCATTTCGCCACGGCCCTGGCCGGCTGGTTTCTTCGCTGCTCATATAGCGATTTTTAGCCGCCCACTGACTCACTGTCATCGGCTCATCGGGCTTTATTTTTTGAAATACCCTTTTAAGAACCTCTTCTAGGGCGTCCACCTGTTTTTTTAGCAGGTCGTCTTGATGCCGGAGCGCAGAATCTTCCGCTATCAGCAACTTCTTTGAGCCCCTCTCTAACATAGGTATCAATCAACCCCCTAACCTGTGGCGCCAGTTCCGGATATTGACTGTAAATTTCAGTCATAACATGATCAGCGATCGCCATCATGCTGGTTCTGATACTACCAAACGCTTCCGTTAGACGCTCTTCAACCAACACAACAGAGATCAGCTTCCCGCTTTTTATCCTCAGTTCCTGCTCTGCTATAGCTGCTCTGGCCTGTTTCAGCCGAGTATCTGCAGCCAGTTTATCAGCTTCAGCTCCTGGACCACCCTGAATCCCAACAGCTCGCCCGCGCCAATTTACCAGCGCTGCAATATCCCACCAACCACGCTTTTCCTTCGGTGCGCCCTTCTTCTCCCAAGCACTAAGCGTCTTATCCGATATCTGCATAATTTCACAGACCTTTGAGGATTTTAACAGTAGGCGCTCATCTGGAGTTATTTCCAGCCAGTTTACCTGCGGAGCTTCATCGTCACTTTTATCAAATTTCGCCTGCAGCTCCAAGAATGCTTTAGCAGCCTTCGGATCACCACGAACATGCTTCTTTCGCTGCTTTGCTTTCGGCGCTCCAACAGGACCTTTTTCAATTACTGTTTCAGTAACTTCATAACCTGTCGCGTTCTTTTTGAGCGACTCCATAACCTCTTCAATTTTCGGATCCTGTGGTTTCGACATCGCATCACCTAAATTTTCTTCAAATCGAGAAAATTCGATTTTTGCAGAATTTTTGTTTTTTATAAAAGGACAGTCTATTCCCGCTTGTAGAGCGGTTTTTCATCCTTCTATATATAATTTTGAACCATTAACAAGGCCGATACAAGTACATCAACCCCCAAAAAGTCGCATAAGTGTCGCATCTTTGCGGGACAAAAACGTCACCAAATAAAATAACAGGAATTACTATCTTAAAAATAAAGATAGTAATTCCTGTTATTTTATACTTGCATCTCAAAATATATTAATTTATTATTATTCTTTTTCCTTGTTTATATTCTGGATGCTCTTTTAATATTTTTTCAGCAAAAGTGAAGTCATCACTCCTAGATATTATATATCGTTCCGCACCCATAACTTGCAGACTATTTACAAATTTAATATTATCTTCCTCGAAATCAATTGGCTGCATTTTAGTAATAGCAATATAAAGATTTTCTATAGATTTAAAATTATTGATATTCCCAGAGAAAATCCTATTTACTTTTATCAATGTTTCGTTACTTTCATATACATTTTGCATTTCTTTACTTTTAACAGGACACGCAAGCCATAAAATTCTATTAGAAGTAATTGGCAAATATGTGTCCGCTCCCAGCACCCCAAATCCATGAGGATTAAAAAAGGGAGTGACTTTCTGATAATGATTATAGACAACTACTGGATCATCGCTTATAAAAAAAGGCTTTTTCGAATCATTTATACCCCAAATCCATACTTTTTCGTAAAATAAACCAGCAAACTCTTCTGTGGCTTTAGCCACAAACATGTCAAAATCAAAATTTTTTCTTTTTGTATCAATGTCTTCGATATACTCCTTTAACTCATCACCAAAATTACAACTAGGAAATCTACGCTCAATTTCATCTCTAAATAAAACAGGTAAATTTTCCCAATTTATCCTTGAATTTTTTGTTCTCACAACTTGAGCTGCTAAAAACATCGATATATTTCTTTTGTCCTCATCTGTCATAACACTCAGATTATCAGAATCAATAATTTTTTTCAGTGCTGATTGTGCATTACATTCAATGTCAGATAATTTATGTTCTATTGTACCTGATATAGAAGAGTTATCAACTTTAACTTCAAAATCATAAAATCTGCTTTCACAGGCAATATTCTTTGAAGTTGTAGAAAATATTTTGTTATTTGCTTTATCATACACATAAAATTTACGCTTTTTACCAACACCAAAATTTCTCAGTAAAAATTGTGGTACATAATGTTGTACCTTAGCAACACCATTATAATCCATGTCAAACCACCTAATATATATAGTTATATATATTATAACAGAATTGTTAAAACATTCAGCCATTGCTCATAAATTTCTGTTGCAATATGCGCCATCATATTCGGTGGTACACTCATTCCGCAAACATACTGCACGTTCATACCATCAAAATCATAATCCTGTGGGAACGTTTGGCAATTTATAAAATCACTACTGCTAAACCGCTTGCCGTCACACATCCGGAACAACATTCCTGACGATGATATCGTACTACAAACTCTGTCATCCTGAACTATTGTATCGTTAAAACTGGTATTCCGGCCGATAAGTCTTTTGTTTATATCACCTAAACTATGATCAGACGGCTGTCGATGCTTTAATAACATCCCTGTTCTGCTGGCAGGATTGACCTCTACGCCGTTTTTACTTCGTACTTTAGCAAAGTATACCTTCGGTCTGTTAAAATTCAATACAAGCGGTTTATGATCCTGATTTGTCGCGATAAAAAATACACGTTCCCGTTTGCTCGGAACATCCATAAACGCAGCATCTAATTGAAACAGCTGCACACGATATCCTATTTTGTGAAATTCGGCAATTATTTCATTGACATAACCTTTCGCATTGCCCTTGACTATACCCATGACATTTTCAGCAATAACAATTTTAGGCTTCAGCTTTGCCACAGTTTCTAAAAATACAAAAAACAAGTCATCCAATCTCTGACGCTTCTGGCCTTCCCTAAATACTTTTTCCTTATTCCATGCCCGTTCTCGCAACCCAGCCATAGAAAACGTGCTACACGGCGGAGAACCATCCAAAATGTCTAAAGAAAAAAGTTCTTCAGGAAGCTCCTTCAGTTTATTGAAATCGCGCAGGTCCATACAGTAATTAAACTTTGGTTGGTGATTTTTCACATACATTGCATTGATTTTAGGATCAATCTCAACATTTCCAATGACATCAAAACCAGCTCTTTTATATCCCATAGTAGAACCGCCACCGCAGGAAAAACAGCTAAAAACTTTGATATGTTTTTTATCCTGGACTATGTTTGCCAGATCCCATTTATAAGAAAACTCTGCCATGATCAAAATTTAAACCCGCACCTGGGGCAAGTATGTTCAAATTTCTCATCATCAAATTTACCAATGTCGATTTCCTGCGTATTATTTTGCTGTACTGCCCGTTCGACACGACCCATAATTTTATCAATGTCATCCTGCGCCATGCCGAAAAGTTCTTCGTCAAAATCATCCAAGTCCTGAAGCATATCCGATAAAACACTGTTATCGAATTCCGCAAACTCGGCCACTTTATTATCAGCAACCATATCAGCCCATTCCTTGGCTTCGCTTTCATAGTCCTGGTAATCTACCGGCACAGTTTCCATTTCCAAATATTTCGCTGCCAGCAGCCGACCATGGCCGACTGTAACGAATCCCGATCTATTGCTGACCACAATCGGCCGTCTGAATCCTTGTGATTTTATCAACTTGGCCAATATCTCAATTTGTTTCTCTGGATGCCGATTCGGATTCTTGGGATTTTCAATAAGTTCATATGGATCCACGAGCTTATCATAAGAACACATAATTTTTATATCCGACATTTTTATCACCTCTAAAACCATATTAATAAAAAAATAATCCATGAAATTAATCTAAATTTCATGGATTATTATTCGTTTTATCTTCCGTAAATCACTTTCACTAACAATTTGCCAAGCTTAGTAAATTCATAACTTTTAAGCAATGGATCCTGCTCAGATGCAAAAAATGTAGTCGTATTTAGATTTACTAGCAATCCTTTTGCAATCAATCTATTAAATATTGGTTCCTGTTCCTGAGGTTCTAACCTATTCTCAATCCTAAAAAACGGATCGTCAAATTTCCAGGTTTCTCTTGAGTCTCGCTCTTCTTCACATGCCCAGTCAATTTCTATAAGCTTTTCATATAATTCACATAGAAATCTTTCCTCCCTAACACTCAAATCGCTTACTATATCAACTAATATTTCAGCATCATCTTCTGTAATAATATTGCTAGTAAAGCAAGTAATTATTATAGATATAATTTGCTCAATTTGCTCTTTCCTACTTGTTTTCCCTACTCTTTGAAAAGAATATTTATAAAAAGCACCGCCTCTTTCACTCTTACCACATTCAAATGCCAATCTCCTTAAATTTTCCTCTAAAGATTCAACTTTTTCCTGCAACTTTTCAACAAAGTATAAAAAGTTTTTCATTTCTTGTTTTGCTAATACTTGATAAATAGCATTCGCCAATGGATTTACGGAAGTAATTAAAGCAACACTGACATCTTTACCGATACTACACGTCTTTTCAAAAAAACTTTCTTCTTTAATCACAATATCACCTCAAATACATTATACCGCAAAAATAAAAAAGGAGCATTTCTGCTCCTATAAATCGGTACCAAGCTTATGCCCCAACTCCAAGCATATGCAATTCAATCGGCGATAAAACTGAGAACGACTGAGTCCCATTTCTTTTGCAATCTGGTTATCAGTCATACGCGGCCGTGGTGCCCAAAACTTTAACTGCAGCAACTTCTCGTCCTCTTCCGAAATCTCTCTCCGAAGTGAATCAATTGCTCCGACAATTTCCTGCAGCATAGCAATCCTGGTTTCAATGTAAGCTGCTTTTTTACTGCCGCAGTCAGCTCGATAAGCCGGATACTGCAGCATTTCCATTCTATCCCGGAGCCGCAGCAGCTCATTAACGGATTGCTGGTAGTCGCGCAGTTCCGCACATAAATATTTTCTTGTTTCTTTTCGCACGACTACCGTCCTCCGTTTTCCATGTGCTGGCTTCACCGTTTTTAAATGATTTTGATCCTTACCTCTACTCTCGGAACTTCAGCATACCATTTGTGAATTCTAGCATCTACAATCTGTTTATCATCCTTGTAAGCGACGCCGCTAAGAGCATCAGTTAGGCATTTGAAAATATTATCAGGATCAGGTTTCTTTGCTGGGCGTTCAATCCCCTCAATAGCCGCCTGCTTAAATTTTTTTGACTTACTTGACGGAATACTTGCATAAGCCGTAATGGTGACCGTCAACGGCAATTCTGTGTATTTCCAGCCTTGTTTATCAATCTCTTTTTGCGCTATCATCCTGACGAATGCTTTATAATTTCTGCTTTTGACTGGATCATACGCTTTTACAAACCCGCCAGCTGTGCTAAATCGTGGGCGGCCTTGCGCACAAGGCTCGCCTGGTATCATTATCGTTAATTCAGCCATCATTATCTCTCCTCGGTCAAAATAAGCTTTCTTCCGGAACATTTTTCTTTTTAGACTTCGCTACCGGTGATACTTTTTGGGCTCTGTTTGCTCCACTGCAGGTACTCCAATGCGGTACATAGCCAAGTCCTGATTCAGGATGATCTGTAATTGTAACCGCAAGAATCTCACCATTAGGCGTTACAATACGTTCTTTTCCGCCAAGAGTATATCCAACCTGGTCTTTATTGACCGGCATTTTTGCACCGCTTTGAGTACGAATAAAGAAAATTTGCTCACCGCACTCCCGGCAGACGATCATTCTAAAATTAGTAATCATTTTTCTTTACCGCCTACCGGTGCAAAAAGTTCATGCGTGCCATTTTTTAGTGCCAATTCTTCTTCGGATATTTCGTAGCCCAATTTTTCTAAAAACTCATATATCAAATCAAGTTGTTTATTACAACGATACTGCTCATTCCAGTCGTAATAGTTTTCGTATTCGCTGTCCAACATAAGCCATGTAACATTCAGTAAACTTTTTTCTGGTTCTGCAGCAATCTTATTTTTTATAAAAGCGGCCATTATGTCATCTTCCTTTGCCGCATCTTTGATGATGGGATTCTCACCAATAAAATCAGTATAGTCTTCGATGTCAGGTGAACAGGAATGGAACGACCAGATCATAGGAGCCATATTATACTCAATGATGGTGGTTAGTTCCTTTTTAGCAACCGCATTGGAAATTTCTTTTACAAAAGTACCCCTAAGTTGATACGCCCGTTTTGTTATGGCTTTTAGTGCCTTGTTGCGTCTAGCTCTTTCAACTCTTTCAGTATTTAATCCTTCATCATTTTGAGAAACATCATTTTGCTTTGTATATAACACAACATCGCCATTTGCAACTTTATAAAAATACTCTACAGATTCGGCATCATCTCGCTTTTCTACAGTAAAATTTTTCTGCCTAAGTTCATATTCATAATAACCACGAATGTATTGCAAACCATCTGTATCATCAACTGGTTTTGCAAATTTTGCCAGTTCAGCAATTAGAACTTCTCTATTTTTATTTGCTTGTTCTTTATCAATGGCACTCTGCAATTTCCATTTAAAATTAGCTGTACCAATCGCTTCGAGCACACTGTTTTTCAGATCAACATCTTCTATTTTCTCCAACTCAATGTAATCGCTTAAGGTTGCCCCACGCTCAACTGATTGCCGAAACTTTTCTTTATCTAGATCCAAAAGTTTTACTCTACGCCGAACGGTAGTCGTTGAAAGCCCAGTCTTTTCTGAAATATCTCCTATACTCTCACCAAGATCCAGCATCATCTGAAACCCTTCAGCCTGCTCATACAAAGTTAAATCATTACGCTGCATATTTTCCAGAAGCATTGTCGCAATTTGTTCGCTATAGCTCATATCCGATATAACGCACGGAACTTCTTTCAAACCAGCAAGTTTAGCAGCAGCAAGGCGCCGATGACCAATAACAGCAATATAACCCATTTCTTCTTGTATTGTCGGATCCTCTGCTCCAACTCCAGTACTTGAAAACCAAGGCACAACCGTTAAATTCTGCAGAATACCAGTTTTCTTAATACTTTCTGCGAGCTCGGTGAGATCCCCAAGCTCTTTTCGAGGATTATTGTAATGCGGACGTATTCTTGATATTTCTATATTTTTTATCATAATCAATCTTCCTTTCGCTATCGTTATTTACTTATACTTTCCTTAATCACACTATTTTCTCTCCGCAACCGGGCAACTTTACCGCCAAGCTGGCTGTTTTTTCGGCGCAACTGTTTGATTTCCGTCAAAGCCTGCAGAAGTACCGGCTTTAATACCGGTATATATTTATCCTCCGGCTCATCTTTAATCATTGCCATCATGGCTTTTATATCCAAAGGTTTCACATTTAACCACTCCAAACTTATATTAAAAGGCCGCCCCTGCGGGCTAATCACCTCCGCAGGGCATACTTCCCAAATGTGATACATTGCTTGTATATAGCACGCCGAGACAGTAGCGAGCGGCCTGTTTAACTTAAAAATTAGGGTAACAAAAAAATTACTGTGTTTGAACTTGTTCGTTCAATAACGACCTTATCCACTTTCTCCCATGCAAGTAAATTCAGTTCAGCGTAATCACCAGATATAAAAATTTCAGTATCATCAGGTAAAAATTTTATTGCCTTAACCAATTCAGCTTTAGTCATTTTATCCTTCCGCCTCTCTTTTGAGCTCGAACAATATCAACAAAATGTTCGTTAAGCTTCTTGTTATATTCGCGTCGTCCAGCATTCACCTTATCGGACTCCGCTTTGAAAACTTTAAATTTTTCACAGTTGTCCCAGCAGGCAGCGTGCCTGTTCGGGCATCCCTTGCACGGGCTTTTCTTCATCACAGTCACCGCCTTCTATGAGTTCTGCAGTATATATACGCTTCCCCAGAATTTGATTGTAAATAAAATTCACCTGGAAACTTAAGAACCAACCTTTGGCCAAAACTTTATGCCCTATGCCAAACTGGTACCAAATAACAGGCTGTTTTACCAATTCATCAAGACTGGTTATCAATCGCCCTTTTTTATATTTTGGTTTACTCATGCCTTCCACTCCTTGTATCTATCTACGCAGCAGCACTCCACCATGTTCCCGTCAGGACCCTCAACAAAACCTTCTCCGTGACACGCAGGACAATTCCGTCGGTACTTTGGCACAAAGGTTTTAAAATAGCCGCCAGCAAAAACATGTGGTGTTTTCATGAACTGCTCTTCAGTCTTACTCTCGGCTACTATTCGTCCATACTTCACTGCCGCGGCAATCAAGTCAGCCTGATCGCCGCCATACTCAAGAAACTTTCGCAGCGCATCCTTCGCCATAGGTACACTTATCCCGCGTTTCCGTGGATATACCGTTTTGAACACATCCCAAAAACAATCTACTTCTTCGGCTACTGGCATAACGCTAACCACCGCTTCTTGTTTTGGGATTAAATTATTATCAAAATCCAATCCGTCAACCGATCCATCGTCAGAGTTATCCACAGGGGTAGTATCTACTTCTAACGTAGTATTTACTTTACTATTCTTTACTTTACTTTCCTTTACTTTACTTTGTCGCATTTCTGTTGCAGAAATAGGCATTTCTGGTGCGGAAATATTTGTTTTCGTTGCAGAAACCATTTTAGAGATCGGTTTTTCAGGTTTTGTAAGCTTTCTTTTCTCAAAAACACCTGCAAGTCGATCTGTAAAATTCTGGCACCAGATAATTTTATCCACAGCCCAGAGGTCTTTATCAATAGCACCCAATCGCCCTAAGAAATTTAACATATCTGTCACCTTATCTTCGTCGATCATGACCTCTGTGCACAAATATATCCAGGTCGTTTCATCGCTGCAATCCATATACAAGCCCTCTCGTTCACCAAGCAATTCCAGCAATATAAACCAAAAGGCATAGCCATCATTGCCGAAGCGTGAGCGTAATGCTTTTACAGTTTGCTTTTTTTGAGCGCCAACATCGTGGCTATAGTAATCGACGCCTATTTTTTTCGCCCGTGCCATGATGATCTATGCCTCCGTAATCAAAATTTTTTCGCTTCGATATTTTCGCCGCTGCGATCTTCTCCAAAAGGTAATGTTCCCTGCCGGTTCTTCATCGACAACCAGTCACCAGCTTCAATAAGGTTCGGCAATATCGATTCTGGCTTATCCCAACCATATTTAAGGTTACTGATAACCTCAGTAAAGCCTTGTACATCATAATTTCTTAAACTGCCATCAGGGCTGATTTTGCGCATTTCGTTATATAAATGCACTAAACAATGTTCGAAGCTCTGCTGGTATTTATCAATATTCCCCTCATAGATCCTGATGACATGAGTAAAATTACGCTTTGACATCTGGTTTATAATTTCTTGCCATTGCTGCGATAAAACTCCGATATCCATAAATACCGGTTTTTTGCACGATGTTTTTTTACCTTCTTCGATTTTCACAAACAAAATAGCTGAAGGATTACAGCCCTGCAATTCTTTGAATTTCTCCCATAATGCCTTAGCCAACGGGGTATAAATATTATTTACAATTTTGTACTTCCCACCGAATTCAGGTAAAACAACTACATCTTCAGGATGCTGATCTGAAAATTCTTTTTTTACACTGGAAAAATCACCTTTCAGTGGTTCATCCTCGCAGACTTCTTCACTGGACAAAAATTCTTCCTGCTCCTGACGAGCAGATTCACGATTCTTATTAAATTGCGCAATACTTTGTACAGTAGTCATTGTTCCCACTCCTTACGCTTCACAAATTTTTACTGGTTTTCCAGTTACAGACTGGATCTCTTTTTTAAACCGTTCCTGATCTCCGTTAACGCTTGATATATGCATTAGATAAATAACCTTGACTCGAGACAGGTCCTGATCCCTTAAATACGATTTCAAATTATGCAGGCTAAAATGGCTTGTTAATAACCGCTTGGCCTGCGATTGAGTAACCCTACCGCTCAAAAGATTTTTATCGAGAATATCGAGCGCATAATTGCACTCGACCATAATTTGAGTTAAATTTAAAAATTTATACGGCAAAAAGAAAGTGTCCGTCGCAAAAAGCAGCCTATCTTCGCCATCCTCAATAACAAATCCCAGCGGCTCCGCTGCATCATGTTGCGTCCTAAAAGGCTGAATTCGCCATTTGCCGATGTTTTTTATCTTATCAGGGCGAACTACCTCAGCATATTTTGCAGCATCGCCAAGGGCCGCTTTCGTCCCTTCCGACATATAAACCGCAACTCCGTTATCAATCAGCTGCATAACACTTTTGGCGTGATCTCCATGTTCGTGAGAAACCAGCACACCATCCAATCGCCCCAACTGGTGTCCGGTTTTCTTTCTGATATCGCTAAGTTTTATCCCCGCTTCTATAAGCAGCTGACTGCTACCGCTAATTAAGCGGTAGCAGTTTCCATTTGAGCTGCTGTTGAAAACTTTTACTTCAATCATCAGAACGAAGGTTGCCTTTTCTGCGCTACTTTCGTTTCTGGGGCTACAGCTACAGATACTCTTTCAGACTCACTTTGTACTTTGATAGCCGGTGCCGGCATATCAACGGTAGTTACTGGAGTAGTGGCAATAAGTGCTTGTGCTTCCGTTACCTTTTGGTCCAACGTTCCATTTGCAGTCGCTGTTACATCGATAGTATCAATAACTTCTTCTGATGTTTGAAAGCCAAGTAATAATTCAGGCGCCGTTGTGCTAATCAGAAAGCTGGCCGCACGATACCGAAGCATAAGCTCTGGAAGAGTCTGCCACTTACTCCCCTTTTTCCCATACCAGCCTTCATCTTTTGCCATTTTTATTGTCACAGAAGGACCAACTATTTTATTCGCACTTCTTTTTTCAATACACCAAGCACGGCAGCCCCAACTATCAGTATTTACGGTACCAAAAAACTCATATTGTAAACTTTCATATTTGCCGCAACTATTAAATGCGCCAATCTTAAATTGAGTTGAGAAGGCAATTTTCCCATAGACAACATATGCGCTTTGCATTAGTCCAAACTCATCAATTCCTAACCGTTCTGCAGCGCAAAGCGCAGCAAAGATATCATCAGGTTTCCCCCTAAAAACTTCCGGAACGAATAACGAATTTGCATAACGTTCTGCCTTTCTTGCAAGTGCAGCTATCCCCTTAATAGTTTTTGATGTCACTTCATAATTTTCGACAGGAACAACATTTTGATCATTTTTTTCTTCAGTCATTTTCCATACCTTCTTTCTTAACTTTTTGAAAAACATCAGCATACTTAACCACTACGATTTTATATTTTGGCCCTGGAGTAATGCTTGAATTCACCTTCACCACAGCCCGGTCTACATTTCCACCCACGAAAATACCACTTAACACCATCCCTGTTTCAGGATCCACAAAATATACCGGCACTTCGGATTGCCAAACGATTTGAGCATTTGCCGGATCCGGACGGTTTACCGACGGAACATCAACGACCCAATCCTGAACAGCTCCCGTCGATTTATAACATTCTCTCCCCGTTTTCAGGATCGAGATCATGGCCATTACGGATACTATCAAAATACATGCTGCACATATCTCAACCGTCGTCATTCTCTCACCACCCTAATCTCTTTATCAGTGCCGCTTACGATTAGATTAATAACCTGCTCTGGACATTCCGGAAGCTGCACTACACTTTCGCGATTATCAACGAAAATCGGATTACTTACCTTCCTGGCCGAGCTGATCGCATTGATAACATCGATACCGGCAATAATTTTTTCCGCAGTTGACAAATTACGATACGGAACACCATTCATCATCAACTCACAGGTTTCCTTGATATCATCGGTCGATAAGGTTTTTGTGAAAAGCCTGAAGCTGACAAACTTAAACATTCCGTTTGTATGTGCAGTACCTAATTCCGCAGCAGTAGTGCTCCACAACTTAACCAACGATTTTTTACGCTGCAGATCATCGACAAGATGACGAGCTGTATCACGCTCTGCCGTCAATCTTGCAATCCGCTCACGAACTTCGGATTCGGTTTTGATCTTGGCCAAAGTTTCGTTTGCAGCAGACAATGCTTTCTGATAAGGCTCTAACTTGTCATCGATAATCCGGAGCTGTACCTTTACGTCAAGCTGGAGTTCTTCCAATTTTCGTTTATTCAAATCAACTCGATCACGAACATTCAAGAATCCTTCCATTGCTTCAAGCGGCCTGGCTTTGCTTACTGCAGCTGCCATTGCATCTATAATTTCCCGTTTTAAAGCTGGAGCTTCAACCTCTAAGCCAGAATACTTATTGATTTCAATTAACAGCTTCCGGTTTTCTTCAACCAGTTTTCTTTTTTCCTCGCTCAGTTTCTGCCCTTCTGCATCAATATCACCTAAACTTTGACTTTTACGCACGTTGAACTCTTCCAGCATTTTACCTGTCATTCCAGCATCATATGGACGATGGCAACACGGACATTCTGTCTCGTCAAAGATTTCTTCATCGATTTCAGCCCATTGCTTCCGCAACCCTTCAAGAGTTTTATCAATATTTTTAATACGATCTTCACTGATACGATACTGCTGCCGCAGAGGTCGTACACGTTCGGCCGCATTTACGACGTCACTGTCCAGAATGGCCATTTTTTCTAAATACGGCTTTTTGACCTCAGCAATCAATTCCCGATGTTTGGCTTTAATTTCTTCCATCTTTGCTTCAAGAGCTGAATTTTGATCGGTAATATTTTTTACTGCAGTACCACTGACAATAGCTGCACGTTCTTCTAATAGTTCGTCAACAGGCTTCTGTGCCAATAAAATACGTTCCCTGGCCTGTTCTTCCAAAACCTTAATATCATCAAGTCCGGTTAATGCTTTACTGGCTTCATCGATCCTAATCTTGGCTTCATTGATAGTTTTAATATGCATGTCCAGGTCTTTTTGGACGATGTTAGCAAAATCTGTAAGACCATGTTTCTCTACCGCCGTTCGGATCTCTTCAAGCTCCGGCTTTTCTGCAATAATATCGGTAGCCGTAACTTCACCGCCCAACGCCATGATTTCTTCCCGCTGCTCCTTCCAATGCAAACCTGGAAAATAGGCTGGATCACTCGTCAAGCGCAGCAAGTCTAAATTCACATATTCCTGTACCCAAGTGTCAAACTGCCCTGCCTTTTTTGGCGCACCATCAATAAAATACAAGGTTGTGTTCCCGCGCAATTTCTTCGGCGCCGTTCCCGTCGAGGTCGACCAATCCTCTCGCAATACTCGCGTCAAAGTATATTCCACTCCTAAAATATCAAGAACAGCTTCAACTGTTACATCAACGTCATGAACAGGTTGTCCCTTTTCGTCAAAAGGTCTGAAATCAACATCTTGGCGACCATAGCTATCCTTACCAGTCAGAAGCCAGAAAAAAGCGTCTTTGATCGATGTTTTTCCGGTACCATTGGCACCGAAAATATTAGTCACCGTTTCTGAAAAATCAATCATAAACTCACGATGACCCTTGAAATTGGTCAGTTTAAGCCTTTTGATTTTCATACGTTAACCACCTTCTTTAAATAAATTCCTTCGTTAGTAACATTAAAAACTAAAGCATCACCAATGCTAACATTATCTCTATGACGATCTATTAAATACCAGCGATCAAAGCGTCTATTCTTAATCTTGATTGGACGGTCGAATGTTACCTCATCGCCGCTTCCGTAATTTTTGATATTTTTAACTTTAACAGTCAGTCGTTTTTCTGCCATAGCACTTGCCCCCTTTGCCTATATTCAATCATCGGTAACATCAAATGCTCTCCACTAGCTACCGGCATCCCTTTTGATATGCCACTATCCTTGTTTTCTTCTTGCAGGATCTGAATATACTCACGCAGATCCATTTCTTCCGGAGCAAATTTTTTTGCAATATCCCACAACGTATCATTACGTTGTACGGTATACGGAACATAGGTTGTGATCACCGGTACCGAGCTGAAGAAAAACCACAGCAAGCAAAGCTCAATGATGAAAGCTGCAGTAATACATGCTATAATAGGGGCGTAAGAGGGTTCGCATACTTTTCTTACGTTTTGCCCTGGTTGACTGTTCCCGCAGCCGCCAGGGCTTTTTCCATTTTTAGCAGCACTCATCATTCTCTACCACCTTTAACCATTTATGTCGCTTGGCCGCTTTAACGAGATTTTTTTCTGCCTTTTCCCGACTCTCCGACCAAATACCCTCTGGTCCGCGATACCTTAACCGTTTTTCTTTTCCACCAATCTTTTGATAAAAAATATTCCATTCATTATCAAAAAAATTATGCTCAACAAAATATATCCTCTCACCGTCTGTATATCTCATATTTGAGCACCCCCAAAAACATTACGCATAATAAATTGCATCAAACGTTTACGTTGGGCCATTGGATCCAAAACACACTTGGCATCCATACTGTACCAAATTTGTTGCAATTGACTTAATTTCAAATTTTTAGCAGACTTCCTGCGATGAATACGATTAGCACCTTTGTTTTTCAAAATAATCACCTCGTTTTATAGTTTCTAAGCATCTTGGATCCGTAACAGCTCCTGTCGTCTCTGCAGACAATCACTGTTTTCTTCTGACTTTCGTCCCATATTTTGACGAAATTTTTCCCTGTCAGATCTCGGCCGCAAATCGAGCACTTTCGTTTTTTGCTCACTATTATCAACCTCCACAACGTCATCAAATAAATGATTCTCAAACGCATATCTCACTGCAATTCTGGCCAATACGCGGAAAGCATAATCGGTTCGTAAAGCTTCAGGATTTACTACTTCCAACGTTCTTTGTACTGCCATCGGTATCACTCCCTTCCGGAGCCGGAATTTTGGCTTCTTCTCGGGCAGCAAGAAGGATATCATCAAATAGTTTATTTGCACTACGTAAATTTAGCCCGGTGATTGCTGAACGTGCGAGATTGATGCGTTCATGCATATTCAATTCTTTAGGTTTAGTTAGAACCGGTCGAACTTCAGTCTCGCATTTACACAGCTCTGAGCCCCTTGCCGTCAGATCCACCCCAAGAAGTTTGTACTTATTTAGACCTTCCGCTTCGAGAGATATAACATCATCCGGACGAATATCTAGAGCCTTGATTTCATTCAGAGAAAGATAGTGGAACGTTTTAAACCAATCCCCATCATTATTGTCAGGTGGATAAAATATCATCAACGCACCACCACCATCTCGAATAATAACTTTTACTTTTCTTTTGATAATTTTTGACATAATTAAGTCCTCGCTTTCTGTTTAGTCAAAATTAAAACCTGAATTACTTCTAATCGGCAGCTACGGCCTTGGTGTAATCAAGCCATTGCTGCTCAATATAATCATTGGGGAAAATTAGTTTTCCAGTAAGTCTATATCTAACCAAAGTAAAAACAAGTTCCATTTCTTCTAAAGTAAATTTGTTTGCCACAAGTACTTTGAGAATATCGTTACTGAGCTTAGTAGCATCAAAATTTAATAATCGCTGACCAGCTGGGGGAAATATTTTTGATAAATCAATAACCTCCACTTCATCGCTAAGAATTTTCATCTTCGCACCTCGCTTTCTGTTTTGTAGTCAATTTCATCATGTGCTATAATGTTGTACGTAATAAAAGGAGCAATGATGTTATGAAAACCAAACTATTTATACACAAAACTAGAATTTTTTTAGACTTTGAAGTTCCTAAACTCTGCCCCTATTGTAATAAAAGTGGTATACCAACAGCAGTAGGCGATTATCTGGCTAATGATGGATTTGTTGATAAATACAACTTTTTATTCCAATGTTCAAACTGCAATAATATATTCTTTGCCAAATATATAGATCCAAATTGGGAGCCTCAAATATATCCTCCGCCAGTACCACCACTAGACTTACCGCCTGAAATGGAAACTATTGCGCCAGAATTTCATGAAATTTACCAGCAAGCCTATAAAGCTGAAAAAGAAAATCTAGACAAAATAAGTGGTATGGGCTATAGAAAATCAATTGAATTTCTCATTAAACCTTATGTTTTATCTTTTTCTGATGCTTCAGATAAAGATAAAATATTAAGTGAGCCACTTTCTGCAACAATAGGTAAAATAAAAGACGATAATATACGTGCTCTTGCTTTGGCATCAACATGGCTAGGAAATGATCAAACTCATTACGTGCCAAAACATCCAGAATACGATATAGCTGAACTAAAAAATTACATAAAATATTTATGCCATTCAATAGTTACTGATTATTACTCAGCCAAAGCGCGTGAGCTTCTGTCTCGGAAATAATATCTGGACAAAACTCACCAATCATCCTGCCGTCTAATGTGTAGTACACAAATATGCGACGAGCAGGATTTTTTTCTGTACCATCTCCTATAACGCCAATTATTTTTATAACTTTTTCCATTTGGGCTGTTTTGATTTCCATTCACTACACCTCGCTTTCTGTTTTTGTTGGCATTTAGTCAACATTTTCAGCAAAAAAAATATCATCTTTTAATCTTAAATCTGTAATACTTAATACTTCACAAAGCTTTTGAATCTCATTTGCTTTAAAACTAACCTGATTATTAATTTTTTTATTCAAAGCAGAATAAGACAATTCAAGTTCAGATGCTATTTTCCCACGTTTTAGACCACTTTTATCAATAATTTCCTCTAGCAATCTAGTGTTAGTCATGATATCACCTCCTTTTTGTTGACTTTTTGTCCACATCGTCATTGTATACTCTTGTTTTCTTTTTGTCAACATTTTTTAAAAGTTTTGTTGCAAAATTTTGAACACAATGTTATAATTACCGCAAGGCAGGTGAACATTAATGAGTATTGGTGAAAGAATTCGACAGCGTAGAGAAAATTTGCAAATGTCTCAAGATGAACTAGCGCAGCTATTAGGTTATAAATCACGCTCTTCTGTCGCCAAAATAGAAAAAGATGGCAGAGGCTTACCACAAAATAAAATTGCAGAAATTGCTAAACATTTACACACAACTCCCGCCTACATAATGGGCTGGGAACACGAAGAAGAACAAGCTTACTATATCAATCCAGAAACAGCAAAACTGGCTCAAGAAATTCACGATGATCCTGAGCTAAGGATACTCATGGACGCGTCTCGTGATCTTGAACCAGAAGATATCAAATTTGTCGTTGATCTTGTAAAAAAACTCAAACTAAAGGAACGTGGAGACCATGCTGACTGAGAAAGTTGTATTGTATCCGCTGCCTTGCAAAATCAAAGGATTTGTTTGTGCCGATGAGGAAGGCGGCGAAGTTTTTATTTTAAACTCTCGACTAACGAATGAAAGCAATCGTTCTACGATGCTTCATGAAATAAAACATAGCCAACATGGTGATGTTTATCGCCAATGCTGTGTAAATACACTAGAATATCAAAGACACCAAAGGGGATGAAGTCATGAATGGACAATCCATTGCCAACCAATTATTATACAGTACAGTAAAAATAAATACTTCAAAAGGTTCAGGCACAGGCTTTTTTTTAAAATTTTCAAGCAGTCAAGGGCACGTTCCTACGTTAATTACCAATAAACATGTTATTAATAATAATCCAAACGAAACTATCGAAATATGCCTTCATCTTTCAGATTTAGACGGTAATCCTATTGGTAATAAAGAAATTACATGTAAATTAGATTGGTACTTTCATTCTTCAAAAGATCTATGTTTTGCTTGCATCGGTAGTCTATTATCTCAAATAGAGGCAAATGGGGAACATCTATTTATTCGCTATGTTGGAGAAGACATATTAATAACTGAAGAAAAAATAAATAATCTCGATGCGCTTGAGGAAGTAACGATGGTCGGTTATCCTATAGGTATTTCAGACGAAGTAAATAACCTACCAATTTTTAGAAAAGGATACACAGCTTCTCATCCAGCTTTTTTTTTCAATGAATCTGGTATCGCACTTGTTGATATGGCTTGTTTCCCTGGTTCTTCTGGGTCTCCTATCTATATTTTTAATACAGGATCTTTTATTGAGAACGGAGATCTCATCCTTGGTACTAGATTATTATTATTGGGAATCTTATTTGCTGGCCCTACATATACAGCGACCGGTGAAATAAAAATATCTACAATTCCAACTTCTCAAAAAGTATTTACACAAACTCCTATTATGACTAACTTAGGTTATTATATAAAGGCTGCTGAAATTTTTGAATTTAAAAGTATTATTGAACAGATTATTAATACTTACAATAATAACTAATGGAGATGAAACTATGAAAAAAGTAATGACTTTTTTTATTACAGCACTTTTTATCAGTTTAGCAGCTACCTGTAGCGCAAGAATCGTTGTTGAATGTGACGATTATTCACATACCGTATCTTATCGTAGCTATAAAACTATTGGTGGTTTTGGAATTGCCAGATATTCATTTATAAAAAACATCGACGAAAATAATAATGCAGGATATTTTTTAAGAATACTGTGCGCATATAGAAATCATTCTTCTTCAGCCAGTCGTTATTTGGCTGGAAAAACCTGCGATGTTATTGTTGATGGTGTTTCTTATCCAATACCAAAAGTAATCAATGGTTATGTTCCACGAGCTTATTCTAATTTGCCTGGTGTACCCCCGCTCGCTTTTTATAAATTCACTAACGAAGCTATCGAAGCAATGAAAACAGGCAATGATATAAAATTTGTAATTCATGTTCCTGGCAAAGAAGATACTATTATTGGTCCAAATCAAAGTAACAGAAATGAATTTCAACGAATGTACACTTTAAATTTTGACGATTATTTGAGTGAGGAAAATATAAACGAAGGACTTTAACATAAAAAAATGACCGCCCAGTGCGCCAACACCGAACGGTCGTGTAATTTGCCCCTTTTGTTTGGAAAGGTTTTATAGGCCAACTACGTTATTATTATAACATAACGAAGTTGACCTTGCTATCCCCTACCTATTTTCAAGGGATACAAGGTCAAATTTTTTGCCCTTTTTTACTATTTCTGTCAAATAAATTAACACAAAATAAGGAGAATTACCATGGAAAGAGCTGTAATTTATGCACGTTATTCAAGCGATCATCAACGCGAGGAAAGTATCGATGCCCAGGTACGGGCCTGTCGTGAATATTGCCAACGTAAAGGATACCTGGTCACAAAAATCTATGCCGATGAAGCCAAGAGCGGTAAAAGTATTGCCAAAAGAGAGCAGTATAAAAAAATGCTTTCTGATTCTCAAAAGAATCTTTTTGATGTTGTCGTTTTTCACAAAATAGATCGTAATTCCCGTAACGAGCTTGATTATTATTTAACGAAAAATCAACTCATATCTTCCGGGATCAAATACGAATACGCTGCACAAAACATTGACACATCACCAGCTGGCCAAATGGTTGAGGGTATACTTGTTGCTGTAGCGGCAAATTATTCCCGCAATCTCGCCGAAGAAACAAAAAAAGGGCTTAAAGAGAATGCTCTAAAAGCCTTATTCAATGGCGGACGGCCTCCTTTAGGCTTTGAAATAAACCAAGAGAATAAATATGTAATTAATGATTATGAAGCTGGTGCTATCAGGATCATTTTTGATTTATACCTCAAAGGCAAAGGTTATCATTATATCATAAGTCAACTTAATTCATTGGGATACAAGACCCGTGAAGGGCGTAAATTCGGTAAAAATAGCCTTTATGATATCTTACGCAACCCCAAATACTGTGGAACATACACTTTCAACAAAGTAAACAAAGACCCTTCTGGGAAAAGAAACAGCCATAAAATCAGTGAAAATACTATTATTGTCGAAGATGCTATCCCTGCTATAATTAGCAAAGAAGATTTTAGAAAGGTACAGGAAAAAATGAATCAAAACCGTTACCGAAGTGCTGCTTATAAATCCAAAGAAACATACCTTTTAACAGGCAAAGTATTCTGCGGAATCTGCGGAGCTGCTATGAATGGTCATCGAGCAAGCTCAAACGGGAAAAAATATGTTTACTATACTTGTTCAGGCCGTGATCGCCTAGGCACCAGTGCTTGCCAAAATAAAGTAGTCCCACGTGATGATTTGGAAGAACTTGTATTACTGACCATAGAACAAGAACTTTTGTCTGAGAACAGCTTAAAAAAACTCAAAGATACTATCGAAATGGAATACCAGGCCGTCGCCAATGAATATGCCGATGAAGCAAGTTCTCTTTCAGAACAAAAAGCGATAGCCGAGCGAAAGCTTAATAACCTTTACACTGTAATAGAGCAAGGAACGGCCGATGAATATGATCTCGAACGACTGGCTGCAGTCAAACAAGAACTTTCGCAAATAAAAGAAAAATTAGCAAAATGTGCCGGCGCAAACTCTATTGCAACTATAAATCCAGCTCACATCGAAAAAGTTTTAAAAGTTTGTCGGAAGATGCTTTTTAAAAACATCACCAATGAAAGCTTAAGAATGCTATTTGATGATTTGGTGAATAAAATTACAATCGACGCAAAAAAAATAACACTCCAGCTAAAACTAGAGTGTTCAGGTACGTATGGTGCCGAAGGCCGGACTCGAACCGGCACGTGGGGTAACCACGCTTGATTTTGAGTCAAGTGCGTCTGCCAATTCCGCCACTTCGGCGACTCAATGTTCCGTAACGGAACAATAACAATAATACCGTATCTATATATAATTGTCAAGCATTTCTTCAAACTTTTTTAGTAAACAACCAGCTGCATTTTGCCGCTTCTTAAAATCGATTTTCAACTGCTTTAAAACATTAACTTCAGCAAGCCACAAGCTGATTCTATTCGGCTGTATCGGGGAAAATACGTTTATGCAGCTTATATGCAAGTACAAGCCCTAAAATGCCTGTGATCATCTGCGGCCAGCCCATAATAAACAAAATGAATAACGCCAGCTTTTCAGGTACTGCAACCAGCCACAAAACGAACAAACTGCTGCAATATAAAATAAATGTTTTAAAAAGAGGCGCGGCGATGATGATCCCCTTTCCCCAGAAGCGGGCACACAGATATACCATCACCAAGTTGCCTACAGCCACTACCGGTATCAAAAACGGAAGCGGCAGCTGCCCTTGAAAATACGCCATTACCGGCAGCAGCACCGCGATCATTACAGACGGCCATAAACCAACGGTACGGGCCGCCAGCACCAAAACCATATTCACCAATGTACCGACGACAAAAACAGTCCACATAGGCGGCATAGGGATCACTAAACGCAATGCCTGCAGGACCAGACCTACGGCCAGCAGCATCGCCCCTCTTACCCAGTTATTATTTTTCATTCTATTCTCCTATTTTGCCGGACATTCACGTTCTACAAAAGCTTTAAACGCAGCCTGCAGCTGCGGCACGACCTTACCTACACCGCTGCCGATGAATTTGCGGTCTATTTTAGTAACCGGCATAATCTCGCAGCGAGGGCCGCATAAAAATGCTTCTTCTGCTTTCAGGACAAACTCCATATCAAAAGCTTTTTCGATGACCTGCATATCAATATCAGGTGCCAGACGTTCCTTGATCAGCCTGCGGGTAATATTTTTATGAACCAGGTTATTATCAGGATGTGTCCATATCATTTCATCTTTGATCACCATAAAGCTGCTTTCAGTGCTTTCAGTTATCTTACCGTTCTCACGAATAAAAAGAGTGTCAAAAGCGTTGCTTTCACGTGCTTTTTGACGTGCCAGAACTTCAGGCAGCCTGTTTAAGGTATTAACGTTACATAACTGCCAGCGATTATCCTCAGTCGTAATAATATTGACGCCGCTCTCACGTTTTGCCACCAATACTTCCCGATCAGTTTCCACGATTGTCATTGTCAGCTGCGGCACCGACATTTCCGGAAACGCCAGCCCATAATCGGCAGTCCCGCGAGTGATTTGAGTATAGATTTCTCCATTTTCAATACCACTTTCAGCTATCAGTGCTTCATGGAATTCAATCAATTCTTCAATCGTGTAAACGGCAGGTATTTTCACCTTAATAACAGATTCGAATAAATTATCCATATGAGGTAATAAAGCAAAACAACGGCCATTATAAACAGGCACTATCTCAAATACACCGTCGCCAAACTGGTGCCCCCTGTCGTGTACCGAAACTGCCGCCTCTTCTGCCGGCATGATTTCACCATCTACAAGAACTAGATTTTTGTACATAATTAAAACCTCCATATGCAAATTTTGTATTAAAATTCACTTTTTTGTCACCGGAAATATTGTATAATATAGAAAGAGCTGTGTAATATAACAGCTTTAATATTATACAACATTTTGTTAAATTTGTCCGCAAAGCTTTGAATAAAATGGTATCCGTATAATAAATTTATGAAAGAAGGTGACTGCCTATGGCTCATTTACCGCCGATAGTCGCTGATTTAGCGATGATCCTCTTAGTTGCAGGTATTACGACGATCCTGTTCAAAAAACTCAATCAACCTTTAGTACTTGGTTATATTATTGCCGGTTTTATTACCGGACCGCATTTCAACTTTTTCCCCACTGTATCAGACACCGCTAATATCAACGCCTGGTCTGAAATAGGCGTTATTTTTCTTTTATTTGCACTGGGTCTCGAATTCAGCTTTTATAAGCTGAAAAGCGTAGGCAGCACAGCTTTTATAGCTACCTTCGTTGAAATAGGCGGGATGCTGATCGTTGGCTATTTCACAGGCCATATGCTGGGCTGGGATCATATGGACAGCCTGTTCTTAGGCGGTATGCTGGCCATGTCGTCAACTACCATCATCATCAAAGCCTTTGAAGACCTCAAGCTCAAAGGTCAGCGCTTTACAGAAATGGTTTTTGGTATTCTGATAGTTGAGGACATCGTCGGCATCATTATGATGGTATTGCTTTCAACTTTAGCCGCTGCCAGCGCCGACATTTCGACGCTCGAGCTGATCGAAAGCGTCATGCGCCTGCTGTTCTTCCTGGTCTTATGGTTCGTTCTTGGTATGTATCTGGTCCCGTCCTTCTTTAAACGGGCTGAGCGCCTGATGAACGATGAAACTCTGCTGGTTGCTTCTATCGGCCTTTGCCTTGGTATGGTAGTACTTGCTACCCACATGGGCTTCTCGGCAGCCTTAGGCGCTTTTATTATGGGTTCTCTTATCGCCGAAGCACCAAGTGCCGAAAAAATAGAACATCTCGTCAAACCTGTCAAAGATCTGTTTGGAGCTGTCTTCTTTGTATCAGTAGGTATGCTTGTTGACCCTGCTTTACTGCTGGAATACGCGGTACCTATCATTGTACTCGTTATTGTTACCTTAGTCGGCAAGCTGCTGCTTTCCGGCGCCGGTGTACTGCTTTCAGGCCAAAACCTCAATACTTCTATGCACTGCGGTTTCAGCCTTGCTCAGATCGGTGAATTTTCCTTTATCATCGCATCTCTGGGCATGAGCCTCGGAGTTATCAGCGACTTTTTATATCCAATAATTGTTGCTGTTTCTGTAATGACAACCTTTACTACCCCGTTTTTCGTTATGGCAGCAGAACCTGCTTATCAGTTCACTAAAAAACTATTGCCGCAAAGAACTCTGGAATGGCTTGACCGCTATACGGAAGAAAATCCTGATAACGACGGTAAAGACAGTGACTGGCGCGATTTTCTGCGTGAGTATTTTATCCGCATTTTGATTTTTACGACTATGCTCTCAGCTGTCGCTTTAGGCTCTTATTATTATCTGCAGCCTTACCTGTCAGGAAAAATGTCAGCTCCCTACAGCAATCTGCTGACAGCGCTGCTGACTCTGGTCGTTATGGCGCCGTTCCTGCGGGCAGTTCTTGTCAATAAAACCAACCATCCTGAACTTTTCTCAACTTTATGGTTTAAGAAACGTTCTAATCACATCCCTTTAACACTGCTGTTATTTTTAAAAATCCTGATCGCAGCAGCATTTCTCTACTTTGTTTTTGCCAAACTACTTGGTCTGCAGTCACTGCTGGCCGCGCTGGCAACAGCAGGCGCTGCTTATTTCATCTCCTCATCCGACTGGCTGATGGGCGAATATCTGCGTATGGAATCACGTTTTCTTGTCAATCTGAACGAGCGCCATATGCTCAAACATCGTGAAGCCCTTGCTGAAGCTGGCGAAGAACATCTTTACGGATGGTTCGATGAAGAATTACAGCTTGCACGCTATAAAATCTGCGAAGACTCACCTATGATAGGTCAAACGCTGACCCAGCTTGCATTCCGTGAGCTTTATGGCTGCAACATCCTGCAGGTTTCAACTCCTGAAGAAGTCATCGATATGCCCGGCGGTCATCACATTCTGCAAAAGGATTCTACTTTGTTGATGATCGGTACTGATTCTCAATTCAAACTGTTCGACACCGCCATCAATACTCAGCGTCTGTGTATGACTCTGGTGGAAGAACTTATCACGATGCGCGAATTTATGCTGCGTGAAGACAACGATAAAGAAAACGTTTCGGTATTCTTATCGTGCGCTATCACTATCGACAAGCACTCGCCTATCCTTGGTAAATCGCTCAAGGACACCAATATCCGTGATGACTGGCACTGCCTTGTCATCGGCCTGGAACGCGGCAGTTACACTATGACCAATCCTAATGTTTCGCTTGTTTTTGAAAAAGGCGACCTGCTTTGGGTCTTAGGCAAGCAAAAAATGATCAATCAATTAGTACGTGAAGAAATCCTTTAAAAACAAACAAAAAAACCTTCGGCTGTGCCGAAGGTTTTTTATTTATTTCCCCTGTAAATTTATAACAACTATTTCCGGTTTCAGCTCCGTCCGCACCGGCGGTCCCCAAAATCCGTAGCCATTGCTGACAACAGCAGTCAGGTCACCAAATCGGGCCAAACCATAATCCAGCTTATACATCCGCTGCGTAACCAGCCTGTTCGGGAACATCTGCCCTGTATGGGTATGCCCAGCCAGATACATATCATAACCGGCCTCAGCGGCAGCATCCATCCGCCGCGGCTGATGATCGATCAGGATACTATAATACTTATCGTTATCGACGCTCAGAGCCTGCAACGGAACAATACTTGTTGAAACACGATAATCATGCAAACCGGTAATTTTCAATTTATCATCAACCACTGTACTCTCATCAGTCAGTATACTGATATTATTGCCTGCCAGCAAAGCTCTCAGCTCGTCAGGCCGATCAAGATAATCATGGTTTCCATAAGCTCCATATACCCCTAATGGTGCCTGAAGCTCCTTTAACGGGGCCAGTGAATCCTCCTCGATGATATATTGCAGCCGCTCATCCATAATGTCACCGGCAATCAGTACTAAATCGGGCTTCTGCGCATTGACCAGCTCTACTAAGCCCTTACTGTAATCATAGCCAAGCTCGCGTCCCAAATGGATATCGCTGACAAGCACTATTTTATACTGCTTATCAGACGACAGCTTATCGGTAACAACGGTTTCCGTACGTACAACAGGGCTAAACGCACGCCAGCTGCCCCAGGCAACAAAAATTACCAGAACTATTGCGCCCGCAGCGGCAAACTGCATAAACGGCAGCTTGAATGAAAAAATACGCAAAACTGCATATACGATACCATGCACAACCATCAACAGCAGCGAATAGTACAAAAACGCGATCCAATAACCGCTCAGCCAGGCCGAAAGCTTTAACAGCGGCAATGGCAAACTTTCAGGCAAAACACGGCTGCCAACAGTATTAAGCATCAGCAGCACATATAAAGCGATAAACGGCGCCGACCTCATAAAAGAAAATGCATGACTGTAATAAACCCACGCCAAAGAACTCAAAACAAAATCGATCAAGGAAATAAACAGAATTACACTCAAAAGAACAGTCTCCTCCCGAAGCTCAGTTTTTATACTAAATATTATTCATAGCCTGGAAAACTTCTATGCTTTATTATACAGGTTAAAGTCCGCTCCAAGTCAAGTGGTAAAGCTGCTATTTTAGTCCCTGAATGGATAAATTTACAAAAAGTTTGAACTTTCCTGCGAAGAATGCCGGCTTTTTATTTTTACAGCACAACTATTTGCTTTCTCCCAGGCAAACATACTCATCTGATCTATATACTCTGGGGATAATCATTGCCAAACATAAAATAAGAAATACGATGCCGCCCCACATCATATACTGCATTCCCATATGTGCAATCACCATCCCGCAGACTGCCGACCCTAAAGCAGTCCCCAAATTAGCGGCAGTCAAAAAAAGACCGTTGGCAAAATCAGGTGCCTCCGGGGCCGCAGTAGTAATCCAATACTGGTTGATATTCGCATTCATACCTCCCAAAACTCCCCAAAGCAGCGTGATCAAAGCCATAGCCGGCGCCGAGGTACCGCTCCAGAAGAATGCAGCATAGACAATCCCCAATGTGACTGGAAATATTATGACCAGCTTATCGGCAGACGCGCCTGCACTAAGCATACGGCCGGCAATAAAATTCCCGACGATATTCATCAAACCATAAACAAGTAAAATCAGGCTTACCGTATTCCACGAAAAAGCAGTGATATTGGTCAGATAGCCTGAAAAATATCCAAAAACTCCAAAGACAGCTCCATTCATAAACATAACGGCTGCAATAGAAAACCATAATACCGGCTTCTTTAAAACACGCAGCTGCTGCCCATACGAAAGCCTTGCTGCCACAGGCAGCGATGGTATATACAACCAGGTCGCAATCAACGCCGCTGTATTGACTACGGTAAAACCCGCCATAGCAGCCGTTAACGAAAAACTGCCGGCAATAAAGCTGCTGACCGGTACTCCCAGTACCATCCCGGCCGATACTCCCACAATGACCTTAGCAACAGCCCGGGGAGCTGCTTCCGGGCTGACTGAAGCAGCCGCAACAGAAAAAGCAAGCGAACAATAAACCGGATGGAAAATCGCCGGCACAACTCTTGCCAGCAGCATAACTGCGAAATTATCAGTAAAGACAGAAATAAGATTACCCAAAACAAATACGCTCAATACCAGAAGCATCACCCGCTTCCTGTCGATGCCCGCAAAAAGCAGCGGCATCACCGGACCGGCTGCAGCCACTGCCAAAGCAAACAAACTGACCAGCAAACCGGCCTGTGCGATACTGATACTAAATTTTTCTGCCAGAAGCGGCAAAATACCCAGCACACCCATTTCTGTATTGATGATACCAAAAACACCTATCGTCAAAATAAAGATCAGCAAATTATTTTTTTCTTTCATAACCTCTCCTGTTAACAAAAATGTGGACCCCCAGCATCCCGAGAATCCACAAAAACAAAACTTTCAGAAAATCAGATCTGCAGCTTTTGCTGCAGTAAATTATTTTAAATTAGCCTTGAAGAAGCTTTCGAGCTTATCAAACGGAATAAGCTCTACCCTGTCATAAAGATCTACGTGGCCTGCACCGGCAACATAATACAGTTCTTTCGGTTCAGCCGCACGTTTATATGCATCTTCGCTAAACTCTTTGGAATGTGCCTGATCACCGGTAATAAAGAGCAGCGGACGCGGAGAAATTGTTTCAATATCATTGAAGGGATAAAAATTCATAAATTTAGTATTACTGGAAAGCGTCGGATGTGTCGTTAAAAGCGGCGAAGAACCTGCAGGAGTAAATTCTCCTCTTGGCGTACGGTAAAAATCATAGAATTCGCGTTCAATAGGATTGGACTTTTCCGTGATCTCATGTACGGTCCCGCTTGTGTATTTAGTTGCGCCACCCTGGAATTCCACATAACGCTGCTCCGCCGCATCAGCAATGATCTGTTTTCTTTGTGCAAGCGTCAGAGAATGATTAAGTCCATTGCGGTTAGCTGCACCCATATCATACATACTAATAGTTGCAACGGCTTTCAGGCGGGGATCGATTTTAGCGGCGCTGATAGCAAAACTGCCGCTGCCGCAGATCCCGATCGCGCCAATCTTTTCTCGATCAGCAAAAGGCCCTGTACCCAGGTAATCTACCGCCGCACTGAAGGTTTCAGCATAAAGCTCAGGCGCAACAGCATTGCGTGGCTGGCCGTCACTGCCGCCCCAAAACGCCAGATCGACAGACATAGTTACAAAACCGCGTTCTGCCATCTTAACAGCGTAAAGATCAGCGCTTTGCTCTTTTACTGCCCCCACTGGATGCCCTACTATGATAGCAGCATGTTTTTTACTTTTGTCCATATCTTTCGGCAGATACAAATTACCGGCAATATTCATCTTGTACTGATTTTTAAAAGTGACTTTCTGGACCTCCACCTTATCACTCCTGTAAAAATTATCAGCATCAGCAGGCCTGTCAGCAGCAAACACAGCGCTTGTACCAGCCGTCGATAAAATCACCCCTAAAGCGATACTCTTAAACATTTTCAAATAACGGTCAGCCAAAACTTTCTTTTTCATACTTCTCAACTCCTTAAAATCATTGATCCATTTACAATAAGTTTCAAAACAGAGCCTTTCAGCTTCACTGATAATTCTGCTTACCCGGCTCCTTTGTCTTAATTATAAAAACAGAATCCAAGAATATCAAATACATATATTAAATGCTTTGCCATACTTGAAAAGTATATTAAAAACTATTATAATACTTATATTGGAGGTGAAATTTTATGGATATCAGAACCCTGCAGTATTTCCTTGCCGTAGCCCGCGAAGAAAGTATCAGCGGTGCAGCCGAATTTTTACATATGACACAGCCACCGCTTTCAAGGCAGCTCAAAGAACTGGAAGCAGAGCTTGGCAAACAGCTTTTTATCCGCGGGAACCGCAAAATAACGCTGACGGAAGATGGTATGATCCTGCGCAAAAGAGCAGAAGAAATCGTTGCTCTAATGGAAAAAACCAAAGCTGAAATCAACGCCTCTGCTGAAAACATTACAGGTGATATTTATATTGGCTGTGCAGAAACTGAAGGTATGCGGATGCTGGCTAAAATAATCAGTAAAATACGCCAAGAATATGACCATATACATTTTCATATCTTCAGCGGCCAAGCCGAAGACGTTTCCGAACGTCTGGACAGCGGACTGCTTGATTTTGGCTTGTTTATCGAGCCGGCTGACCTTAAGAAATACGATTTTATAAAATTACCGATCACTGATATCTGGGGTTTATGGATGACCAAAGCCAGCCCTTTAGCTGAAAATAAAACTATCAAGCCTCATGATTTGCTGGGCCTGCCGCTGATTATTTCCAACCAGGCCATGGTCAAAAATGAGATAGCCGGCTGGATGGGAGGAAATTACGACAATCTGAATATCGTCGCTACCTATAATCTTTTATATAACGCTTCCCTTATGGTAGAAGAAGGGGTCGGCTATGCATTAAGCATCGACAGAATCATCAAATCATATGACGACAGCCCGCTTTGCTTTCGCCCATTAGAACCAACACTTGAAGTTGGGCTTGATATTGTCTGGAAAAAATATCAAACCTTTTCCAAAGCCTCTGAAAAATTTTTAGAATACCTGAAAAAAGAATATATTTAAATATGGATATAACAAAACAGAGAGGGCTCAAAAAGCACTCTCTGTTTTTACTGTCAGGAAATGATATTTTATTTTACTAAACCCAAGCGTTTCAGCCAGGCACTGACATCGCTCTGGGCATTTTGCGCGCTGCCGCCGCTGACTACCAATGCATCCAGCACTGTAGCTCCGGGAACAGCTTTCTTTAGATCGCTGACACAATTAGCTACGCCACCGCCGCCATGAGTAACGAACGGTACGATAGTTTTGCCGGACAAATCATACTGCTCTAAAAAAGTGAACATCGGCATCGGCATCGTGCTCCACCAGTTAGGCACGCCGATATAAACGACATCGTAATCCGCCATATTTTCTACACGTCCGTTAATTGCAGGACGCGCGTTATTATCACGTTCGGCTCTGGCAACTTCAGTAGTTTCCCTATAAGCTTCAGGATATGGCGTGACAGTAGTCACCCTGAACATATCCGCACCTGTTTCATTACCGATCATTCTGGCAAGAGCCTCGGTATTACCTGACCGCGAATAATACACGACCAAAGCCTTACTGCTGTTAGTTTTATTTTCACTCTGCATAATTTTCCCTCCATTATCAGTAGAAATAGCTTCGGCATTACTGCCGCCGCAAGCCGCCACCAGCATTGCCAGCATCGACATCAGCACCACAACAATTTTTTTCATACTATACCTCCTCATCTTTTATTTTACCCAAAGCAGCGTTTGGTATTTTACCATAACGCCTTTGCCTTTAATTCGATTTTACAGGCTAGAGTCAACTTTAAGTCAAGCATTTACAGTTAAAGTTTGCAAAAAGTTCATATTATAAATTTCAGCATTGATGCCAAAAAGAAACCCCGCATGCCAATGCATACGGGAGAAGCTTCCACAACATATTTAAATATCAGGCATGAGGAATATTGGTATAGTCAGAAATCTCACGATTGATCGTACACAAATCACCTGCATTCAAATCATGCAGATTCTTATGACCAGTGATACGGGCATATGTTTTCAGCTCTGCCAGAGAACAGTTCAAAAAGTTTGCTACCCTCTGCGCCGATGCTTCGATCTTAAATCTGGAGCGCAGCTCCTGATCCTGCGTAGCGATACCTACAGGACATTTACCCGTACCACAGATACGATACTGCTGGCAGGCTGCCGCAATCAAAGCAGCCGATGCTACTGCCACAGCATCCGCACCCATAGCCAAAGCCTTGGCGAAATCAGACGATACCCGCAGCCCGCCGGTGATCACCAGCGCAATATCATCAGCTCCCACAGCATCAAGATACTTGCGGGCACGATACAAAGCATAAACGGTCGGAACACTGGTCGCATCACGAACCAGCTTCGGGCTGGCGCCTGTAGCGCCGCCGCGTCCGTCGATCGTAATAAAATCAGGCTCTGCAAAAACGCAAAACTCCAAATCACGTTCCAGCTTACCGGCTGCGATCTTGATACCTATAGGCCTGCCGTCAGATTCCTCGCGCAGACTCGTCACCAATGCTTTCAAATCCTCTTTAGTATTGATATCAGGAAACTTGGACGGGCTGATAACATCTTCACCCAAAGGTTTATTCCTGATCGCCGCGATTTCCGGTGTCACTTTGCTGCCGGGAAGATGCCCGCCCATACCGGGCTTCGTACCCTGGCCGATCTTGATCTCGATCGCATCAGCATTACGCAGATTTTCCCGTGTCACACTGTATAAATTGGGGATATATTCAAAAATATATTTATGCGCCGCTACCATTTCTTCCGGCAGAATACCGCCTTCACCACTGCACATCGCCGCACCTGCTAAAGCGCTGCCCTTGGCTAAAGCCACTTTAGTCTCTTTTGACAAAGCTCCGAAAGACATATGTGAAACAAAAATCGGATTAGTCAAAATCAACGGCTTTTTGGCATTTTTACCAATCACAGTCGTCGTATCGACCGCGTCATGGTCGTTGAGCGGCGGCGGATTCAGCTGATTGCCCAGCAGCAGGATATCGTCCCAGCCCGGCATAGGCATCTGCGTACCCATCGCACCGATGATCGACTTACCTGTTACAGCCATTTCATGGATATCGTCCATATAACGGCAACTGGCGTCACAACGGGCGTATGCCGGATCATAAGCCAGCTCCTCCGGAGCTGCAGCGGCTTCCAGAGCAGTAGAAGCAGCAGCTTCGCTGTCGTTTTCCTCCATCAATACCATCGTCATTCCACAGACCGGGCATTTACTGTCAAGCAGTGGCTGCCCCTCTTTTTCTTCGTCATAAATATAACCGCAGACACTGCATTTATATTTTGCCATTTCTCCTCAACCTCCATTTTTTCGATAATCATTATCTAATAATATATTCTATATCTATTATAAGTTTTCTGAAAATTATCGTCAAGCCGTTTTCTGTTTTTTCATAGTAAAAAGCACAGACCAAAATGGTCTGTGCTTTGATTGTAATTTTATTAGCCCTGTGATGGAATAATACCACCAACCCAGCAGCCAAAACTACCAGGATTACGGCTTTGTGTATAAACTTTTCCCGGCCCGGTAAACTTACATACCAACATCTCACCTGAAGTCAGGCTGGACATGATCCCGGAACTTGCTTTCGTTACCTTATAATTCATATCAGCATCCCAAGCTACCAAATGACCTGTATCAACAACCATCTCTTCGCCCACCTGCAATTCTAACGGATAGATAGCCCCGAACGAATTGAAGAATAAGGTTCCCGTACCTGAAGCTTTAACGACAAATAACCCGGCGCCGGAAAAAAGACCTTTACCCAGATTCTGCATCTTAGTCTCTATTTTTACACTCTCTTCCGCCGCTAAAAAACCGCCAGAAGTAATACATAAGGTATTGCCTGTCAACTCATAGGCTGAAACATCTCCCGGTATCGGCGGGGCTAAAACAGCCTCCCCAGCTTGCCCCTGTGCTGTCAGATGCTGAAAAAACAAGCTTTCGCCGCTTAAAAATTTACGTGCCAGGCCGCCCAGCATCCCGCCCTCCATTTTACCTTCAACTTTGATATTACCTGACATCGCCATCATAGCATCAGATTCCGCTTTAATACTCTCGCCTGCTTCCAGCTGTACCTTTAAAAAGGCAAAAGCGCCCGGCTGCATAATTTCATAACGCACCAATAATCATCTCCTTAGTTTATTAATTTCAAAAGTACTATGTCAATATAGCATTTTTCTCACCATGAAAGCAATCCTAATATTGAAATGGTTCAGTTTTTCTTAAATTTTTTCAAATTTCCATCTAAGTCAAAATCTGCAAAATACTTAGCCCTTGGACTTTTAGCAGATACAGAAATATCCCACTTACCCTGCCAAAATCTGAAACTCATATAATCATCTATTTTAGCGCCTTCGATATCTTTTATTTGGGCTTCCATGCTTTTATAAACTTGAGGAATCTTGGCAAAATCAAGCTGCTCTAAAGGTATACAATTGTCGATAGCTTTGCCACTGCCGGAAAGCTGTACGGGCCTTGCCTTACTCCACCCGCCGCGATACTCATAGTTATCCACTTCATCATCAGTACCCGGTTTTAAAATATTAATAACAACTCTGTTTCCTGTTTCACCGGTATACATATTAACATCTTGAAAAATAAGTATCTCTTTACCTTTTAGTCCATCCAGATTTTTAAATTCATCCATGATCTTAACCAAAGAACCCTCGTCTTTAATGATATTGCCGACAAGACTGCTGCTACCGCAGCCAGTCATAGCAAATACCCCCACCAGCATCACTAACATAACTAAAAACTTTTTCATCTTCAACACTCTCCTTTTCACAGCTGATTTTTATGACTTATGTATAACAACAGTTAAAACTCCCACCTGAAACCGCCTTCAATACGGTAAGGTGTTTTTACCGTACCGCCGAAAGTTTTTTCAATATCAAAATAAAAATTAGTCCGTTCACTCAACAGCACGTCCGTACCAATACCAACCTCCAACCAAGTACCACCCTGACTGTCGTTAAAAGTCAGCCTGTCGTCATTTTTACTGTCACGTAAAGTAACACTGTCATCACCAAAAAATTCGTGCAGCAGCGAAGCCTTAGCATAATAACGGGAAGCCTTGACCGTATTTCTGTCAAATTCACGACTCAATACGAAACCGAGCCGCCCCACTAAACTGTTTATCGAATCTGTTTCAACTTCAATACCATTTTTAGTAGTATATGAATCGCCCCATAAATGCCCATAAGTCAGTTGGGCCTGCGGTTCAACAAACCAGCCAGCTTCGTTAAGCTGTTTTTTACGCCCGTATTCAGCGCTTATACTTGTCGCCCAGTTTTTGCCGCTGCCGCTGTCCGCAAACTCGCCGTAAGTTTCGTGGTCGCTATGCAGCCTGCTACCCTTGGCTATAAGATCCAAATAGTGCCCCTTGTTGCCCAGCCATGTACCATATAATGCCAAACTATTGTTGCTGTTTTCGCCATTGCCTTTATTATATGAGCTTTTGCCCACACCACGGCTCAAAGCAATACCTTTACGCCAAATACCGTTTGTGCGTACTTCGCGTTTATCGTACCCCAGTTGTACTGTTGTCATATGATTGCTGAAACCATATTCTCCCCCACGATTATGCTTACTGCGGATAATACGGATCCAGTCTCCACCAGCGTCAGTAGAATAACGCAGCTCGCCCATTCGTTTAAGTAAGGTGTCGTTTTCATTCCAGTAACGCCAACCGGCAAACCCTGCTGCCAAAGCGGCCACCGGCACCTTGGGATCATCGGCAGTCACTTTGTTATAGCCTGTTATCCACCAGTCACGGTTGGTAGAATCCACCCATTGCAAATTATCAAATTCATCTTTGGATACTAATTCACTGTTAGCTGCCTTATCTTCTTCCTGCGTCTGTAACAGTACAGGCTTATACGAAAACAGCTCCGAAACCTGCTTTGTACCTGCGTTAAAGGTCACATCATCAGTTACGCGGGCAAATTTCAAGTATTTTCCAGTCACATCAGCCTCATTTTTAAAAGCATCATCATCAACATACACCGTATGCGTCATAGCTCCTGCACTGTTTTCGGCATGAATAAAGTCACCATAACGTGTATAAATGACAGGATCACTTAAATTTATCGTTTGGTCACTGCCATCAGCAGCAGTGTAACTGTACGTATTACCGTTAAGCGTACCGCCATGATAGATCTCCGTTCCGACTTTCACCACTGTCACACCGGCATCATTCAAAATATCTGTATTGATAACAAAATTACCGTTATTTCCCGACAAAGTATCTATAGACATTTTTTGATACGGATTCGACGTCTTATAATAATGCTCCTGGTGCGAAAGATCGATCAGGCCCTCGTTAACATTAAGCGCCATAAAGTCACTGTCACCGGTCACCTGCCATTCAGTATCCTTCTTGGCCGTAATATACACATTGCCGTTGGCAGCTCCGTATAAATACGAACCGGCCTTATCCATCACAAAATTGATATAAGAACTTCCGTCAGTTGGCACATCAGCACTCAAAACCGTCGGTTTATTACCCTGCATATAACGTAAATCCGTATCCTGCTCCCAATGTGTCCAGGGATTGACAACTATCTCAAGCGACATAGCGCTGCCATCAGTATAACCCTTACCATCGGCATACAAATCGCCGTCGACAGTAACCAGATTACTCTTACCGCTGCTATTGACCTCTATCGTGCCGCCCTGCACAGCGTGCAAAGCCCTGACAAGCTTAAAATCACTGTCGTTGGCCCCTCGGTCTACCTTAATATCCGTCTGTCCATCAATCATCATCTTACTGTTTGCTTTATTGGCCCAAACGCCAAAGCCGTCATTAGCGGCAGCCTTGGCTGTAACATTCAAAGCACCGTTAAACGTTACCCAACCGCCCCTCTCTGCCAATACCCCCACCGTTCTGCCCTGTGCCGATTCAGCCTCGATATTTACAGCACTGTTGGCATCAGTCGTCACACTGCCGCCAACATGCTGAAACTCAAAGCCGTCAGTTTCATAACGCCCAACAAGACCCATAGCATCGCCGATATCAGTTGCAGCTCTTAAATTTACAGTGCCGTTGATAATCGTTTTGCCTCCGTTGAGCAAAGCATAAGCATCATTCTTTTGTGATACGGCGTTAATATTGCTGACGGTATTTGCGCTGAACTGCGTCGCACTGTACTTTTCCGTATACACACCAGTAGCCGTGCCGACAGCATCGGCGTTGATCCTCGTTTCTGCACTGTTGAATCTGATCACGCTACCATAATTATCTCCCGACGTATTAACCACAGCGATCGCGCTCACTCCTGCTTTGCTACTGCTAGCACTCAAATCAGTACTATCGGCGTTAAACTCCACGTTCGCCCCGTCATAAGCAGTCAATGCCGTGACCTGCTTACTATTTATTCCCTGCATTTTGATAACAGTCCCTGCACCGCTGAAAATCGCCTTGCGTTCAGGATCACCCTGCGCATTCAGCAAATAAACGATCTGCTTCTCGCCGCTGTAAGGCTTATTCAGATCAATAAATTCCTGCCTCTTATCTCCATCTGCAGGCAAAGTTATATTTTGATCGGCACTGGTTACCAATGCCGCAGCTTCAACCAGAGGCAGCACGGATGTCCCCCCCAGATATACACACGACATTGTCAGCAAAGACGCCAACACCTTCTTGCTTAAATCCTTATTGTTCATAAATTTCATCCTTCCTTATTGGAGACTAACCCAAATAAGGGCTAGTCTTTAGAAATTCCACCTTACACCGGCATTCCAGGTCCAGTCTTTCTTAAAATCACTGCCGCTGCTGCGTTCTACATCCACATAAAGCTGGCTGTTAGAACCCATTGTCACTGCCGCACCGAGACCGTACTCGAACCAGGTATCGTCAAAGCTGTCACTAACTTTCACCCGGCCTGTGCTGTCAGTCATGGTCACATCGTAACCGCCGCCAAACTCGTGCAGCAGGTTGGCTTTAACATAAACTACACCTTTATTCCCCACTTCCTTACCGATATTGAAACCGATGCGGCCTACGGCGCTTTTGATGCCACTTTGATCTACATTGATACCATTGCTGGCAGTGTAGTTATCGCCACCCAGATAGCCTAAAGTAAACTGGGCCTGCGGCTCGATATACCAGCTGTTTTGTAAATCATTTTTACGGCCGTATTCGGCGCTCAGCGATACGCCGGTATTATTAAAATCACCAGTGATCTTGTTGCGGTTGGTATCATAAACTGTAAAATCATTATCCATATTGCTGATTTTAAATACTAAATCCAGATAATGACCCTTGCTGCCGATATCAGTGCTGTAGAAGCTGATCGACTTGCTGCTGTTGTCACCGCTGCCACGGCTGTAGCTGCTGCTGCCGTCAGTATAGCTTAAACCAACGCCCTGATAACGTGTTTTGTCGGCAGTACGTTTAGTTACCTGATCGTAGCCCAGCTCATAAGCAGTGTATTTGTTCTCAAAACCAAACTTACTATCACGGCTGATCTTGCTGCCCTTCACGCGAAACCAGGCTCCCTGTTCTTCCTCGCCATTATGTCTCAGCTCGCCCATGCGTTGGAGCAGCTTGTCGTTTTCCGTACGCCAGGTGTGGTAGTTCAGCGCATTAGCAGAAAGTATGGTATCCACGCTGGTAGTAGGTTTAATGTCAGGGTTATCCGGATTATCCGGTTCTACTGGCACTATTTCAAAACCATCCAGTTTCCATTCTGTCATCCCGGTGCCAAGCACTTCGTCTTTTAAGTTATACTTCACATAAAATAACGATTGTTCACGTTCGTTAGCCGTAAATTTAATCGCATCCGGCGCAGTTGCCAGCAAAAGCCCTTTACCTGCATCAGCAGCAATCTGATCCATCGTCACTTCGTTAACATCAATAATATCGATGCTGTGCGTGCCTGCATCTGTACTGGCAAGAATATTTACCTTGTCACTTTGCATATTCACAACATCTGTTTCCAACCTGAACAAACCACCAGTACCATTAACACTGCCAATAGTTAAATCAGCATATTGATCAGCAGTCTTCGTCATATCAACAATGCCACCGTCATGCAGATTCAAATTCATACCTTTGTTATAAATAGTACTATCGCAGCCGGGATACCAAACTGCACCATTAGCCAACTCTAAATTGATCGCATTGCCACTGGCATTCAGCTGGGCATCGCCTTCCCACCAGGAATTCGCATTATTAAAAACAGCATTAATAACACCCTTAGATGTTGAAACAAAATGTCCCTTGACCTGTACTGTTTTATCTTTAGCACTATTAATATTTACGACACCGCTGTCCTGTGCATTTACTGCCGTAGCTTTCATTGTTCCACTACTCGCAGAATGATTGTTCAAGGTAATCTTGGTATCGCCTGTAAAATCAATACTGCCATAAGCAGCATTTACCCCGCGCTGTATAGAACCTCCCGTCATTGTAATCTCAGTATCACTAAAGATAGCAGACGAATTCTGGCCGTTTACCTGAATGGCATAACTTATTTGTCCTGCTGAACCAATATCAATGGTAGTTTTGCCTTGGACTGTAAGCGTATTATGTTTGCCGAACACATTGATGCCGTAACCAAGATTACTGCCCTGTTGAGTACTGTTATGATAGAGTTGCAACTTCAAATCTTTCTCAAAAGAAACACTTCCCATGTTATCTGTATAGTTATTAAGATAGATACCATACAGCGCATTGTTGCCATTACTAGTACCTTTTATATTCACATCGTCCTTAAAAGTGCCTTTAGCTCCGCCATTTAAGTAAATAGACTTTATACCCTGACCTTCAATATCAATATTCACCTTGCCATTGAAAGTTATATCACTAGCATCGTTAATAGAATCAAAAGACCCGGGATTTATATATTTAGTTCCTCCATCAATAATAATACCTCTGGATTCTCCTGCATCAGACTTGATATTCAGCTGCCAGTCACCGTTTATAATACCCGTTGCTCTTACAAAACTTTTGGATGGGCCACCCCAGCCTCCGGTCTCAACATCTTCACTGCTGCCGAAAACCATGCCATAAGCCTGACTGATTATCCCACCATTACCGTTGATCGTATAAACGCCGCTGCCAGTCATAGGAATATCAAGATTCTCTCCATAAAATCGCAATGCTGTAGAATTTGCAATGTTCTCAGACGTAAAATTAAAAATATCACCGCCAGTCAGGCTGCCACCGACAGTAATAACTTGTCCGACCGTATTATTGGGGTCATTTTCTGCCGCCTCTGCCATCGGGAGCGCGGATGTCCCCCCCAGATATACACACGACATTGTCAGTAAAGACGCCAACACCTTTTTACTTAAATCCATCTTTTCCATGATACATTTCCTCCCATTCATCTTTTTTCCTTTGGATTAGGCCTTTGTTTATAACAGGAATAGCTGCAGTAATATTGCCGCTTTCTTCCTACCAAAGCTGTATAGACATGATATGTTTTATTGCAGCCAAATTCACGGCCGCAGATCGGACACTTGACTGTCAGCCCTCCTAATCCTGCCCTGTTATCTTTGTGTATCGATTCCTCCCAGCTTTCGATATGCATCTTAAACATCTCCCTAAAGCTACTCGCTGCAGCGTACGAGTTTGTATCTTTATTACCCGTTCCTTCTTTTTCTCAAATCGGTCAGGATCAACCAATTCATCCAAAGTACATTCAAAAATATCTCGCAGCTTTAACAGTGCTTTCAAACTCAGCATCACTCTGCCGTTTTCAGCATTGCTCAGATGCGTTTGAGATATCTTAAGCTTCTTGGCAAGATTAGTTTGAGTAATCCTTTTTTGTATCCTTTTGATCTTGATAGTCTCCCCAATCCTTAAAGGATCCATTCCTTCCATCTTTTTCACACCTTTCTTTTTGCTTTATCACTTCATTAGACAACCTATTTCCATAGTGTTGTAATTGTGATTGCCTATTAGCTATCATTCCTGTTAGCTTCATAACCTGCAGTAAAATTTGCTGACCTGATAATTTACTGCAGCAGAGCTACTTTCATCTTTATTAATTCTCAAGCAATTGCCAAGCTTAGCAGTAACGCTAATAAAATAAAACTATTATCTTTTGATTCAAATTTTCCTATTACAGTTAATATTTTTAACTATTTACTATATTACCACGTTCGTCCCCCCCCGCAAGACATTTTTGTTCGCTTTTTTAAAAAATTTGTTCAATGGTCTTGCAACTGATAATTTTTAGGTGTATAATACAAAACATAAAAGATAAGGCGACGCTTACCTTTAGGTTTGCATCGCCTTATCTTTTTTATCATTTTTTATGGTTCCGGCTATCGCACGTCGCGCTATAGCTGTGTTCAAGCCTTTATTCCGTTTTTTTCTGTTCCTTGACAATGGCGCTGCTCAGCTCGTGCAGGCAGTCGCCCAGCTTGTCCAGCCGCTGTTCCATACGCAGCAGCAGGTACCAGCTCAATACTATCGGGAAGCCAAAATTACCTATCGCTGTAAATAATTCCTGGGCTTCCACTAAGCAAGCACATCAATAGTAACTGTTTTGATGCGGGCTTCTGTAAATTCTGTCAGTTCCAGGCCGCCGCTGGTCAGTACGTTGGCGGCTATGATCTTGTCGGCTGCCGTTTTGGCTTCGGCAAGGGTGAGTCCTTCGCGAGGGTCGGCGATGCTTAAGGTTTTTTTAGCTCCGTCGCTTTTGGTGAAGATGAGTTCTAAGGTTTTTTCCATGGTGTGTGCTCCTTTTTTGTAGGTTTTCGGCCTACTTTATTTTTTTGTGTTTTTTCAGGGATTTTGCTTTAAAATCGGGTTATATGCGTTTTTTTGAAGCAGGGTTATTTTTTTGCTGTTTTTCGTATTTTTAGACTTTGTTTTTAGAGTTTTGCTATGCAGCTTGCTTCTTGAAGAAAGCTGCATAGCAAAAACTTATGCCGCTAAAAGAAACGTATCCCCTTTCTTCTAAGAGAAAGAGCTAATAAAAAAATCTAAACTTTAAATCAAAAAGTCAAAAAACATTTACTGCCAGGCGGATGATCTACAATATCATTCCGCCTGAGCCAGCTCGGCCTTTTCCGTAACGTAGACGTTGACCACTTCGTGGCTCATCAGCTCGTTCATGGCATTGGCCACAGCAAGGCATTTGTCGTCGGCGGCGTCCAGCTTGACGCTGCCGACAGATACGGATTTGACCTGCGCTGCCCCCAGCGCATTGACGCCGTTTTCGACGCCCAGGGATAGTTTGTAGGATGTTGCTGTTTTAGTCGTGCTCATTTTCTATACTCCTTTTGTTTTTTAAATTTTACTGTGTTCTAAATACCAGCGAGCTTTGCCGCGCAGTATGTCCCCACCCGGCTTCATCTGTCCGTCGCCGGGTGAATCGCGCATATACCACAAGTCCCAGCGTGTTTCGGCGTCGCCGCTGTAAGGGCCGTAGCCATCCAGCAGCGCTGCTTCGCAGTGGGTCATTACGGTATCGATAGTAAGCTGCAGGCCCAGCGCCGTTACGAGCAGCGCCACTGTCTGCGCCATTTTTTCGGTCTGCACTGCCGTAGGGGCAAACTGCCCCAGGTCGGCATCATAGCCGTGGTTGGCCTGCGCCCCCAGCCCGCAGCACAGGGCGACGGCGATACTGCCGCTGTTGCGGCGCCAGGTGTGGCTTTTGTACTGCGACAGGCTGCTGCTGGTGCGGTAGACTGTGCCGTCGGCGTCGATATTGAGGTGGTAGTCGTCATAGACCTGCCCGTAGCGGCCTGCCGTCCAGTGCAGGTAGAGCTGCGTGATATGATCGCGGCTGCAGCCTGCCACAACGGCAAGCTGCGTAAGTGAGATAATCTGCGGCTGTTCTGCCAGCATTGCTGTCCCTCCTTTCCTGATATCGAAAGCAGCAGCAGGTACAGGGACCGCCGTTCTACTGCTTACACTTACTAAGTACATATCTTTTTTAGAAAAAATCAGGCTTGCTGCCGAAAAAAAAAATTATTTTTTTCGCGCGAACCTGATTTTTTTATTTTTGGCTATGTATTTAGTAAGTGTAAAACAAAACCGTCTTTTTCTTTTAGTATTTTCTTTTTCTTAATAAGTTTCTACCTCTCTCTAAGGTTTTACAGGCTCTTATGTTTAAGTGTTAATCAAGTTTGTATCAGTAGTGCTTACTAAGAAAGTACAGTAAAGTGACGGCGGTGTTTTAACGATCTAAGGAGGCGTATCATTTTGAATTTATTGGTATTTGTGAAAGGCGGCGGCAATGATGGATTATGACTGCAGGAGCAGTGAGAAGCGTTTGGCCGCTGTCGAAAACGACTGGCTGGCGGCCCCGGAGAATGCAGAGCTGCTGGAGGTATATACCTGCAGTTTATGCGGCAATCCTATTTTTGAAGGTGACGAGTATCTTGCTGTGGACTGCTGCGGCGAAGTATGCAGCGAATGTCTGGAAGGGCTGACGGCCAAGGATTTTGCTTTGGCTGCTTTAGATTTAAAAACCGGCGCAGCCGGTACTGAGGGGAGATAGATCACAGATGGAACATGAGTCAAATATACAGAAGCTTGATTTTGCTGTTTTGGTGCCGCAGGCACAGCGCGGCGACAGCATGGCGGTCAACAGCCTTTTGCTGGGTTTTACGCCGATGGTACGGGCGTTTAAATATAACAGTTATTATGTACATTATCTGGAGCAGGACGATACGGAGGTCCTGGCTTTGATGGCTGTCAATGATGCTATCAAAAGCTTTAAGCAGCACAATTTCCACTTTTTTGCCACACACGTAAAATATACGATCCGCCGTCAGCTCAATATCCAGGTGCAAAAGAAGAAGAACCGGTTCGATGCGGAGCTGGCAACTTTGGACGAGGAGGGCTGCACGAGCCTGGATGCCCTGGCCAGCGAATGTTATAAGGAAAGCATCAGCAGGGATGAGCGCAGCGCCTGCTTGCTGGAGCTGGTGGCACGGCTGCCGCAGATGCAGCGGCTTGTGATCAGCGAGGTGTTCCTGCGGGGCAAAAGCCAGCGCGAGGTTGCGGCAACACTGGGTGTGACCAGCCAGAGCGTGTACTGCTCTAAAAAGGCAGCGCTGGATACTCTGCGCCGGGCTTTCGGCCTTAGGCAGGAAGGACTGCGCTGATGGAACGGCCCTATGTTTTTATGCAGCGTGCTTTGGTGACGTTTAAGGCAGCCGGCCTGCATTCACCGCTTGCCGGCCCTTCCCAGGAGGAATTTTGGCTGCAGCTGTGGGTCGAGCGTTATGGAGCTTTAGAGGCGGGCCTGTTTACAGGCTGCGTCAAAAAGCTGGCCGGAGAGCGTTATTTTCCGCGGCTGCACGATATGGACGAAGCTGTTCATGACGCTCAAAAAAGGCTGCTGCTGGCACGGCGGCGCACGCAGGAGCACCGGGCAGACTGTCACGAGCCTGATTTGTTTGACCCGGCGAACAGCAAGCGCCGGGTGCGTGAGCTGATCGAGCATCTGGAAAAGAAGTTTACCCTGGCGGCAGGTCAATAAGAAAACAGACAGTCTGAAACTATGATTTCAGCCTGTCTGTTTTTTCGGTTATGAACTTGAATATTTACGGACAGCGAAAGCATCATCAGCTTACATCCGGCACAGCTTTTAAGCTTCTGCAGGTGTTTTTATTAATATATTTAGATTTTTTATCTGCAAATCGTCCGCCTACTTTGTCAACTGCAGCTGATTGCAGTATAATGTTATTCAATGAATAAATTTATACGGAGTTGATTAGGATGCCTGAGATAAAACCTTTGAGCCCGGAGATCAAAAAACGGGTGCTGCAAATGCAGCAGAACGAGCTGACGGAGTACCATATTTATACCAAGGTCGCAGGCTTTGTCAAAAACCCGGAGAACAAGGCGACGCTGCTGAAAATAGCCAATGAGGAGCACCGCCACTACCAGATCTGGGAGACTTTTACTAAAGAAAAGGTGCAGCCCATACAATGGAAGGTCTGGTGGTATACTTTTCTGTCGGTGATCTTTGGTTATACTTTTGCCCTGAAGCTGATGGAGGGCAACGAGGGCGACGCTGCCTATAATTATGAGGATATAGCCGCTGAGATACCGCAGGCGCAGAAGATAGCCGAGGACGAGGACCGGCACGAGCAGCTGCTGCTGGCGATATTGGACGAAGAACGGCTGCAGTATGTGGGCTCGATGATGCTGGGGCTGAACGATGCGCTGGTCGAGCTGACAGGTACTTTGGCAGGGCTGACTTTAGCGCTGCAGAATACCAAGCTGATCGCGTTATCGGGGCTGATCACCGGGGTTTCGGCAACTTTGTCGATGGCTTCGTCTGAATTTCTTTCGGCCCGCAGCGAAGGACGCGAGGATGCTTTTAAGTCCTGCGTTTATACCGGCATTGCTTACTGCATTACCGTGGCGCTGCTGGTACTGCCCTATCTTGTTTTTGATGACGAGCATTATCTGCACGCTTTGGGCACGATGCTGGTGACTGTGGTGCTGATAATCCTGGTGTTTACTTATTATATTTCGGTCGCCAAGGACCTGGATTTTAAAAAGCGTTTCTGGGAGATGGCGCTTATCAGCCTTAGCGTTGCCGCTTTTTCCTTTGTTATCGGCCTGCTCGTTAAAGAGGCTTTGGGGATCGACATTTGATTGTGACGTCATTGTGCCAGCTTAACGGTGCGTAACATAAAAAGACGCAGCTTTTATAGCTGCGTCTTTTATTTTTGCCTGTTTGCAGCAGGCAGTTATATTTAAAAACGATATCTGAAACCGACTTCACCACGAAGTACATGGCTGTCGCCGAAGTTTTTGGCGCTGGTGCTGATGCCCAGCTCGCCGTACAGAGAGTACTGCGAATTTCTGCCATAGTTATAAGTGCCTCCTACTGCCAGTCCCAGCCAGGTAGGGTCATTTTTGCTGGCAAAGTTGTCGCCGGCGATCAAAACGTTAGTACCGTCGTGAAATTCATGATAGACATTGAGCAGTCCATAGGCTTTTACACTGCGATAATTTTCGTCATTTTCGTTTTTATAGCTTTTTTCATAGTTCAGTGCTGCGCCAAACCGTCCCTGCAGGCTGTCGGCGCTGCCGCGTTTTACTGCCAGTCCGTTGACGTCGCTGAAGGAATCGAAATCAACATTGCTGTAAGCAAGCTGCATTTGCGGTGTCCATGACCAATGCGGGCGTTTCAGGGCGATCCGTTTGCCTGTTTCCACGCTCAGACCGTAACCAAAGCCTTTGTTGCCTTCGATCTGCTGCGCTGCAGCCGAGGAGCTGGAGGAGATATCGCTGTCGAACCAGACTGCCTGCGCCTGTGTATCGACGTAAACGCCGTTGTCTTTATACCAGGTCATAGTACCGCCCAGGCCTTTGCCGTCGCTTTTGATTTTGCCGTTACCGACTGCTGATTTGATCCTGGCCCGCGCCTGCCCCATTTGCAGGTTCAAACCGCCGACAACTGTTGTTGCCGCGTCCTGACGGGAGATTATTTTGTCGTAGCCCATCTTCATTTTCCACGAATCGACATCATAGCTGCTGTCAGGGGCAGCGGTGCTGCGGTCGGCTTTATATTTACCGCTCAGTCCTTCGGTCTTGAACCAGGTACCTTCCTGATACTGCAAATGCTGCTGCGGTTCGCCGTCCTCTATGATATGCCACTTACGGTTGCCGACACGTTCTTCCAGGGTATTGACTTTCATATAGCCCAGCATGATCTCCGGATAGGCTTCATAAAGAGGTACGGAAGGGTTGACGACGGGTGTGTCGTCTTTGTTCAGCAATGTTTTTAAATACCAGTCGCCGTCTTCCGGATCATATTGCAGGTGATAGAGGTATTTGCCAGCGGCGACAGCAGCGGTACCGTCTGGCTGCTTATAGTCATAGGCCAGTGTGAAGGCATTGGGATCAGACTTACCCTGGACGTCGACAATAAGGATACCTTTATCGGTATAGCCGCCGCTGCCGTTTTGATTGATGACCCTGATATTGGTAGGTGAGCCTTCGGTATCGCCTTCGACTACCAGCTTGCTTGTAGGCGAAGCATCGCCGCCCAGAACGGAATAGATACTGAGCTTGCCGCCTGGCTGGCCTGTATAGTTGCCGCCAACGGTAAAGGTGCCGAACTTATCGGTATAGCTGCCCGGCGCCAGCCAGCCTGCGTTGACTACGTCGCCGGCTACTTTACCGGAGCCCTGCAGAAAGGCCTCGTGCAGTACGCGGATCTTGCCGGTAAAGTTTTTGCTGCCGCTGCCGTCTATCTGCAGCGCGCCTCCGGCAACTTCGACGTTTCCGGCAAAGCTGTTGTCGTTATTGGCCGCAGTCAGCGTACCGGCGCCGATTTTAATAAAAGTACCGCTGTCAACGACGCCGTTCAGCACGCCTGCCGCAATCACGTTATGTCCGTTGGTGTCAATGACCGCCGTTTTGTTAGCTTCTGCCGAGGCAAGATTGATTCGTTTATCGATAGTCAGATCGGCTTCTGCGGTCAGGCTGCCGTTATTGATGGTCAAATCACTGTTAGTGCCCAAGGCGTCCTGCGAGGAAATCGCCAGCCCGCCTCCATCAATGGTAGTGACACCGCTGTAGGTATTGGCTCCGGCATCCGGCCGCAATGTCACGATGCCGCTGCCTGTTTTTATCACCGAGCCATTGCCGATGATCTGCCCCTGATAGCTGCCATTATCATCCTGTTCAAAAATCAGCGTCCCGCCGTTGGTAAGGTCGATATTCCCCACATTGCCGTTGACCGGATGATTGACCGGCAGGCTTTCAGCTTTGGCGCTTAAAGAGGCGTCCTTCCTGACTGTGATCTTGCCTGTGAAGCCGTCATTGTTGCCGCTCAGCCCCAGGCCGCCCTGCTGCACGTCTACTGTGTCGAAGCCCTGCATTGGGCCGGTTATCTCCCACAGGCCGGTACCTGTTTTAGTCAGGCTCGTAAAATTTTTGATAGCGCCGTCCAGTGTGCCGCCTACTTTATCACTGCCGCCGTCTAAGGTAAGCTTATTGTTACCGCCGCCGCCATCGATATTACCTGTAACATTGGAGCCGGGCATAAAAGTCAGGTTATCATCGCCTTTGGCAAAAAACAGGCTGCCGTTGACGGTACCGTTGTTGGTAAAGTCGATGCCGTTACCGCCGGAAGTGCCGATGACGTTGCCGCCGTCTGTGCGCTGGATCAGGCCATTATTGATGACGCTGTTCCTGCTGTCGTTGCCGGTGCCGGTCCAGTCCTGAAACCAGATAGCCGCACTTTTTTCAGCAATGACTGACCCGTTGACAACGATCGTATTGCCGCCGCCATGCACGTTGATCGCTTCGCCCATATTCTGCGGACCATACTTTTGCACTGTGCCGTCAACAGTGATCTTAGAACCGGAACGGACTTCGATAGTATTGGCGCCAGTGCCAAAATTGCCGATGTTCCTGGTAGCTTCGTTGGTGACAACGGCGTTCTCCTTGATATGGATAACGGCGTTATCGCGCAGGCTGATGGCGTTTTTATCGCCAACGCTGTAGACTGATTTATTATTGTCGCTGCCTACTTCTACGCTCCAGCCATCGCCTGCGGCTGTATTGCCTGCGCCAATGGTCTGCGCGTCGGTTTTGCTGTCCGGCACAGAAACATTGTCTGCCAGCGCTGTGTTGCTGATACCGGCAAATAAAAATCCTGTCATAATAGTTGTTAAAACTTTTTTCTGAAGCTTTGCTTTTCCCATATAATTGCTTTGTGTTCTCATCTTGATCCATCTCCAAATATATAATGCTGTTAGAAGCATCTAACATAGCCACTATTCTAGGCTCGAATGAACACACAAGCAAACGATAAAATTTTAATTAAAATTACTTTAATTAATCAATAATCTTTTTCTAACAGTTTATTTTTGCACTTTGGTAAAAGCAGGTATCCCTGTACTTTATTTGTCAGAAGCATATCCGGCAAACAAGTGCTGCTCTATGCGAGAGTCAGCAAAAAAACGGTACTCTGAAAAGAGTACCGTTTACTTTATTTACATATGTTTTTTATCTTTATAATCTGCAAAACAACTGTATCTCAGACCAGTCCCAGCCATTTCCAGTAGGTTGCGCCCAGAATCATGATCAGCGCAAAAGCAATGATCGTAAGCGGGATACCTGCCCTGACAAAGTCATGTACCTCAAAGGTGTCGGTGCCGTAGGCGATCATATTCTGCGGCGCGTTGACCGGCAGGATAAAACCGAAGCTGACGACATATTGCAGGATCATCGTCATACCGACGATGTTGACGCCAGGGGTCTTAAGATGCTGCAGGACGGAAATGATGATAGGTATGATCGCTGCAGCAAGGCCTGTCGCACTGGCAAAGCCCATATGGATAACGATGAGGAACAGGGACATGATCGCCAGGACCATGATCGTGGTCGAATTTTCGAGCCCGAAGCCAACTACTATCTCATTGGCCATCCAGGTAGCGGCTTTAGTAGAAAGCAGGGCAGTGCCCAGTGAAATACCGACGCCAAATAAAAGCACTGTGCCCCAGTTTACTTTATGCACAACGTCGTTCCAGCTCATAACGCCGATCTTGGGCAGCAGCAGCAAGGTAACGGCGACCATCGTTGTTGTCGATGTGTCGATCGGGTGCAGTTTCTTTTCGGTAGTCCAGAAGATCAGCAGGAAGATGGAGATAACCAGCAGCTTCATTTCATCGACACTGACCTTGCCCATTTCTTTCAGCAGCCTGGCAACTGTTTCTTTACCGCCCTTGATTTCGTCGATTTCCGGCGGCATCAGGTGCATCATCAGCTTATACAGGCAAATGGACATCAGCAGTGAGAACGGAGCTGCGGCGACAAACCAGTCTAGCCAGGAAATATCGACTCCCAGCTGGCTGCTGATAAAGTTTACGGCCACCATATTCTGCGCGGCGGCGGTTTTGATGCCGACGTTCCAGACGCTGTCGACCTGGGCTACAGTAATCATCAGCATACCTGCGAATTTACTTTTCAGCGGTACGTCAAACGCTTTGATCATACCCATAACGATCGGTACGAGGCAGGCTACGCGCGCCGTAGTACTGGGTACAAAAAAGCTGAGGATGAAGCCGCAGAGGATGACGCCGATAACGACGCGGTTCGATTTTGCGCCCAGCTTGGAAAGGATCACCAGCGCGATACGTTTATCAAGCCCTGTTTTAGTCATGGCTACGGCCAGGAACATGGCTGCCGCTACCAAACAGAACGCTGTTGAAGCAAAGCCCTTCAGCCCGATACCGAGCCCTGCCGCCGTACCGAACAGTTTACCTGTTTCGGGGTTGGGGGCAAAGCCGATCAACAACGCCATCAACGTCATAATGACGCCGGCGCTGACCGGGTACGAGATCGCCGTTGTCGCCCAGACTATGACCGAAAAAACCATAATGCCGATCATTCTCTGGCCTGCTACGGAAAGTCCTTCCGGGTTTGGCAGCATAACTATCACCGCCAGAACAGCAAGTGCCAGATAAAAGCCATACTTTTTGAAGAATCCTAATTCTTCGGTTGTTGTTTTTTTGTCCGCTTCCATAATTTCACACCCTTTGCTTTAAACTTATGTATTAAAAAATGCCGGGGGCTCAACGCCCTGCATAAAAAAGCGTCAGAATCCTAATACAGCTATCCGTACAAAAAACTGCAGATAAACAAAAAACTCCGATATGTGCCGTCATCGGCTTATCGGAGTTCATCTTTGCTTTCTCTACCCTGATTATACAGGCTTTTTTACATTTTTTCAACCGCTTTTGTGTTGCAGAAGTTACACTTGCACTGTTTTCTCTAAACTTTTTATACTTTCAAAATATTATCTATAGTTTACAAACTATTTTCTATAAATTATATTCTCCTGTCAGGTCTTTTTAATCTATGAAAGGTATAGCTTTTACAGCAGCTTTTCTGCCCATTCCGTTTCTTTAAAACCGACCAGTACGTTACCGTCCGTCAGCAAAAGCGGGCGTTTGACCAGCATTCCGTCAGCAGCCAACAGCTGCAGCTGTTCTTCTTCGTTCAGCTGCGGCAGCTTATCCTTCAGACCCAGTGCTTTATATTGCAGGCCACTGGTATTAAAAAACTTTTTCAGCGGCAGACCGCTGTTTTTCTGCCAGGAGCGCAGCTCGCCAGCAGTAGGATTATCTGTTTTAATATCGCGTTTTGTGTATTCGATGTTATGCTCCTGTAAGTATTTTTCGGCTTTCAGGCAGGTGCTGCATTTGGGATAACATATAAAAATCATACTCTCACTCCTTTGCTTTTGCTGTTATTATAACACGTTTTTTTGTGTATGCGGCAGCGGTCCATAAATTCTATCACTTATTGCGATACTATTATCGCTATAGCTTAATATTTATTTTTCTTATTAATAAGGATAATAAATTAAATTTTCTGTTATTATATTACCTTGCAGGAATATTCACAGCTTACAGCGAATATATGAATTTACTATATATATGAAAGGAGATGAGCATCAAGTGGAACTTCACTTTAGACGCAGGCATAATTTCAAAACATAGACAAGGAGGCAACCCTATTGATTCAATTTATCAATGTAAGTAAAGCTTACAAACAGTACAATGTTTTAGAAAATATCAATCTTTCGATCAACAAAGGTGAACTGGTCGTACTTATCGGCCCTTCCGGCTGCGGTAAAACTACGCTGCTGAAGATGATCAACCGTCTGATCGACCCTACGGCAGGACAGATACTGATCAACGGAACGGATATTATTGCACAGGACCCGATCGAACTGCGCAGAAATATGGGTTACGTTATCCAACAGACAGGCCTGTTCGTACATATGACGGTACGCGAAAATATCGAGATCGTTCCTCATCTGGCCAAGCTGCCGCAGGATGAGATCGTTGAACGTACAGTAAAACTGATGGAAATGGTAGGACTGCCGCAGGAATTTCTTGACCGGTACCCTAATCATCTCTCCGGCGGCCAGCAGCAGCGTATCGGCGTAGCCCGTGCTTTTGCCATGGACCCCGGAATCATTTTGATGGACGAGCCATTTTCGGCATTAGATCCTATCACACGCAGCCAGCTGCAGGATGAGCTTGTCAATCTGCAGGCGAAGCTGCGCAAGACTATTGTCTTTGTTACCCATGATATGGACGAAGCGGTGAAGATCGCTGACCGTATCTGTATTTTACATTCCGGCGATATACTGCAATATGATACCCCGGAAAATATCCTGAAGAACCCCGCCGACGGTTTTGTCAGCGAGTTTGTAGGTTCTAAGCGCATTTGGAGCAGCCCCGAACTGATCAAGGCCAAAGATATTATGATACGCACGCCGAAGATCACCTACCCCGATGTGCCGATGCTGAAGTGTATCGAGAAAATGCGTATCGAAAACGTCGACAGCCTTTTGGTCGTTGATGAAAACGAACATTTATTGGGGATCATCCGCGCCCGTTCTATTCATGCGGCGCCGGATAAGAGCGAGCCGGTGTATACGGTGATGAAACCGGCACAGGCGACAGCCGACCCCAACGAGAACATTGTGGCCCTGCTTAAAAAGGTCAACAGCAATAATATTTCCAATGTTCCTGTTGTAGATGAAAATAAGCGGCTGCTGGGACTTATCACTAATTCCAGCCTCGTCACGACGATGAGTCAGCAATTTATTGACTTTGAGGAGGGCGAAGCATGAGTGGATTATTAGCATATGTACAGGACCAGCAGCAATATATAGGACTTTTACTGCTCAGCCATATCCAGCTGACTTTGCTTTCTGTCGCCATAGCCGTTTGTATCGGCGTGCCGCTGGGCATTTACATTTCCGAGCGCGAGCGTTTGCTGCGGCCGGTAATGGGTTTTGCTAATCTGGCCCAGGCTATTCCCAGTCTGGCGCTGTTAGGTTTTCTGGTCCCTTATATGGGTATCGGCGCAGTGACTGCTGTAGCAATGGTAGTTTTGTATTCATTGCTGCCCATTTTGAAAAATACCTGTACCGGTCTGCGCAATATCAGCGCCGACACGCTGGAAGCGGCAAAGGGTATCGGTATGACGGATATGCAGGTGTTGTTTAAGGTGCGCCTGCCGCTTGCTCTGCCTGTGATCATGGCAGGCATACGTATTTCCAGCGTTACTGCGGTAGGGCTGATGACGATTGCGGCTTATATCGGCGCCGGAGGTCTTGGCACGCTGGTTATCAGCGGTATCCAGACCGACAACCCGAATATGATTCTGGCCGGCGCGATCCCTGCCTGCTGTCTGGCGCTTTTAATGGATTTTTTGATGAGCAAGGTCGAAACTGCGGTCACACCTGTTTCACTGCGCCCGGCTTCAAAAAAAATGTCCAAGGAAAGCCTGGAACGTACCAAGCAGCATCATAAACGCATCCTGGCAGTTGCCGGTATGATCGTTATTATCAGCAGCGGCTATCTGCTGAGCCACGAGTTTTTAAATAAGCATGATCTCCGCATCGGCTCTAAGGACGCGACGGAAAGCGTGATCATCGGTAATATGCTGTCCGACCTGATCGAAGCTAAAACCGACCTTAAGGTTGAACGCAAGCTGGCTTTAGGCGGCACGATGATCGCTTTTGAGGCCCTGCGTTCAGGAGAAATCGACCTGTATCCCGAATATACCGGCACCGGTTACAGCACGATTTTGAAAAATAAGCTGCGCCCCGGTTTTACACCTGATGAGATGTATACGCTGGTGAAACAGCAGATGCGGGACACGCATCAGATCGAGCTGCTGGAAAGCTTCGGTTTTAACAATACTTACGTTTTAGCGGTAACACAGGCGACCGCCGCTAAATACCATCTCAAGACGATGACCGATCTGACCCGTGTCAGTCATAATCTGCGTTTCGGCTGTTCGCCGGAATTTGCAGCCCGTGACGACGGTTTGACAGGCATCGAAAAAACTTACGGTATGACCTTTAAATCGGTCAACAACTTCTCCGGGACGCTGATGTATACTGCGATCACGTCTGATAATGTAGATGTGATAACAGCTTTTTCGACGGACGGACTGCTGCAGAAATATGATTTAGTACTGCTGGAAGACGATAAAAATTTCTTCCCGCCATATTATATGCTGCCTTTCGTCAACGGCAAAACCAATGCCGAATATCCCGAGATAGCTCAGGCATTGTCTGTACTGAGCAGCGCCATTGACGACGCTACGATGCAGAAGCTGAACTATGAAGTGGTCGAAAAAGGCCGTGACCGGGCAGAGGTTGCCCGCACCTTCCTTTTGGAGCGCGGTTTGGTAAAGCCGGAAGACTTTAAAAACTAAAATATTTTTAACGGCGCTTGCCCTTATTGGCAGCGCCGTTAAGTTTTTCAGCAGGCTGACTATTGTTTTTATTTAATTGACAAGCCCTGTTATTATCTTTAAAATGATTATACCAGCATTAATAAGGAGTTTGCCATGAGTGAAAACAATAAAAAATATATACTTATCACTGCCGCTTTGATCGTTATCGGCGCCGCCTTGTATTTTTTTTACTGGATGCGTACGCCACAATATACATTTACTCAGATCCACGAGGCTGTACAGCAGCATGATCTGACAAAATTCGAAAAGCATGTTGATTTGAATTCACTGTATGCCCACGCGTATGACGATGTAGTCTATTATGCCTTTGGCGATCCCAAAGAGGCCAATCCATTTTTACTCGGTATCGTTCAAAGCCTGAAAAGTGTAGTTGTCCCAATCATGACCGAGCAGACCAAGCATTATGTGGAAACGGGTTCGATCGAAGACAATAAAGAGGAAACCAGTGATATCGACGACACTGCCCCAGCACCAACTCCTGCACCCAGCCCGAAAACAGAAGGTCAGCAGCTGGCCGAGCAGCTTAAGGAACGTACCGGCTTCGGCACGATGCGCTACGAAGGTGTCGAAAGCAGCGAGCAGGTCGGCAAAACTGCCGATGTTGCCGTCAAGCTGTACGATAAACAATTAGAACATAATTTTATCCTGCATGTCAAAATGTACGAATTGGACGACGGCAGCTGGCGCCTGACGGAAATCACAAACCTCAAGGAGCTGCTGAAAGAGCGCGAACAGGCTACTGCCGCAAAGCTCAAACAGCTTAACAGCAAGGTCCAGGCCGAGCTTGACGCCGCTGTTACCGCCGTCCCCGGAACTATCGCTATCGATTCCAGCGGCGGCTGGTTCCCTTCTTATACCATGCAAAACACGTTTACCTTAAATAATATCTCTGCCAAAACTATTACCGGACTGCAGGGATCTGTCGAGGTTTTCGATAACGACGGTATGCTGCTCCAGCGCTGCCGTTTCAACGATTACCTGACTTTGGCCCCGCAGGGCAGCAGCAGTTTGAAAAAACTGTTCAGCCTTAACCAGTTCAAACCGGAAACTGTCCGCTTGCTGCGCAGTGATCTGAAGACTGTAAAATGGCAGGTCACCATCAGCAGCGTCAGCTTTGATGACGGCAGTCAACTGCAGCTGCTGACTCAGCTGCCTAAAGCTAAATAAAAGAACATAAAAAAACAGACACGCATAAGCGTGTCTGTTTTTATTTTACTTATTTCAGTTGATAGTTGATAATATCTGAGATCGTATCGATAGGCAGATAGTATTTTTGGATACCGGCTGCCATCGGTGCAACTTCACCCGGGTTGTAAACAACATAAATGCCCCAGTTATCAAGATCGGAATTCAGATAGAATTTTTCGTTACCGGAAATAATAACTTTTTGATAAGCAACGGTTGGTTTTTTCATTTGTTCGAGCAATCTGTTATCGCCTTTTTGCTGGATAGCGATCAGCATTTCCAAACGTGCTTTATAGTCGCTGCCGGGAACGAACATATCGGCCAGGGTATAGATCCTGCCTGTTTTCGGGTTAACGGTCAGCGTTGTGATAGATTCGTTGTCATGCGCACCGCCGGTATAAGCGCTGGCGTATTGTTCCAACGATAAAATTTCGGAATCGACTGTATAAGCAGTATAGTCGATATCCAATCTGTATTTTTCAGCAGCCTGTGTTTTGCCCAGTGCCTTTTGTTCTTTATCAAAGCCTGCATTTACAAGGAAAGCGCTGCCTTTTACAAGTGCAAAGCCTTCTTTGACAGGATCAGGAGAACCGTTAGTGAAATCAAGATAGTTGTCTAAAGTGATTTTCTGGCTGTCGCTGGATAAATATTTATAGATCTCAGCTACAGTATTTTTGGTAGTCATTTGCGTCAGCAGCGTATCCATCTTTGCGCCGCCTTCAGATCCGGTGATGACCGGTGTGGCTATTTTCACCTGTCCTTCGTTGATTTTTTTCGTTTTAACAGTCAATTCTGCCGCCAAAGCCGATGCGGCAACGCTCAAGGTCAGTGCAGCGACAACCCCTGCTGTAAATAACTTTTTAGATAATTTCATAAAACACCTCCTATTTTCTTAATATAATTATAGCATTTTGTATAAGAAAGTCAACTATAGTAAAACTTTTTCATCATTTACTATATTTAAAGTATATCCAAATTTTCTATGTTTTAGTTTTAAGAATATTATTTTCAATCAATACTCGCCAGTAATTTTATTACCGTCAAAAGGTATAAAAATACGACCTCTGACTGCAGGTCAGGGTCGCATTTTATGATAAATTTTAAATTGAGTGCAATTGGTGGAGATGAGGGGAGTCGAACCCCTGTCCGAAAATATTGCAATATGACTTTCTCCGAGCACAGCCGCTAATTTAGATTTTGCTTCCTTGACGCCAAGCGGCAGGCTTCGCGGTCGCTATCTCGATGAGTTTCCCCTGTCCGCCTCCGAGAATTGGCTTACGGGTATCCCACTGTTTGCGTCTTTTCCGTTCCCATGGGAGGAGGATCGGAAAGACGTTAGCATTAAGCTGCTAAAGCGTAATCAGTTTTTGCGTTTACTTTAAACGTCCGCCGTTTAACGTGCTAACGGAACCACGGCTCGCTTATCATACCACACCTATCCCCGTCGAAACCAGTACATCCCCGGTTATAAATATGGCCTGTAAGGCTCTAATTATTCTAACACAGGCGCCTGCTACTTGCAAGCGGCGTCCTGTGAAGAATATGCAACTTTTAACGGTTACGCTCTTTCATTACGCGTTCCATTTCCCGCCTGGCGTCTTTATTAGCCAGGTCCTGCCGTTTATCATACAGCTTTTTTTTAATTGTGTATTCAAAATTTTATTTTGGTAGCGATGATGGTAGCGTTTTAATTTTTTATATAATATTTATAAATGATTTAGAATTAAGTTCCGAAGCAGCTAACGAAATATTCTTCTGTTCCATCCGAATCCTATAGTCATCTATGTAGCCTTCCGTAGTCGTCAAATGCTTATGACCCATGAAAGCGGCGATACACTCTTTGTTTAAGCCGTTTTTTTCGGAAAGAGTAGCAAAGGTATGTCTTAAACCATAAACGGCGGTTTTATCCACTCCAACACGTTTACAAATTCTTCTCCATTGTTTGTACAGTACTTGTTTATTAATTGGTTTATCTTTATCTATAGTATTAAATGCTACAAACGCATATTCTGCTGAATACTTTAATTTTGCTTCAATTAATATAGGCCTTAGCACATCCAGTATCTTCAATGTACGATTATAACCAGTCTTAGTCTCTTTGATTTTCCTGTTCCTAGAATCTACAGCTTTATCTATTGTTATCACGTCATTCTCAAAATCAATATCTTCCCAACGCAGAGCCATGACCTCGCCAGGTCTCAACCCCATATACAGCAACAGCGCCCAAACATGCCAACGAAAACTTTTCTTGGCTATTGGTATCAATCTTTTTAATTCATCTTCGCTGTAACTAATAACAGGCTTTGTAGCACCAACATATTTTTTGGGTACTTTTACTAAAGCGGCGGTATTATTTCCCTGACCATTATTTATTTTTATACTGTAATTAAAGGCTTCTTTTATCAAATTCAGTTTCTCCTTAAGATTAATTTTACTTACTCCTTTTATCATCTCATCAGCTACGAACTTATAAATGTCACTGTACATTACTTTTTGACTATCTTTGGCTATCATTGGATAATGAGATTCACGAAAATTTTTTAAGAATCGCAATGCTTTATCATAAGTAGCTGTAGGTTCCTGCATTCTCTCGTTATACCAAACTGTTCTTCTCTTTTCTTCAATAACGGCTACGATTAGATTTTCCAAAGTGACGACTTTACTTAAATAGCCACCAGCTTCGGCCTTCTTCCAAAGCTCCACTATCTTTCTCTTGGCTTCTGCTTCGCTTTTACAGTTAGTTATTCTTGGTCTGTGCAGCTTCCCTAGATTGTCGGTATAGCTTATCTGTGCGACCCAATAACCCTCTTTTCTACTATTTCTATAAACCGTTCCCATACCTTCATTAACCTGCATTTCTACTTCTCCTTTCTGAAAAAATAGCTGGCACATCAGTACCAGCTATTAAAATCAGTCATCAATCAAAGATATCTGAATACAACGTTTCTTCGTTGATGTGTACCGTAATCCCCAAAGATATTAAAGGCGTAGTTATGTTAAAGAGACCTTTATTATCGAAACCGCTGGGAACAATTATCTGCACTTCGTCAACGTCCCAACCAAGAACCGTATGAACCAGCATTCTTTCTTTGGTTCTCTCTAATGCGTCACCCCAATCGCATTCAGTTACTTCGGTAAATTTATTATCTTCGACACCTAAAAATACAATCTTTCCCAATAGATCAGCGTAAACATAAACTTCTTCGCATACGCTGGTAACTGCTGGACTTCCTATAATTTCTTCTTTTTTCATAAAAAACGCCCCCTATATAACTTTCTGAATTTCAACAGTTGTATCAACATACTTGTCATTAACTTGAATGAACAAACCAACCATAGCCAACGCAGTAGCAACCCTATCCAGCTTACTTTCATCAAAATCGGAAGGGGTAAAGAATAACATTCCGTCAACATCTCGGAAGGTGAGAGCCTTACAAACCAAGCTCCGTAGCCGTTCCAGCGAACAAGCGGAGTCACATGCAGGATAATAACTGCTGTTAATAACAATACTGTTACCTATAACAACACACAGTAATTCACCAGTCTCATTCGCTTTATCTTCCATCTCCTTAACAACTTCCCAGCTCATTGTTTTACCTTCGAAATATTCTCTGCGAATTTCTTTTTTTACTTTTAACACTTTAACCATCTCCTATTCTTTGTTATTTATATTGTTTACGCAGATACCAAGCTTCGTTCTCACCCAAACTCTGTTGATTCAAAGAGTACTGACGTTCTATGTTGGTACAGCGTTGACTGACTTTGCTGTCAGCAGTACTACAACACCCCATAAGCACGAACACAGCCAACACCATTAAAACTACATTCCACGAATTTCTCATTTCCTCACTCCTAACGTAAATATTTTTTGGTTCTTTGGAAGCGCCCTTCCTGGCTGGTATGGAACATAGCCGACAGCGAAATCAAGGGCGGCGTTAGCCGTTCATTTCACCCTTGATGAAGCGTAAGTCGGATATGGTATCATATCCAGCGGAAGGCGCAGATATTTGAAAAGGCTTTTGATCGCAGCGAAAAAGCCTACTCACAGAACGCCAAGTCTTTAGCGAAGGCGTTATATAATGAGCGTATGAACGCATAACAAGGCCCGTGGCCGCAGTTATTCAGTTCAAAGCGATAGGCGCATATCAAGCCGCTTCGGCGTAGATATTCAGCCTTTCAATAGAAAAGTAAGTTAAAAAGGCGGCGAGTGCCGATGCAGTTGGAGCAGTCAACGTCCCTTGCGGACTTGATGGCGACAACGTAATCGGGAACACGAGCCGCCAACCCTCAGTAGTTATCGCACATCGACAGTAGTAGCCTCATTATCCTAAAATTATGGTTCATGCCGTAGGCTTACCGTTCTCCCCTCAGAGCCGTAGGTACTAGCATCTAATATAATGCCGATGATTTTTTCTACTTCATTCAATGTCCGCATTATATTTTTAAGAACAGCTTTATCTTCCATATCGGCACAGAAACGTTGTATATATTTATATGCTTGACTTTCATAGCCACTTATACCGTTCATTTCACATAATACGGCCGCTGTTAATTCTGCTACTACTTCCGCTTTTTTAATATCCTTACTTAAATCAGCGTATGTGGCATTTACTGCATGAGCCAATTCATGGAAATAAACGATGAAATCTTTACTCCCTAAAGTTATGCTGTTATCTCTTGGACTATAATAACCATACACTGCGCAGCTTAAAGGCTTCCATTTTACTTTTATATCTAACTTTTCCGCAACATCTATAAATGGCGGCATTTCCCTTATTTCTGGCTCATAACTTACTGCTTCTAATTCCTCACCTTCGGTATCTTCAACTTTAAATACTGGTACAACTTTAAAGCCCACGATTACGGTCTGTTCTTCTTCCTCGCCATCGACGATCTTTTTTACCAACGGCGCATATATTCCAAAAGCTTTTGACCCTTTCATAACTTTACGTCCTACTGCGTTCCATTGTTTTAATGTCCTCGCATCATCAGTTCCGCCTATAAACAACATTATCAACTGATTACCAATGCTCCATTTATCACATGGTCTTACATCTTCACCGCTTCTGCGCTTTATTATGGTTAACGCAATCTGTTCAGGAAACGACTTATTCGCAAACATTTCAATCAAATTTTTTACAGCTTCATTCATGGATAACATATAAAATCACTCCTTAAAATAAAATGAAGCAGTTTAAAGACTTGCTCAGGTCTTGAAATCACATCCGTTAAATGCTATGCTTGTTTACGCAGATACCAAGCAGCTGTTTCTCCCAATACTGCCTTGTTAGCTTCGTATTGTGATTCAGCATTGATACAGCGTTGGCTAACTGTGCTGTCTGCGGTAGTGTTGCATCCTAATAATGCCAAGACAGCTACAGTTAGAACTATAACCAGCAGTAACTTTTTCATAGCCATCACCTCTTTTCCGTAAAAATAAAAAAGACTGCCGAAATTAATCGACAGTCTAAAGTCAAAGTACCCGGGGCACTAATTCTATGAGTACAAAGACTAAAAGATAATAGATAGCCCGCGGAATTTTTATAAAATTTAGTTTCCTATAGAAAATTTCTCATCGCTTTTTCATACCTTGTTTTTTATTTTAATATATTTTCAATAAAAAAAGATGATGGATAATTATATATCCACCATCTTTTTTATTTAGTAAACCAATGAATCCAAATAGATATTTGTTAAAATTTATTAGAACGTCAATTCAGCACCAAGAATAAAATTACGTCCAGGCATTCCATACCAGTCGCCAGGTTTACCGCCCCAAATAGCATTGGTTTGTTCTGCATATTCTTGATTGAATATATTATTACATTTAGCAAATAATTTTAGATTTTTATTCATTTTATAATTCGCAGAAACGTTAAACACCCAATATTTATCAGAGGGCCAACCGTGAGATTCTATATTATTACCATCTCTACCAAGAAATCCTTTACCATCAATACCAATATCCCATTTATCTTTAGTATAAGTCACTCCTAACGTGACTAAGTTTTTAGGAAGATATCCGTAATTAGTAGTCCCCCTTTTATTGGCATAAGATAACCTAGAATAACCAATAGATGCATTCCATGTATCATCAAACTGCTTATCAATTTGTACATCAAATCCGTGTGCTTTTTCGTTATCATTAATATAAGTATTGCTTTCTGTGCTAAAACCGATATTTTGTTTGGAGTTACGATTAAAATAATGAATGTTCAACATAGTTTTATCGTCTAACATATGGTTAAACCCTAATTCATAGTTTTTACCTTTTTCTGGTAACAACTTCGCATTACCATATTTAGTATCATAAAGTTGATACATTGAAGGTAAAATAAAATAGTCGTTATATGCAACATAAATGTTCGTCTCAGGATTGAATTTATAACCCAAATTAAAGCTTTTTGAAATATTAGAATCTATTTCTACAAGCCCCCCTGAAGGACTATCATAACGAATACCACTAGTTAGTTTCCAACGTTGATCAAAATTCCATTCATCTTGCAAAAAATATGATGTATTTTCCATAGATTGATAATATTCTTCTCGTGTAGTCCAATTTTTACTCGGATTAAGATTTTCCGCTTTAAAATGTTCTATTCCTAAAATAACAGTATGCGTATCTCCAAAAGTTTTAATTAAAGTATCATTGATAACTCGGCTTTTATAATGATTGTTCCAAAAATTTGAAGCGCCCCAATTAGGGTCATTAAGAATACCTACGTGTTCATACCTTGAATTATTATAACTTAAAGTGTTTGTTAGAGTATCAGATATTTTTTGATTATAAACCAACTGTAAGTTTTTTGATTTTGCATATCCATTAATGTTTTGATTATATAGGTGGTCTAAGAATGCAAATTCATCATTTCCATGTGTATAATTTAACGTTATATTACTTCCCGGTTCAAATTCGTGTCTCAACATAATACCAGTATTTTCAGCATTATCGTGAGCTTTCCACTCTATACCTGCTCCGTCTTCGTAATTACCTGATAAATGTTTTTGTCCATAAATACGATAGCTGGTATCACCTAATTTTCCTTCGGTACTTATCTTATATTCTTCTTTTCCAAAATTACCACTAGAAGCAGAAATTTTCGTTTTAGGTGTAGTATGTTTTTTTGTAATAATATTAATGACTCCACCTTTAGCATCACTACCATATAACACAGCGGAAGATCCTTTTAAAATTTCAATACGTTCTATATTATCCATATTATCAACTAAACTAAAAGGATATTGTAATCCTGTAGCTGAATTAGAAACACGAACACCATCCATCAATACAAGTATATTATCAGAACCATTTATACGCACTTTACTCTGATTATATCCAGGCATACCATAATTTAAAAATTGTACGTTGGTAACTGTTCGTAAAACATCTTCAAGACTTTCATAATGCATTCTTTCAATGTCAGCTTTTGTGATTACACTAATATTAGCGTTAGCATCAAAAATTTTGTTTTCGGTCTTAGTTGCTGTCACAACATACTCATCAAGAACATAATTTTTGAGAGATTCCCCTCTACTCCCTTCTTCAGCAAACGCTTGTCCCCCCCAAACGGATAAAGATGTTGTTGATAAAATACATGCTACAAGGAACTTTTTTGACATAAACATAACTATCCCACCTCTTGGAAATTTGAAATAAAACCATATAATTAATATTCTTTAATAAAAAAGAACTATACATAAAGTACAGTTCTTAAAATAAAAAAACTGTACAAATATAGAATATTTCTTTAAAAATCAAAAAAATATTTCCAACTTGTACAGCGCAAGTTTGTTTACGGAAAAAAAATAACAGTGCCCTGACTTAGTTCATAACAAAACTACCCCTTTGCAAGAGGACTACGGTAATCTTGCTCCCAATACAGTTGCGGTACAGTTTTGGATTCTCACCAAATTCCCTGAAATTTTCTTATAAGGTTTTATTCCTATTTTTTTTAAACACAAGATAATTATAAATCCTATAAGTTATATCTCGTATCAGGTATATATTATAAATTGTTTTTGTTTATTATTCAACACCTAATAAAAAGAAAGAATATTCTGACTTTTATGGCATCAAACCACATTCCACCTCTCAAAATTTTTTAATCTATATTGATTTTTTACGGTTATTACTTTAGAATATATACAACTCATTTTTTACACAAGTAAAGGAATCATCTTTCAGCTGTCGCTGGGGATGGTTCTTTTACTTTTTATGTTTTAAATATAAAAAAAGCCCTGACCAAAAATCAGTCAGAGCTTATTTTTTATTTATAGATCTATACGTATAATACGTGCAGGTCTTTTTTATTTGTAAATTTCTTTTCTAAATCATGTAATCTGTTGACCGTTAACTTCTAGTCTACCTCTGGTTATCGACATCTGCTGTTGACCATATAATTCTGAATTACTTTGTTGACCACGGCGAGTGCATAACTCAAACAACACCGCACCAGTAACAACAGCGCCAGCACCTAACAATCCGTAGCCACCATATTTCAACGCTTTTTTCTGAAATTTCGGATTAGTGACAACATTTTTAACACTTCTACCAGCAGTAGCCTTAAAGCCGTGAACTTCCTTAGCCGCTTTCATATCAATATCGCTGGCATTTAATACCTTGTCCCGCAACTTAAAGCTTCCAGTATCATATTTCTGTATACGAGCCACGGTTTCAGCAGTAGACTCGGTTTGATTTTTAATATTTATCGGCGATTTCACTTTATCTTCTCCATTGGCCAGCATCCTGTTTTCAATTTTGGTTACGTTATCAGGAACTTTTCCCTCAATATCATTCATGGCCATCGAAATCTGTGTTTTTTTCGTTTCCAGTCGCTTAATTTGACCGCTTACAGTGTCTAAATCATATGCCGCACCTTTTTGTATTCATTTTATTTTTAAAAGCCTCAGATCGGCGTTAATCTTATCAAGCGAACGCTGTCCGTCCTTGATTGAGCTGTTCTTTATAAGCTGTTCCTTCTCCTCGCTACTCATAGCGGCCAATCTATCATTAATATTTATATTTTTACCTCATAATAATTTGACACTGCTCTTTATACTAAAATTACGGAAGAAATTGTAGGTAATTACAATTTTGAACGTGCATATGAAAGGAGTTTTTACTAATGAATAACATAAGATTGTCCGATAAACTGAGTCAACTACGGAAGAAGCATAATCTCAGCGTTACCAGCGCCGCTAAAAGCTACGGCATTAGCTTTAAGATGCTTTATCTTTTAGAAGGCGGAAAATGTTCGCCACGAATAAATACCCTGAAAAAAATCTGTCGCTACTATGATGTTTCTGTATCGGAACTGCTGAAAGACGTGGCTTTGTAAAAAAAATGTGAAAAATAAATTTTTTTATCGCTATGTGTAATAATATCGAACATGTCGGTAATAGTATACATGTAAATCAAAAATAATAGAGAGGTATATCCAATGAAAAATCAAAAACCATTATCACAGAAGCTTTACGAACTCCGCAAAGAACACAATTTCAACATAGCCGCCTTCGCCAGAGCAATCAAGGTCAGCCGTTCAACGGTCTACGCTATGGAAAACGGCGCTAATAAGCCAAGCTACAACACAATCAGCAAAATATGCAGGTTCTATAACCTTGACCCAAGGGAACTTATAGAACTGTAAAGGAGTCGAAACTAAATAATGATTCTATCACTGGTCACATACTCCAAACTAACGGAAGCCAGCGCCGACGATTTAATTGATTATCTTTTAAATGAAATGCTGGAAGAAATACTTAATAAAAGCAACAAGGAGCATGCTAAACAATGAGTAGTCCCTATAAAATCACACCGTTCCAAAAAGAAGTTGGAGCTCAATTTAAGCGGTTTCGCCAAAACCGTCAGATATCAATAGACGATGCCGCCGAGTTGGTAGGTCTAACACCTGAGAAATTCTTTAAGTTTGAGAACGGCACGCAATTTGTTCGTCAAAACGTTATCAATAAACTTATCAGAGCTTACAAGCTCCCCGAGAAGTACAAATCCTACGTTGGTTTCTTTGAACCCCCTCTGGAACGGAAATCTAAAAAAGCCAATCCACTTATTGAAACGGCGGTTTATGACAATGAATAATAGTATTAATAAACAACTACGTATATCCGAAAGCGAAAAGTATCTGCCAAAACAGTGCGCAGAATTCCATGAACGCTTCACTGGCTCATCAGAAGTAAGATTAAATGAACAAGCTGTAACTGATATAGTTTACGGCATAGACGGAAAAGCCGACCTCTGCACTGGTGACACGGTAAATATCCAGTTCAAGCACCGCTTCCCGAAAATAGACGGCACAGAAACTTTAATATACGTACCTGTAAAAAGAGTCTGGGAATCTGTTATGGAGGAAGATGCCTGTATCTACCACAACGCCGACACTGATTTTATAATCCGTTTCATTCCAAGTTTCGGACTAGCCCACTACTACGCCTTCAATATTGGAGATAGTCCGACAGCAATTATAAACGTTCGTGACCTGCATCGTGCGTTTTTGAGGCATAAAACTTTCGCTTTGAAAGATGGCTGTATACTTGGCGACCCCAAGAAAAGTATCGACTCCACCTATAAGTGCCTTTATATGCCGCAAAAGCTATTCGCATCTATCATGATTACTGATTGGATATATACAACGTTCGGTGTAAACTTCATCAATAAAGTTAAGGACGGCACTGAAAATCTGAAAGATTATATCTTATAATTGCTCTCTTCCACAAGGACAATTATTCCAGTTTTGATTTTTTGGCCGCAATTTATGTGAACAATTCCCCCTATATTTAATGTAGGCGCGAAAACATGGAAAAAAATAGGCCGAAATTTGAGTTAGGTCTAACTGTAAAACCCGCATGAATACTCAAATAGAGGCCGCTGAGCAAAGCTCAGAATTTGTTGTCAGGTTTTCGCGCTCTTCCCCTCTATAGACAATAGTAATTAAAATAATTTTAAACCGTTGAAATGTTTTTGACATCATCGCCAAAAAATCAAACAGAGAACAAAAAATGCTTTATACTATAAAGAAGAAATAATTTATAATATAAAGCAAGAAAGGAAGCAAATCATGATTCACACAGCAGAAATGAAACTTTGCATTGACCCTGACTTAACATGGGTATTCAGATATATGCTGACCAGATTGGGTATTTCCAATGAAGAAGCATATTCATTTGTTGAAAAAATCCCAAGAATGCAAGATCTAGGGGATGGTTATTTTCCAAAGGTATCGTCAAAATTACAGGAACAGCTTGATATCTATAACGAGAATAATCGTTATAAAGCCATCCATGATTTTAAAGTTTCCTATGCTTATGATTGCTGCTATCTTAGTTTCCGTATCGACCTTAACCAGCTCCTTACGGGTAAGAAGAGCGTGGAGTTATTTGAAGGCAGCGAAGAAAACAGAAAACTACTATATGAGAAATATCAACTTTTCATGCGGGAACTGTTTCCTCCTCCTTTAGTTGACAACTGGGAAAGTATTGATAAAGAGGAATATTATGAAGACGGCATTTTTTATGAAGACTCATATCTGGATGAAATATCAAAAGATGGTTATGAAGGATTAAAAAAAGTATACGATTTTCACTGTGCAGATTTTGTCAGAGTAGATTTCAGCGCTAACATAGATGTAGAGAAAGATCTAGAGGATCTAGTGCCGTTATATATCATCTTACTTAACAAGTCCGTTCATAGTAAGCAATTAAAGCGGCCTGATAAAGATAAAGCAGCATGGAAATATAATAATCTGTATCGCAGCAATGGCTCTACCGTTGTCACCATTTATGATAAGTATCAAGAAGTCTGCTCACGGATACCAGAAGAAGGTCAAGAACATGCTGATGCTAAAGGAATACTCCGCTTTGAAGTGCAGTATAAGAAAGCTAGAATATCAAGGCTGTATTCAAAATATCGGGAAGAAAAATTTAATAAAGCGGAAGAACTTGTAAGAACGTTGGATATTGGTTGGTTAGAAGCATTATCACAGTTACAGCCTTTTAACGACAAAATACTGTCAGAGGAATTTTCCCTTGATATTTTATCCAAAACAGCTAATCAGCTGCTACCTCATGGGGATTGGTACAATAAATATTATGCGTATGAAAAAATAAACGATACCCTCAAAGAGAGTACCGCCAATAAGGTTATTGAATTTCTTGAATTGGTTCAGAATAGCCAGAGCTTAAAAAAAGGCTATCATAATTTTACATCAACCGCAACTGATAAAACCTATCAGACTCGTATAAAGCAACTTCGGGAATGCGATGTAGCTCCATACCTGATACCAAGGCATTTATATACCAAATATGGATTAGCCGAACGCTTAAAAGATGGGATGCTTCCAAATCCCTTTAAAGAACTTCAAGGTATCTGCTGTTAAAACAAAATCTGCGTTAGATAATAAAATATCTAGCGCACTTTTTTTATTTATATCTATATATACGACATTTGACTGTCGATTATTAGCGTAGCTTGTAGGGACTGGAATCAACTCCAATCCCTTTAAGCTACTTCAATTCAGCAACTAAAAACAATGATTCACACATGTATATTCTATCATAATAATTACCAAAAATCAAGCATTTCATTAAGTTCTAATAGCATAAAAACATGGTTCATAGCACGAGTGAGGGGATTTTTTATATAAATCTCTAAAACGAATTTTATATTATTTTTATGCAGTATTTATGCGTTTTTACTCATATTCATTCTAAAATTATACATAAAACACTGAACATATAAGAATTGTAAAGTAATTTACTTATACTTATTATGTATCAACATCAGCTAATTCTATCTATTTTAAATATCTATTAAGTTTTTATTAATTTTTATAGTTTTAATTAGCATTATTCCAACTGTTATTTCTATTGATTTTTATAGCTTATTGATATAAAATATCATTAGAGATGCTCATCTGGGTTGGGTGTGGGTATCTTCTCCTTCACGTCGTCATATGCTGTCAAACATAAGGACGACGAACTGTATTCTTTTCACAATCTGGGGGAAAATAAGTTAGATGTGATTTCAAAACTACCCTTTCTTTCTACATTTATCATTCCCCCAGAGCAATTCCAAGACGGCTGTTACGGTCGTCTGTTTTTATTTTTAATAAAAACAGACCTTGGATATCAAAAATATATCTAAGGTCTGTTTTTGTAATGAGTTCTGCACTGTGCTATTTGAATATTATCATCAACGATTCTGTATATTAACCTATTTTCATCATCAATTCTTCTGCTCCACCAACCAGCAAATTCATATTTTAATGGCTCAGGTTTTCCTATTCCTTCATACATATTGCGGTCAATATCCCTTATTAATTCGTTGATACGTTTTAATTTTTTCTTATCTGTCAGCCAAAATAAATAATCTTCCCACGCAGTATCAGAAAATATCTTATTCAACTAACTCACGCCTACTTCCCCTACCGTTCTTTAACTGATTAATACTTTCTTTTAACACTGCCGTATTTTCTTTTGAATAGAATGGATCTGTACCAATTTCAAAAGGTATTCTTTTTTCAGCAACAACTTTCTTCATAAATATAGTTAATGCTGTTGAGCTATTCATTCCTACGCTTTTACAAAATACTTCAAAATCCTTTTTTAATTCCGAATCCGTTCTAATACTTATAGTAGCACTCATAAAATACACCGCCTTTCAACACTATTGTATTACGTTATTCATACAATGTCAATACAATATAAATATATATCTTAATTATTATTCCATAAAAAACTGTAAATCTTTTTTATTTGGTAGCGATTTGGTAGCGATAAATATCTAAAAACAAAATAAAACTACCAAAATCATCTTTAATTATATTTATGTAGAATAAGCGAAAATACAATATAAAAAAAGACTGAGAATGGCTTATAAAGCCACTCTCAGCCCTGTAAGGCTCTAATTATTCTAACACAGGCGCCTGCTACTTGCAAGCGGCGTCCTGTGAAGAATATGCAACTTTTAACGGTTACGCTCTTTCATCGCGCGTTCCATTTCCCGCCTGGCGTCTTTATTAGCCAAGTCCTGCCGTTTATCATACAGCTTTTTGCCAGTCGCCAGCGCCAGCTCCATTTTTACCAGCCCGTGAGTAAAATACATTTTTAAAGGCACCAAAGCGTAGCCTTTTTCTTTGACCTTGCCGATCAGGCGGCGTATTTCCTCGCGGTGCAGCAGCAGCCTGCGGTTGCGCAAAGGCTCATGGTTGAAACGGTTACCCTGATCATAAGGGCTGATATGCAGGTTATAAACATAGACCTCGGCCGTTTTGGTGATCTGGGCGTAGCTGTCTTTCATATTGGCTTTGCCTGCCCGCAGTGATTTTACTTCCGTACCTGTCAGCTCAATACCGGCTTCGTAGGTTTCATGGATCGTAAAATCATGTCTGGCTTTTCTGTTTTCCGCGATGATTTTGATTTTCTTTTCTGCCATTATTGTTCACCTGGTTGTGGTTATTTTTTCTTGCGGCCTTTTTTCTTGCTTTTCGCGTGATTGACATATTTATTGCCGCCAACGCCGCCTTTGCCGCGTTTCTCCAGCGGCTTTTTGCGACTGCCGCTTTTACTCTGTTTTTTGCCGCCGCTTTTTTCTATCGCGCTGCGTGCCGAAGCATGGCTGCGCTGCCCTAAAAGCTGGGCCTTGATCCTGTCGCGCACAGCATCGTTCTCGCCGGCCATAATAAAGTCGATGTTCCTGTCGGCAATATTGACCTGTAAGACCTCGATCCGCACCGGGTCACCCAAACGGTAGACCTTCCGTGTATGCGAGCCCAACAGAGCGTATCTGTCCTCATAGAACTCATAATAATCGTCCATCAGGCTGGAAATATGTACCAGCCCTTCAACACCGTTCTCCAGTTCGATAAACATTCCGAAGGCAGTGACGCCGGAAATAACTCCGTCGAATTCTTCGCCGATATGACCGGCCATATATTCTGCTTTTTTCAAATCAACCGTAGCACGTTCTGCTTCTGCAGCCGCACGTTCACGGATCGAGGAATGTTCGGTGATCGCGTCAAGGTTCAGTTCCAGCTTTTCGCTTTTTTGGGCATTCATTGCCGGGTCGCTCACCCATTCATGCAGCAGACGGTGCACTATCAAGTCAGGATAACGCCTGATCGGCGATGTGAAATGCGTGTAATACTCTGCCGCCAAGCCAAAGTGCCCAATATTCTCGGTCTGATAAACAGCCTGTTTCAGCGAACGTAAAGCTACTGTCGATACCAGCCGTTCCTCAGGCTTGCCAGCCATTTCCGCCAAAGCTTTCTGCACTTCGCCCGGTTTCGTTTCTTCGCTGACCTTGAGCTTAACGTTAAAGTTGGCCAGAAGCTTGGCCAGGTCTTTCATTTTTTCTTCGTTGGGCAAGTCATGGACACGGTAGATAAACGGCCACTTTTGGTTAAACATATGGCGCGCAACAGTTTCGTTGGCTGCCAGCATAAATTCTTCAATAATAGATTCAGCTATGCTGCGGATCCGCTGCACGATCTCCACCGGTCGGCCCTGTTCGTCCAGAATGACCTTTTGTTCCGGCAGATCAAAGTCGATAGCGCCGCGTGTCGTACGCTTTTTGCGCAGCACCAGGCACAGCTCTTCCATCATTTTCAGCATCGGTACTACATCTTCGTACTTCTGCACCAGTTCTTCGTCACCGTTCACCAGTATCTCACGCACGATACGGTAGCTGAGACGGTGGCGAACATGAATGACCGACGGGAATATCTCGTAGCTTAAAATGCGGCCCTTACGGTCGATATGCATCTCACAGGACATCGTTAAGCGGTCTTCGCCTGCATTAAGACTGCAAATACCGTTGGATAAACGCTCGGGCAGCATCGGCAGCACCCTGTCTACCAGATAGACACTGGTGCCGCGCTCACGTGCTTCTTTATCCAAAACAGCGTTTTCTTTTACATAATAGCTGACATCGGCGATATGTACACCCAATAAAAATTCATCTTTGCCAAGCTGTTTCACATAAACAGCATCGTCCAGATCTTTAGCATCGTCACCGTCAACAGTCACGATCGGCAGGTCGCGCAGGTCACGTCTGCCTTCCAATTCGCTTTGCTTGATGCTTTTAGGCACACGTTTCGAGGCTTCGATTACCTGCGGCGGAAATTCCAGCGGCAGATCATTCTGCTTGATGATCGAAAGGATCTCCAGCCCCACATCGCCTACGTTGCCCAAAATCTCAATGATCTTGCCTTCGGCGTTGCGCCGTTCAACCGGCCATTCGGTGATTTCTGCCACTACCTTCTGGTTGGTCTTGGCCCCGCCGAAATGTCGTTTCATAATATAAATATCCTGCCCGATACGTTTATCGTCGGGTGTTACAAAGCCAAAATCGCCGCTTTGATGAAAAATACCGACAATCTTATTATTCGCATGAGTGATGATACGAATTATCTCTCCCTCCGGCTTATTGCCGCCGCTGGAGCTTTCCACACGTGCCATTACACGGTCATTGTTCATTGCACCGCCTAAAGCTCGGGGTGGAATGAATACATCGGGACGTTCGCCTTTGTTATCAGGTATCACGAACCCAAATCCCTTGCTGGTCAGCTGGAATCTGCCAACGACCAGGCCCATTTTTTCAGGCAGTCCGTAGGTCCCGAAACGGGTTTTAATAATCTCACCGTTTTCTTCCAGTTCCAGCAGGTCTTTCCAGAAGTGATCAAGATTTCCGCTAATAGGGATCGTTTCGATCAGTGCTTCTGCTGTCTGCGGTGCATACGAGCTGCTCCGCATAAAATCTAATATTGTTGTTTTACTGCTTTTCGCTTGCATTATCTTCCTCAAGCATCATTTTTGCCACTGCTTCAGCAGCTACGATGCCATCTTTCGTAATTATTTGGCCCTGCATTTCTACCAGTCGGCCTTTTTGTTTCAAACGCCGACCTACACATTTTACCGTTTCACCAATCATAACGGGCTGCCGGTAACGCAGTTCCATTTTTGCCGTATAAGCAGGTTTTCCTTCTGTGACGAACAGGTAATGGCCCATGATCTCGTCCAGTAAGACGCTGATCAGACCGCCATGCATTCTCCCGTCATAGCTTTGATGCTCCTGTCTGGGTGTAAAATAAGCCACACATTCCTCGGCATCCATTGTAAATTCCATTTTAAAACCGATAGGATTATCTTTGCCGCAGGCAAAGCACCAGGTATATTCTTTTTCCTGCATTTTCTTACTCCATTAAAAATTCATAAATTTTTTGAAAAACATCATCCCGTTCATTATCAAGGGTCAGTATATGTCCGGAATGATGATACCAAACAAGTTTTTTATCAGCTGTGCCCAGATGATCATAAATATATTGAGCGCTGGCAGGTTTTACCGTATGCTCTACTTTTGACTGCATCACCAGGCAGGGTATTTTTATTGACTGCAAATACTTTTTTTTGCACAAATCGACCAGCTCAAACAGGCTGCTCAGCGGCTTGACCGGCATAATATGGTAACAAACGCTGTAGCTTGCAGGCACCTGATACTGGCGCTGACGTTTTTTCAGGTAACGGATAAAAAAACGCAGTAACGGCAGATAAGGAGCCCTTCTGTCACAAACGTAAATCGGCGCTGCCAGGATAGCCGCTTTCGCTACCGGTAATTCAGCCGCAGCTTTAATAGTCAGCAGTCCTCCCATGGACAGTCCCACTATTGAAACTCTATCGCAGCCGGCCTGCAGGCGATACACACCATCGCTTACAGCCTTATACCAGTCCTGCCATTTGGTCTTGTTCAGGTCCTGCGGCGTAGTACCATGCCCTGCTAAACGCACGCCCAGTACTGTCAGCTCCTGCTGATGCAGATATTCTCCCAGCAGGCGCATCTCTCCCGGAGCTCCCGTATAACCGTGAACCAATACTACACCCTGTTTGCCGCCTTGAAAGAAAAATTCTTCATTACCACTGAATGACTGCACTGTAATTACGCTCCTAATCTTACTTATACTATATTATTATACCATATGAAAAAAAATCCCACATCCGAAGATGTGGGATTTTACAAACAACTTACAATTCTTATTTAAAGAAGTTCAGAAGAATGCCGCCATGAGCAGCCAGAACCGGAGCAAATACCAAGGAAACGATAGTCATCAATTTGATGAGGATGTTCATTGCAGGTCCGGAAGTATCTTTGAACGGATCGCCTACGGTGTCGCCGGTAACAGCTGCTTTGTGAGCTTCACTGCCTTTACCGCCATGAACACCGGATTCGATGTATTTTTTAGCATTATCCCAGGCACCGCCTGCGTTAGCCATCAAAATAGCTACCAGCACGCCGGCTGCCAAAGATCCGCCAATCATACCACCCAATGCTTCGGTACCAAAGAGGAAACCGATCAGCAACGGAGCAACGATTGCCAAGACGCCCGGCAGAATCATTTCGTGCAAGGCAGCAGCAGTAGAGATATCTACGCATTTACGATAGTCAGCTTTAGCTTTGCCTTCCAGCAAACCAGGGATCTCACGGAATTGACGACGAACTTCTTCGATCATTTCGTAAGCGGCTTTACCAACAGATTCCATGGTCATAGCTCCAAAAACGAACGGCAGAGTTGCACCGATGAACAGGCCAACCAAAGTTACAGGGTTGAGCAAGTCAATGGTAGTGAGGTTAACGGTATGCGCATAAGCAGAGAACAGAGCCAGTGCAGTAAGTGCAGCAGAACCGATAGCAAAGCCTTTGCCGATAGCAGCAGTAGTGTTGCCAACTGAGTCAAGTTTATCAGTGATTTCACGAACTTCAGGAGGAAGCTCGGACATTTCAGCAATACCGCCGGCATTGTCGGCGATCGGGCCGTAAGCGTCAACAGCAACGGTCAAACCGGTGGTGGAGAGCATACCTACAGCAGCCAGAGAGATACCGAACAGGCCCATGCCGCCGTTAGTAGCGCCGCCCATTACAAAGAAGGATACGATTACGCCGATGCAGATGAAAAGCATAGGCCAGAAAGTAGAATACATACCAACTGCCAAACCGGCAATAATAGTGGTTGCCGGACCGGTTTCGGATTGTTGAGCGATTTTCTTAACACTCCCGAAATCAGCAGAGGTATAGATCTCGGTGATCTTGCCAATGATCATACCAACAAGCAGACCTGCTGCAATAGCCCAGAATGCATCCAGAGAACCAAACAGGCTGTTGGAAAGATAAGCAGCAGCAGCGATAACGATAGCACCGCCGATGTAAGTACCGCTGTTCAGTGCAGCCTGAGGGTTTTGAGATTTGCTGGAACGGGCAAACATAACACCGATGATAGAAGCAAGGATACCGGCAACAGCCAGCATGAAAACAAATTCGACACCTTCACCGCCGGGATATGCAACTGCACCCAGAGTCAAGGCGGAGATAATTGCGCCTACATAGGATTCAAACAAGTCGGCACCCATACCGGCAACGTCGCCTACGTTATCGCCTACGTTATCAGCGATAGTAGCAGGGTTACGCGGATCGTCTTCCGGAATACCGGCTTCAACTTTACCAACAAGGTCAGCGCCAACGTCAGCAGCTTTAGTATAAATACCGCCGCCAACACGGGCAAACAATGCGATCGAGCTTGCGCCCAGACCAAAACCGGTAACAATATCAATGTTACGGTCAAAAACAAAATAAGCTACAGCCAGGCCGGCAATACCAAGGCCTACAACGCCCAGGCCCATTACAGCGCCGCCGGAGAAAGCGATTTTCAGAGCTTCGCTCATGCCGTGACGGGCAGCTTCAGCTGTACGAACGTTAGCTTTAGTAGCCACGTTCATGCCCAGATAACCTGCACAGATGGAGAATACAGCACCGCCGATAAAGCATAGCGCAGTGCTTACTGATAAGAATGTAGCAATAATTGCAGCAACAACAACGATGAAGATAGCAAGATATTTGTATTCTCTGTACAGGAATGCCATTGCACCTTCATGGATATAGCCAGCGATCTCCTTCATACGGGCAGTACCGGCATTAGCAGCGCTGATAGCGTTACTGAGCATTACTGCCACGCCGAGGGCAACAAGACCGACGACTATGGATAAAATTAAATAAGTACTCAAAACATTGATCCCCTTTCTGTTTCTTTTGAGTTTTTAAAAATTAAGAACGCAGAGCGTTCTTTTTAACCAAATTAACCGTTGATTTTTGCCAGAGCAAGCGTGATGATACCAAAAGCAGTACCCAAACCAATCGTAACTTTAGCCATTAAAGTATCAACATCATTACCCTTGCCGAAGAAGGCACCCCCACCGCCTCCGCCGAACGCATCTGACAAACCTGAGCCCTTCCCGGACTGCATTAACACAGACGCTATCAAGGCGATACAGACGATTACGTCTAATACCATTAAGACAGTTGCAATCACAAAGCTTACCTCCTCTTTTACTTAGTACCTAACTATTCTATCATAATGTTATACAGCTTACAACGGTAAAATATAAAAAATTGTACAAAATTTAGTAAAAAGCAGGGCAAATACGCGTCCGGTATCTGCCCTGCTTCAAAATAACCGTTACTCCGATTATTTATTGATGTTGTAAAATACAGCTTTGCCTTTATACTTGGCAGCGCCGCCGAGGTCTTCCTCGATACGGAGCAGCTGGTTGTATTTGGCCACGCGGTCAGTACGTGCCGGAGCACCTGTTTTGATCTGTCCGGCATTGACAGCAACGGCAATATCTGCCAATGTAGTATCTTCGGTTTCACCGCTGCGATGCGAAATAATGCAGGTATAGCCTGCCCGTTTAGCAGTTTCAATAGCATTGAAGGTCTCTGTCAAAGTACCTATCTGATTGACTTTGATCAAAATAGCGTTAGCAGTATCATTTTTGATACCTTCAAGCAAACGTTCTTCATTGGTAACAAACAGATCGTCGCCAACCAGCTGAACTTTAGTGCCTAATTTCTTCGTAAGCGCTTTCCAGCCCTTCCAGTCGTCTTCCGCCAAACCGTCTTCGATTGAAACGATCGGGTATTTTTCGCACAAAGCAGCCAGATAATCTACCATTTGATTGGAGGTTTTTACCAAACCTTCGCCTTCCATCTGATATTTTCCATCTTTATAAAATTCGCTGGCAGCAACGTCTAAAGCGATCATGATATCTTCGCCCGGTTTATAGCCTGCTTTTTTCACTGCTTCAAGGATGACTTCGATCGCCTCTTCATTGGATTTCAGATTCGGCGCAAAACCACCTTCATCACCCAGGCCTGTTCCCAGTCCTTTAGCGTTCAGCAGGGCCTTTAAACCATGATAGATTTCAGCGTTCATGCGCAAAGCCTCGCTGAAGCTTGCAGCACCGACCGGCATGATCATAAATTCCTGAATATCGACGTTATTATCAGCATGCTGGCCGCCGTTCAGGATATTCATCATCGGTACCGGCAGCTCCTGTGCGGAAACACCGCCCAGATACAGATACAGCGGCAACCCTACAGAAGCAGCGGCAGCCTTGGCTACAGCCATGGAGACACCTAAAATAGCGTTGGCGCCTAATTTTCCTTTATTTGGGGTCCCGTCCAAACGGATCAGCATCTCGTCTATTTCTACCTGACGGGTTGCTTCCAGTCCAATCAAAGCTTCAGCAATAACGTCGTTGACATTATCGACTGCTTTAGTCACGCCTTTGCCCAGATAGCGGTTTTTATCACCGTCACGCAGCTCTACCGCTTCATGCGCGCCGGTAGACGCTCCTGAAGGAACAGCAGCGCGTCCAACGGAACCGTCTTCCAGGCAAACCTCTACTTCGATAGTCGGATTGCCGCGGGAATCCAAAATTTCTCTTGCATATACTTCAGTAATCATTGCCACTCTAACTTCACCTCATCATTTATTTTTATCTGTTAACAGACTTTTCCCTGTCATCGCAGCAGGCTGCTTGATTTTCAGCAGTTCCAGCAGCGTCGGCGCAATATCAGCCAAAATGCCTTCGTGTAAAGTATGTTTTTCATCACTGACTACCAAAAAAGGAACCTGATTCGTTGTGTGAGCCGTATAAGGCTGTCCTGTCGTTTCGTCAAGCATCTTTTCCAGATTGCCATGATCAGCCGTAATACAGGCTGTTCCATGCAGTGACAATACCTTTTCAACAATACGCCCTACACAGGCATCGACAGTTTCCATTGCCTCGACAGCAGCATTCAGCACGCCTGTATGCCCTACCATATCGGGATTGGCAAAATTCAATATTATCATGTCGTACTTATCTGTATCCAGAAGCTCTGCCAGCTTATCTGTCACAAGCTCGGCGCTCATTTCCGGCTGCAGATCATAGGTAGCCACTTTCGGTGACGGAATCAGAACTCTGTCTTCACCGATATTCGGTTCTTCCTCGCCGCCATTAAAGAAAAAGGTCACATGAGCATATTTTTCCGTTTCGGCGATCCGCAGCTGCTGAAGCTTGTGGTCAGCCAGTACTTTGCCCAGCGTATCTTCCAGCGTTTCCGGAGCAAAGGCAACGGGAGCTTTTATAGTTTCATCATACTGCGTCATACAAACAAAATTTACCGGACGGGCTGTCTGAGGACGCGCAAAATAAGGAAATTCTTCATCTACAAAGGCTCTGGTCAGCTGCCTTGCCCTGTCGGGACGGAAATTGAAAAAAATCATGCCGTCACCGGCTTTGACGCAGGAATCTGCTTCAGGTGCAGCTATGAACGGAACTACAAATTCATCAGTGACCCCGCCCGCATAAGAAGCACGCACACCGCTGACCGCATCAGTACAAACAGTGCCGTCATGCAAAACCATAGCGTCATAAGCTTTCTGCACACGTTCCCAGCGTTTATCGCGGTCCATAGCGTAATAACGCCCTGCTACTGTAGCGATTTTACCCACGCCGATACGCTTCATCTCCGCGTCAAGTTCTGCCAGATAAACATCGGCAGTCTGCGGTCCAACATCTCGTCCGTCTAAAAAAGCATGTACATAAACCTTGTTCAGTCCCTGCAATTTAGCCATTTCTAATAGAGCAAACAAATGACTGATATGACTGTGCACTCCACCGTCAGAAACAAGACCCAGCAGGTGCAGCGCACTGCTGTTGGCTTTTACGGTCTGCATAGCTTTACTCAAAATAGTGTTTTCAAAAAAGTCACCGTCTTTTATTGCTTTAGTGATCCTTGTCAGCTCCTGATATACAATACGTCCTGCCCCGATATTCAAGTGACCGACTTCGGAATTACCCATCTGCCCGTCTGGCAGGCCTACGGCTGCACCAGAACAGGATAAGCGCGTATGCGGATATTTGTCGAACAAAGCATCCAAATTAGGTGTCTTTGCCAAAGCAGCTGCATTATACTGCCCTGCCGGAGCAATACCCCAGCCATCTAAAATCATCAGCAATAGCGGCTGTTTTGCCATTTTCGTCACCCCTTATATACTGCGTGCGATAGCAGAAAACGCTTGCGCATCCAGGCTCGCCCCACCTACAAGAACTCCGTCGATACCGCTGATTGCAAAATCTGCGGCATTTTTAGCATTAACGCTGCCGCCATATAAAACACGAACCTTACGCGCGATATCTGCAGAAAATAGTTTTTCCAGCTTATTTCTGATCATCAGGCATACTTCCTGAGCATCTTTAGCAGTTGCAGCCTGACCGCTGCCAATAGCCCACAATGGTTCATAGGCAACAACCAAAACTTCCGCTTCATCAGGAGTAATGCCCTTTAAGGCACTTTTCAGCTGCATGCTGATTTTACGTGAAGTCTTTCCTTCTGCGCGCTCCTGGGCATTTTCACCTACGCATAACATCGGTTTCAAACCATTTCTGTATGCAGCTCGCATCTTTTTAGCAACAGCCACTTCATTATCACCGAACATGGTGCGGCGTTCAGAATGACCGATCAAAACATATTCAGCGCAGATATCAGCAATCATTTTACCGGAAACAGCACCTGTATAAGCGCCTTCATCTTCCCAATGCAGGTCCTGAGCTCCGTAGCCTACATGTTTACCGTCAATGGCTTCAGCAACGCTTTCCAGTGCTGTAAACGGCGGAAAAACAACTACTTCGTTCAGTGTCCCATTAGTATCACTGACGATATCTTCAGCCAGTTCAACTGCTTCATCCACATTTTTATGCATTTTCCAGTTGCCGGCCACAATTTTACGGCGTACATCATCTAAAGCCGCAACACCTGGCAGGACCTTGCCTTCCAGATATTCCAGCGAAGCGCCTCCGCCAGTGGAGATATGCGTAATTTTTTTAGCCAGCCCCAGCTTTTCAATGGCAGCCACAGAATCACCGCCGCCGACAATGCTCATAGCTCTACTTTTAGCAACAGCCTGAGCGACAGCTTCAGTCCCTTTGCAGAAGGCATCCATTTCAAAAACACCCATGGGCCCGTTCCACACGATCATTTTAGCATCCTGCAACGCATCCTGATACAAAGTGCTGGTCGCAGGGCCAATATCCAAAGCCATATATTTTTGATCCAGCTTAGCTACTTTTTCAACTTTATGGCTGGCATCGGCAGCAAACGTCTCTGCCATTACCAGATCTACCGGCAGCAGCAATTTTACTTTACGTGCTTTGGCCTTAGCCAGCAGTTCTTTTGCTAAAGCGATCTTATCATCTTCAACTAAAGATTTGCCCATTTTATGCCCTTGAGCAGCTAAAAAAGTATTGGCCATACCGCCGCCGATCAGCAGGGTATCGACTTTTTCCAAAAGATTTTCGATCACGCCGATCTTGTCGGAAACCTTGGCACCGCCAATGATAGCAACAAAGGGATGCAGTGGATTTTCCACAGCCTGTCCGACAAAGCGAATTTCTTTTTCCAGTAAAAAGCCTGCTGCTGAAGGCAGAAAATGCGTAACCCCTTCCACCGAAGCATGGGCTCTATGAGAAACGCCAAAGCCGTCATTAACATACAGATCTGCTAAAGATGCCAGTTTTTCGGCAAAATCCATATCATTTTTTTCTTCTTCTTTATGGAAGCGCAGGTTTTCCAGCATCAAAATCTTACCGGGTTTAAGCTTCTGTACTGCTTTTTCAGCTTCTTCACCGATGCAGTCACCTGCAAAAGCAACAGGCATATTCAGCAGCTTTGCCAAATGCTTGGCAACAGGCGCCAGACTGTATTTGATATTAACTTGTCCTTTAGGACGGCCTAAATGCGCCATCAAAATGACCGCAGCTTTATGCTCCAGTAAATATTTGATAGTTTCTAACGAAGCACAAATTCTGGTATCATCGGTAATCTTACCAGTTTCGTCCATCGGCACATTATAGTCGACACGTACCAGAACTTTTTGACCGGCAACGTCTAAATCACACAGGTTTTTTTTATCCATTAGAATGATATACTCCTTTAATTACAGGCCTTGTTTAGCAATGTAGGCAGCAAGATCTACCACACGATTGGAATAACCCCATTCGTTATCATACCAGCTGACAACTTTCGCCATTCTTTTGCCGACCATCATCGTAGACAAACCATCAACGATAGAACTCAACGGACAGCCATTGTAATCTCTGGAAACCAAAGGCAGCTCATTATAACCCATAATGCCTTTTAATTCACCCTCAGCTGCTTTTTTCAAAGCGGCATTTATTTCTTCAACAGTAGTATCTTTTTCCAAAACAACAGTCAAATCAGTAATGGAAACATTTGGTGTCGGCACACGCATAGCAAAGCCATTCAATTTGCCTTTGACTTCAGGAAGCACCAGAGAAACTGCTTTCGCAGCTCCGGTAGTAGTAGGAATAATGGACATCGCCGCAGCACGGGCACGACGCAGATCCTTATGCGGTAAATCAAGGATTTTCTGATCATTTGTATAGGAATGGACAGTAGTCATCAAACCACTTTCAATACCAAAGTTTTCCAAAAGCACTTTGGTAAACGGAGCCAGGCAGTTAGTAGTGCAGGAAGCATTTGAAATGATATGATGCTCCGCAGCGTTGTATTTTTTCTCATTAACACCCATAACGATAGTGATATCCTCGCCTTTAGCAGGTGCGGAAATAATTACTTTTTTAGCGCCGGCAGTCAAGTGCGCTTTTGCTTTTTCACCTTCAGTAAAGCGTCCAGTAGATTCAACTACGATCTCAACTCCCAATTCACCCCAAGGCAGCTTAGCAGGATCTGTTTGAGCGATAACTTTGATTTTTTTACCGTCAACAACGATATTATCACCGTCAACAGAAACTTCATGCGGGAAAGTGCCATGTACAGAGTCATATTTCAAAAGATGAGCCAAAGTTGCAGCATCAGTCAAGTCGTTAACGGCAACTACTTCTACCTCCGGATTAGTAAAAGCAACACGGAAAACCTCGCGGCCGATACGGCCAAAACCATTAATACCAATTTTTGTCATGATAAAAATCCTCCTTTTATGCTTTGAGCAAATTATATGTTTGCACTAATGTGCCTTGTAACCTTAATCATTTTCCAACATTCTCACTATGTCGTGAGCTGCTGCTTCATCAGTTATCAGTATATCCTGACGCGACGCCCTGATTACTGACAAGATAGCTGCTGCTTTAGACCGTCCTCCGGCTACGCCGATAACAGTTCCGATCTTTGGCAGATCCTGCAGCATCAGTCCGGCGTTGTTTGTCATATAGATCTGTCTGCCATCTAAAGCGCAGTACTGCCCGAACGCTTCGCCTACGGCGCCGTCATCCAGCAGTTTTTTTATGAATTCCGGCGGCAGCCTGCGGTGCCGTGCCATTACTGAAGCCTGTCCTACACCATGCACCAGGATATCGGCCTGTTTGATAATATCAACCACAGATTTGACCCCAATATCCTCTGCTAAAATACTATTCAGTATCTCTTCACTGACGCTGTCCGGGACATACAGCTGCCTGTAAGATGCTCCCAGCCGCTGAGCCAGGACTGTGGCTATAGTATTAGCCTGTAATTCAACATTATCACCCAAACCGCCGCGGGCTGGTACTACAACTGTTTTAGGCTCATTGCCGCTTACATTAGCAGCCAGGGCAGCCATAGTTGTACCACCGCTTACGGCAACGATATGTTCTTTGCCGTCATTCAGCAGATTTCCAAGAATCCTCGCCGCAGCACGGCCGATTTCACGTTTGACCACCTCTTCCTGGTCAGAGTCTCCTGGAATGATGACTACACGCCCAATATCCAGGCGTTCACATAAAAACTGTTCCAAAGAGTTCAGATCCTGCAATTTACGGACATAATCAGCAAGCTCTTTCAGAATATCCGCGCCCTCTTCAGTCACCGACATTCCGGCAGAAGAAAATGCCAGTAAACCACCGTTTTTCAAAAAATCGACCTGTGCCCGCAATACTCTTTCACTCAACCCCAGCCTGGCAGCCAAAGCCCTGCGTCCGATAGGATACTCATGGCTCACCTGCCTTAATATCTGGTATCTCTGAACTAAAAGATTTGTAAGCTCGGGAACGATTTTTTTCTGTAAATTAATAATACTGTCCATAGTGATCTCCCAGCGTATTTTGTCCCTCGCGGTCCATTTTTAGTCCCACTAGCTCTAAAAATAAATTTTCAGAAATCTTCATTTAGTCTATTGTAGCACAAGGTATAAAAGAAAAAAAGTGGTGTTGTGTTAAAAATAGCAACAAATCATAATTTATTTATTAAATTTCAAACAAAAAATAAAAAGCCGAAGAACAGTCCTCGGCTTTAAAGTAAAATCTTACTAACGATAACTTACATTTTCAGGATACATATCATGCATCATCAAACGTTTTTTAGCAGCTGCTTCCCACTCTGTGCCCGGTTTGCCATAGTTGGCATATGGGTCGATCGCCAAACCTCCGCGCGGAGTAAATTTACCCCAAACTTCTATATATTTCGGTTCCATCAGCTTGATCAGGTCTTTCATAATAATATTTACGCAATCTTCGTGAAAATCGCCATGATTGCGAAAGCTGAATAAATACAGCTTTAACGATTTACTTTCTACAAGTTTCTGATCAGGCACATAGGAAATATAGATCGCAGCAAAATCCGGCTGTCCTGTCATCGGGCACAGGCTTGTAAATTCCGGGCAGTTAAATTTTACAAAATAATCATTGCCGGGATGTTTATTAATAAAAGCTTCCAGTACTTCAGGAGCATAGTCCGTAGGATACTTAGTTTTATTGCCTAAAAGGCTCACGCCTGTCAATTCTTTTTGGTCTCTTCCAGAAGTCATAAATCCTCCTTATTTTTTTGCTGAAGCAAAATTAAATATTTCACAGCGTTCTAAAGCTGTCACCAATACCATACTCACGACACCGGAGATAAACTGGCCTACTAAAACAGTAGACGCCAACAGCCAGTAAGGCAGATCCAGCAATACAGAAAGCCAGACCGGCACTCCTAACCCCGGTACTAAAGTAATTGCCAGCATCACAGCCCAATTACCTAAATCATGGCGTTTAGCATAAACTATTGTCAGACTTGTCATAATACCAACCAAACCGCCGCCTAACATATCCAAAGGTCCCAAACCACCCATCAGAGTATTTGCCAATACATTTACCAAACCAAATGGAATTATCAGGAAAGGAAAAATAGCGCTCAAACCATATAAAGCCGTCGCAATGCGTACCTGGTACTGTCCGAAGGCAAAGCTTTGCGTACACATCATAACAACCAGATATAAAGCCGTACACAAGGCGGAAATAGTCAATTTTTGCGTTTTAGTGAGATTTTTCATATTACTATGCTCCTTTCTTGCTGTGACCAAGAACGGAACTACATAAAAAAGGACGAAAATCAAAATTTTCGTCCCATCCATGTTAAAACAGTTCTGCTTTAAGCAGAACACCCGTAGTTTTATTTTGAGACAGGATGGTCACGAACTGTCTGTTATTTGATTACTTAGGCATTATAGCAAAGTTTACTCATCTTTGCAAGTACTTTACAGTAGAATTAATTATACAATAGCTTTATCAGGACGGACTAAGAACCACGCCAATACGCCAACAACACCCGATAACGCTGTTGCGATCAGTGCAGCATCCCAACCGTAGCTGGTCGCGATCCAGGCAGTTAAAGTTGGAGCTATGACGCCACCAATATTTCCCCAGAAGTTCATCCACCCGGAAATAGAACCGGCAAACTCTCCCCCTAAATTGATCGCACAGGCCCAGGAGGCATTGAAAGTCAATCCCAGCGACCCCAGTGATAAAGATAGCCACATTACGTTTTGCATAGGATCAGCGGTTCTTGTAGCAATATACAAAGCCAGGGAACAAATTACAATTCCAGCAGAACCACATAAAGTACGTATCCAATATTGTGAAGCACCTTTGGCAATAGCTTTATCACAGAAATAACCGCTGCTGAAGGTAATGATAATCAAAGTCAGCCACGGCATTGCTGCCCATATGCCCATTTTTGCAAGTGAGAAACCGTGTGCCTCCATTAAATAAAGCGGCAGCCATGCCAAAAATACGAACATAATATAATCGGTGATGAAATACTGCACACCAATAGCCCAAAACTGTACAGAAGTAAATAATTTACCCCATGGAGCAGCTTTTTTTACAATTGGAACATCAGTACGTCCTTCGTTAATATGAGCTAATTCAGCTTCATTAACATAGGGGCTTTCTGCAGGATTTTCAGGAACATATTTATGCCATACCCAAGCCATTAAGATCCCCACAATGCCAAAAATCAAAAAAACCATTTTCCAGCCAACTGTAGAAATCAATGCAACAGTCAAAGCCGGCCCTATTACTGGCCCCAAAAAAGAACCGTTCAACAAAAATGAGCTGGCGTTGCCTTTTTCCTTTTTATTAAACCATCTGAAAATAGCAATCGCAAAAGCAGGATAAATAGGCCCTTCACCCATACCGAACAAAAATCTTACTGCAGCAAAAGAAAATTTTCCCTTTGCCACAGCAGTCAAAGCAGTAAATACAGACCACCAAATTACAGCCAGACTTCCTGTAATCCGGTGTCCAAACTTTTCAGCCATCATACCACCTGGAACCTGCATCAAAGCATAACCGGCAAAGAAAAATGATTGAATAAGTCCCATATCTATTTTATCAAAACCATATTCTTTCATAATAACAGGAGTAGCAACAGACAGATTTACTCTATCCATATATGAAACAAAACTGACGATAAAAATCAACCAGGCAACTTTCCATCTAAAATTACTCATCTTCATCATAATATCTTCCCCCACATAATAAAGTTCATTTATAAAGAACAAAGTGCTTTTATAGCTTACTATCCGGCATTTCGATTGTCAATAAAAACTTTATATTTTTAGTAAAAGATATTTATTTTTGTAAACTTAATGTATCGTTTTTACATTTTTGTAATTTTTCATAATAATCTAAAATATTGGTACTTTGAATAAGATTTTTAGTATTTGCAAACTATATTATTTCAGGAATCATATATAATGCTTATTTTTTAACAGACAGTTTTCCAATACACACGGGCATGCTACTTCCGGTTTTGCCTGCCATGTGTCCCAGGGCAAGGCCTAGCCGGATAGTATTTACCTAACATAAAAAAATAACCATACCGTATGGTATGGTTATTTTTTAACCGGCAGCTTTCTATC
>ERZ835762.123-NODE-123-length-104177-cov-5.764459_pt1 | contig 104177 bp, 99 predicted proteins | sample MGYA00519687_ERZ835762 | MGnify/ENA primary metagenome ERZ835762 (study PRJEB31850, sample SAMEA3708783) | human gut metagenome | biome: human gut; feature: human-associated habitat; material: faeces | place: China | collected 2014 ... | reverse complement strand
TATGAAATTCGCAGTGTAGTTTTGTGCAATTTTTCAAATTTGCTCATTTATAGTTAAAATATGAAATAAAAAATATTCATACAATATTTCGAAAAAATATTGAAAAATATTGGGAAATGTGATAGTATCAAAACATGAAAAAAGTTAGAAGCAGTGAAAAAGACGTCAAGCTGTGGAAAAGATTTTAGAGAGGAGGATTACTCCATTGGAGAAGAAATTGAGAACGGGTAAAGCAGAAACAGAATTTTATACATATTAGTAAAAGTGCACGAATAGAATACAGATATAAGAACAACATATCATTTCCGGTCAATGATAACACAATAAGAAAAGTAGCTGTATGAAAATATTTTATTGGGAGGTCTTTTCAGTTATGAAAATTGGATGTGTAAAAGAGATTAAAAACAATGAATTCCGTGTAGGTATCACACCTGATAATGTTAAAAGCTATACAAATGCAGGACATGTTGTTTATATTGAAAAGGGTGCAGGAGAAGGCTCTTGTTTTACAGATGAAGAGTATAAGGAAGCAGGAGCAGTATTGATTGATACAGCGAAGGAAGTATGGGATACCTGTGAAATGATGATTAAAGTAAAAGAACCTTTGGAAGAAGAGTATAAATATTTCCATAAGGATTTAATTCTTTACACATATCTTCATCTTGCAGCGGATCGTCCTTTGACAGATGCAATGTTGAAGGCAGGGGTAAAAGGTGTAGCTTATGAAACATTAATTGAAAGAAACAGAAGTATTCCTCTTTTAGCTCCTATGAGTCAGATTGCAGGACGTTTAAGTGTTCAGGAAGGCGCAAAATATTTGGAAAAACCGTTTGGTGGAAAAGGTATGTTGCTTTCAGGAGTTCCGGGAACACCAAAAGCAAAAGTTGTTATTCTGGGTGCCGGTAATGTAGGAACAAATGCCTGCAAGATTGCCGTTGGTATGGGTGCAGATGTTACAATTTTTGATATCAGTTTGGAAAGACTGGCATATCTGGATGATATTTTCGGAGCTAGAATTCAGACAATGTATAGTACAGACGCAGCTATTGAAAAAGCGGTGAAAGATGCAGATTTAGTTATTGGTTGTGTTCTTATTCCGGGTAAAGCAGCACCGAAGGTTATGAAGAAAGCATATCTGAAAGAAATGCAGCCGGGAAGTGTAATCGTAGATGTAGCAGTAGATCAGGGCGGATGCTGTGAAACAACAAAGGTAACTTATCATGATAATCCAACCTTTGTAGTTGACGGTGTTGTTCATTATTGTGTAGGAAATATGCCGGGAGCTGTTCCGAGAACTTCTACGATAGCACTGACCAATGCAACCTTAAAATATGGACTTCAAATTGCGGGAAAAGGTCTGGAACAGGCCTGCAAGGAGAATGATGTAATTTATTCTGGCATTAATACTTATGATGGCAAGCTTACCTGCAAAAATGTAGCAGACAGCTTCAATGTAGAACATACAGAAATTAAAGAATTGTTCTAAACAGGACATTCTGTTTCAGAAACAGGGACAAGTAAAAAAGGACTGTTGCATGAAGTGCATATCGAGAAAATTTGTACATTTTCGCTCAGTCTGCCTTCGCTTAGAATAGCGTATTGGCTGATTATGTATTTGTATTTCCGATAGCAGATGAAACAGTTCTTTTTTGCTTTTTTTATGAGAATGTGGCGGGAGGATTTATATGGACGGCTTTATAGACATATTAAAAGGTATCCAGTCTGTTGTATGGGGACCGATTACCCTGATTTTATTGGTGGGAACGGGATTATATTTTACAATACGTTTGGGGTTTTTGCAGATTACAAAATTGCCTAGAGCTATCCGGTATATTTTCGAGAAAGAAAAGGGCGTAGAAGGGGACGACGGTGATGTATCAGCATTTGCTTCCCTGTGTACTACTCTGGCAGCAACAATAGGAACCGGAAGTATTGTAGGTGTTGCGACTGCCCTTAGAACCGGAGGACCGGGTGCACTTTTTTGGATGTGGGTGTCTGCCTTTGTGGGAATGACGACCAAGTATGCGGAAGGTGTGCTTGCAGTAAAATATAGAACTGTGGATGAGAACGGAGAAATAGCAGGCGGTCCAATGTACTATATACAAAATGGTATGGGTAAGAAATGGATTTGGCTGGCAAAAATATTTGCTATTTTTGGTGTAATGACAGCGCTTATGGGATGCGGGACCTTCCCACAGGTAAACGCAATTACAGAGTCAGCACATTCTGCTTTTGATTTACCTATCTGGCTAGTAGGTATTATAGTTACAATTGCGGTAGCAGCAGTAGTATTGGGAGGGATTAAATCCATTTCAAAAGCAGCAGAGCTTATTGTTCCGGTTATGGCAATCTTTTATGTATTAGGCTCTATCGCCATTATGATTATCAATGCGGATGCCATTCCGGGAGTATTTAAGTCCATTTTTGACGCTGCTTTTCATCCAAGAGCAATGATTGGTGGCGCTTCAGGAACAATTATTATTTCTGTTATGACAGCTTTACAAACTGGTGTTGCTCGTGGTGTCTACACCAATGAGGCAGGTCTTGGAAGTTCTCCGATTGTAGTAGCAGCGGCAAAGACGAACTCCTGTGTACGTCAGGGACTTTTATCTATGACAAGCGTATTCTTTACAACCTTGATTATTTGTACAATGACAGGAATTGTAGTAATTTCGTCAGGACTTTTAGATACAACAGCCTTAGACGGAAGTTTACTTTCCAATGCGGCATACAATCAGGGACTTCCCGGAAATATCGGTATGTATATCGTATCCATTGGATTGGTATTCTTCTCCTTTACGACTATTATCGGCTGGTGCTATTATGGTGAAAGATGCCTTTCCTATTTGGTGAAAAGTGTACATTGCTCCAAAATTTTTAAAATCGTGTATATTCTCTGTATCGCAGTAGCGCCATATCTTACATTAGAAACCGTATGGATATTGGCTGACATTACCAATGCGTTGATGGCATTTCCGAACTTAATAGCACTTCTTGCGTTAAGTCCGGTGGTTATAGCAGAAACGAAGAAATTCTTCGATGAAGAAAAGAAAATGAAGAGAATAAAGAAATGAAAAATAAGAGCTGTTCAATTAAGTGCGTATCCCAAAATATTCGGATATAGCTTAATACAACAGCTCTTTTTGATGAAAATATATTTGTTTGTTTTCAGAATGATTAGTCTGTTTCTGTAAAACAGATGTATAGAAAAAGAACTATTGTTTTAAGTGTTCTTTTACAAGAGTTATTGGCATTTCTTTTCCCGTCCAGATGCGGAAAGCTTCAGCTCCCTGATATAGGAGCATGGAGTAACCGTTAAAGGCTTTGCACCCTTCGGCTTTTGCTTTCGCCAGCAACGTAGTTTCCCATGGATTGTAAATAATATCTGCCACAGCAAGATGCGTATGGAAAATAGAAGTATCTTCAATGAGACAGTCATCGGTATGGGGAGACATTCCCACAGAGGTTGCATTTACCAAGAGGCGGCTGTCTTTTACGGCTGATTTTAAGTCTTGTGTTTCAAATAGGCTGTGAATATAAATTTTACAGGAGGTTTCTTTTTCTAAATTTTCCTGTAAGGCTTTTATGCGAGGAAGATGTGAGCTGTTGGGGCGGGAAAAAATATGTATGGTATTTACGCCGTCAAGAGCTGCCTGTGCGCAGATTGCCGTTGCAGCGCCTCCAATTCCCAGAAGTGTCATAGTCTGGTTTTTCATGTCAATATTTTGTTCCTTTACAGACTGCATGAAGCCAATGCCGTCTGTATTATGTCCCACAAAAACTCCATTTTTATTTTCTACGGTATTTACGGCTCCGATGAGGCGGGCTGCGGGAGAAAGTGCGTCTAAATAAGAAAGTATCTTATTTTTGTTTGGCATGGTAAGGTTAAAGCCCTTTACATCCAAAACACGCAGACCTTTTACTGCTTCTTCTAAGGTCTGCTCATTGATTTGAAAGCATAAATATACATAGTCTAAGCTCAGCTTTTGAAAGCTGAAGTTGTGCATAAGAGGTGAAATACTATGGCTTACCGGGTATCCTAAAAGTCCGGTTAATTTTGTCTTCCCTGTAATCGCTGGCATGAATAAGCCTCCTTTAAAAATATATTATTATTTAGAAGTTTAAAGTGAAACAGTAGTGGTGTCAAGGAGAAAAATGTGATAAAATCCTAATACAAGGAAAAAGCAAGGAAGTGGCAGGATGAATACAATAAAAATTAAAAACGTAGAAATCGGAAAGGGTATTCCGAAGATTTGTATTCCTTTAACAGGGAAAAACAGAGAAGAAATTATAGAAGAAATGGAAATTGTAAAAAAATCTAATCCGGATTTGATTGAATGGAGAGTGGATTTCTTTGAAGAAAGTGATAATCCGGAAAGAATCTGTGAAATGCTGGGAACAATAAACGACAGTTTCAAACAAATTCCGGTATTATTTACTTTCCGTACAAAAGAAGAAGGCGGAGAAAAATCCATTATGTCGGAAGATTATGTAAAGCTTTTAAAAGAGGTTTCCGAAAGAAGGCTGGCAGATATCGTAGATGTGCAGGTGTTCTGGTATGGAGAAAAGTCAGAAGACTTTATAAAGGAGCTGAAGGAGACGGGGGCAGTGGTGCTTGCATCCAGCCACCATTTTGAAGGAACGCCTTCTGTAAGGGAAATGTCAGATGCTCTGTATACCATGGAAAACCGAGGAGCAGACATTGTAAAGCTTGCGGTAATGCCTCAGTCAGGAAAAGATGTGTGTGCTCTTTTAGAAGCTACCATGGAACGAAAAGAGCACAGTAATAAGCCTATGATTACCATGTCTATGGGACAGAGCGGTATGCTGAGCAGGATTTGCGGAGAGCTTACCGGTTCCTGCGTCACCTTTGCATCAGGAAAACAGGCATCCGCTCCCGGACAGATAAAGGCAGATGAGTTGAAAAAAGTTCTTGGGGATATTCATGATATCCTCAAATGATTAACATAAAGCAGGTAACATAAAGCGAAAAATAAACAATGATATTGTCGAAAAGATTTTCTGTATCACTACATGTTTTTGACAAAATCAGCGCCCCCTACCCTCTATAATAAAATTACTTATTCCAGATAAGTAAGAGAGTCATGCAGAGGTTTAGGGGGTGTTTTGTGTACTGCGAAGTTTACGTAGACGTTTTTTTCGTGGTCAACCTGATTTCCGGCTTCTTTGTGCTGTGCCTGACCAACCAGCTGCTTACAGGAGCTGCCAATTCTGTAAGAGCGCTTTTAGGTGCGGCAGTGGGAGCGGTGGGAAGCTGTTTTATTCTTGCATTTTCAAAAGAATTGCTAAGTCTGAAAAACGGGATTTTTTATGCGGTGACAGCAGTGGCTATGGTGAGCTTTGGATGCAGTGTAAAAGGACTGAAAAATCTGATTTTGAAAATGCTTGTATTTCTTGGATGCAACTTCCTGCTGGGAGGCTTTCTTTTTGTGTTTTCACAAAGAGCAAGGAGAGGCATTTTTACATTTGGAGCAATAACGACATGCTGTTATTGGACTTTATACATAGGCATAAGACTCTGTAAATACTTAAAACGGAAAAGAGAACTTTGCTGCGAGGTGGGCATAGCCCTGAGCGGAAAGGAAATAAATGTAAAAGGACTGTATGATACAGGAAACTGTCTGTATGACAGAGCAACGGGAAAATCTGTTTGCGTCATGGAAAAGGACAGTTTTTTTCAATTATTGACGGAGAAACAACAGCGCTTTCTGGAAAATTTCTGCGCCATGAACATGGCAGAAGAGAAGCTAGCAGAGGAAGAGGCTGCTTTTTTTCGGGGTTTAAATCCCAGATTTCTGCCTTATACCAGCGTAGGCTGTCAAAAGGGACTGCTTCCTGTTGTAACGGTGGATAAGCTTATTGTCAGAGAGCAGGAGGAGGAACGCAAATTTCTGCATGCCGCTGTTGGGATTTCATACACGAAATTGTCTGAGAAAGGGAGATTTCAGGCAATCATAAGTCCGGGGATATGGGAAAAATAAAGAGGAGGAGTTTTGTGAATATGGATATCTGTGTTGGAGGGAATGTAAAATTTTCAGGGTTTAAAGGGGTTTTTCTGCCAAAGAAAAACGAACTGCATTATATCGGAGGAGCAGAGGTGCTGCCTGCGCCTCTTACAGCGCAGGAGGAAGGAGAAATGCTGGACGCTTTGGCAGGAGAAGGAAAAGAGGAAGCGAGAGCCTGTCTGATTGAGCATAATTTAAGATTAGTTGTCTATATTGCGAAAAAGTTTGACAATACAGGGGTAGGAGTTGAAGATTTAATTTCCATTGGGACAATCGGACTGATTAAGGCGATTAACACCTTTGACCCTGTAAAGAAAATTAAACTTGCAACGTATGCTTCCCGCTGTATTGAAAATGAAATCTTAATGTATTTGAGAAGGAACAGTAAAACAAAGCTGGAGGTTTCCATAGACGAGCCGTTAAATGTGGATTGGGACGGCAACGAACTGCTGCTTTCGGACATTTTGGGAACAGATGAGGATGTGATTTATAAGGATATTGAAAACGAAGTGGAGCGAAAGCTTTTGGGAAAAGCCATCGGTAAATTGACAAAAAGAGAGCAGACCATTGTGCGATTGCGGTTTGGAATTAATATGCCTGACGGAGGCGAAAAGACGCAAAAAGAGGTGGCGGATTTGCTGGGGATTTCGCAATCTTATATTTCCAGACTGGAGAAGAAGATTATGAAGCGATTGAAAAAAGAAATTGTCCGATATGAGTAAACTGTATCTTGACAAAGTAAGAAAACAGTGATACTTTTATGATATCAAAATGATATTAAATAATAACAAAAGAAAAGCATAAGGAGGGTACAATATGAACAGCGAAAGTAAAATTCAGGAAGAAAAGGTATTGCAGGCAAAGTCAGGATTTGTTATGCTAATCTGCGGAATGCTTTTGACATTGGTAGGAATAGCAGGATTTGGATATGGAATTTATCTCATAGACCAGTCAGCAGGAGGAGCAGCGGCAGGGATTTCAGTTGTTTTGGGAACGATACTCTTTGTGGCAGGTGTGCTGGTACTGTGCGGATTAAAGGTAATCAATCCCAAGGAAGCGCTGGTTCTGGCATTGTTTGGTAATTATTACGGAACCTTGAGAAAAGAAGGCTTTTTCTGGGTAAATCCTTTTGTTACAGCTATTAATCCTACTGTTAGAATAGCTGCAAACGGAAAAGGTGTGAGCAGAAAAGTATCTTTGAAAACCATGACTTTGAACAATGAGAAACAGAAAGTCAATGATGAGCTTGGAAATCCGGTAGAAATCGGCGCTGTTGTAATCTGGAAAGTGGAAAATCCCACAAAGGCAGTCATTAATGTAGAAAATTATAAGAGCTACCTTTCTATTCAGTGTGACTCCATTATTCGTAACACGGCGAGAAAATATCCTTATGACGGCGCAGAAGGCGGAGATGAAAAATCTTTAAGAAGCAGCAGTCAGGAGATTGCAAACATTATGTGCGAGGAATTGCAGGAAAAGGTAGAAAATGCAGGAATTAAAATTCAGGAGGTCAGAATTACACATTTGGCTTATGCTCCTGAAATCGCATCTGCCATGCTTCAGAGACAGCAGGCTGCGGCAATTATCGACGCCCGTCAGAAAATCGTAGAAGGCGCAGTGGGTATGGTTGAAATGGCTCTTGAAAAATTAAATGAAAATGAAATTGTAGAATTAGACGAAGAGAGAAAAGCTGCAATGGTAAGCAATCTGTTGGTTGTTCTGTGCGGAAATAAAGATGCACAGCCGATTGTAAACAGCGGCAGCATTTACTAAAAACAAGGTGGTGACACATTCTGGAAAAGGAAAATAAAAAAAAACAGGTACCTTTAAGGCTGTCAGCAACATTATGGAATGAAATTGCTCAGTGGGCAGAAGATGACTTTCGTTCTATGAATGGTCAAATAGAATATTTACTGACAGAATGTGTAAAGTACAGAAAAAAACATCAGAAAAAGGAGGAAGAGTAGGGAAGGATATAAAAAGTATATAAGATTTGTAAAAAATTCATAAAAAGTAAAGTGAAAATTGGTTAAAAAATACAGCTTGACGATAAACACCCGATAGTATATAGTTTATGTATGTTCATTATATACAAATGAAAACAAAGTAGTGTGTTACTGGTTAAGCAGGCATAAACGAAACTGTTTTCTTCACAGCGAGTGAAGTGATTGAAAACAGGGAGTTTATGCCTTTTTTGTTGCATAGAAAAAGGGGAGAAACTACAAAATGTACTGTATTTTAAAAATTTTGAACAATAATGCACTGCTTGCAAAGGTGAAGGAAGATGACAGCGAAAGAATTTTATTGGGAAAAGGCATAGGATTTGGGAGAAAGGCAGGAGATGAATTTACGGAAATTCCGGGAGCATCGGTTTATACGCCGGTGGTTCGGGAGGAGCGAAATTCTACTATGAATGTGGTAAATACCATTGACCCTGTCTACATCGAAGCAGCAGGTAAAATTATTGAGGCAGCAGAGCAGGTTTTTGATACCATTAAAAGAGATATTTTATTGCCTTTAGCAGACCACATTGCGTTTGCGGCAAAAAGAGAGCAGGAAAAAATATTTTTATCAAATCCCTTTGTGCCCGATATTAAAATTCTGTTTGGGAAGGAATATGCCGTTGCTTTAAAGAGCAGAGAAATCATAGAGAAAATGACAGGCTATCGCATATCTGATGATGAAGCAGGGTTTATTGCCCTTCATATTCATTCGGGTCTTTCGGATGAACAGGTATCAGATACGTTAAAGACAACGCAGATTATTGATGACTGTATTTTAATGATTGAGGAGTGTCTGGGAGATAAAATACGTCAGGACTCCTGTGCTTATATTCGTCTGATGAGCCATTTGTATTATATGGTGGTGAGAGCAAAGACAGGAGAAGCGGTGAATATAGAGCTGAATGATTTTATTCGGTGTAAATATCCAAAAGCAGGACAGATTTCTGAAGTCATTTGCCATTATATAGAAAAGAAGCTGGAGAAAAAACTGGATAAAGAGGAAGTGGGATTTCTTGCTATTCATATTCAGCGTATTATGTAAGAGAAAAACTCTTTTTGAGTTTTCATAAAGAATGTTTTGATTGAAAGGAGATATTAAAAATGAAAAGTTTTGAGTACACAGTAAAAGATGAGTTGGGAATTCACGCAAGACCGGCGGGAATGTTGGTAAAAGAGGCAAAGAAATACGAAAGTAAAATCACAATTACAAAAGAAGGAAAAACCGTAGATGTTACGAAGCTGATGATGCTTATGTCTTTAGCGGTAAAATGCGGACAGACCGTAGAAATTCAGGTAGAAGGAAGCGATGAGGACATTGCTTTTGAAGGAATGAAAGCGTTTTTTGAAGCAAATTTATAAGAAATGGCAGGGATAGATATGAAACATCTGAATGGCAAATCTGTATATAAAGGTGTGGCGCTGGGAAAAGTTCTGGTGCTGAAAAAAGAAGCTTATATTGTAAAACGTGTAAAAGTAGAAAATCCGGATGAGGAAGTAAAACGTGTAGAGGCTGCAAGACAAAAATCTCAGAAACAGCTTCAGAAGCTTTATGAAAAAGCCGTAAAAGAAGTGGGAGAAGCCAGCGCAGCAATTTTTGAAGTACATCAGATGATGTTGGAGGATGATGATTATAACGAGTCCATTGAAAATATTATCCGTACTCAGGAAGTAAATGCAGAATATGCAGTGGCATCTACCGGCGATAATTTTTCAGAGATGTTCGCCAGTATGGATGATGATTATATGAGGGCAAGAGCGGCAGATATTAAAGATATTTCAGAACGTCTGGTGCGAAATCTTTCAGGACAAAGCGGCATGGATACAGAGTTTGAAGAGCCGGTTATCGTTATGGCAGATGATTTGACACCAAGCGAGACCGTTCAGATGGATAAGGAAAAAATCCTTGCTTTTGTTACGGTACATGGTTCAACAAATTCTCATACAGCTATTCTTGCCCGTATGATGAATATTCCTGCTTTGATTGGTGTGGATATGAATTTAGAGGAAATTCAGTCAGGTACTTGTGCAGTGGTAGACGGCTTTACAGGAGAATTTATCTTAGATCCGGATGAAAACGTGCAGGAGGCAGCGAAAGCCAAAATTGCAGCAGAAGAAGAAAAGAAAAATCTTCTGCTGAAGCTGAAGGGAAAAGAAAACGTTACAAAAAGCGGTAAAAAAATCAATATCTATGCCAATATCGGAAGCGTTGGAGATATGGGCTATGTGCTGGAAAACGATGCGGGAGGAATTGGACTTTTCAGAAGTGAGTTCCTTTATATCGGCAGAAATGAGCTTCCTACGGAGGAAGAACAGTTTCAGGCATATAAGCAGGCAGTGCAGAATATGGCAGGAAAGAAGGTCATTATCCGTACGTTGGATATCGGCGCAGATAAGCAGGCTGACTATCTTAATTTAGAAAAAGAAGAAAATCCGGCATTGGGATATCGTGCCATTCGTATTTGTCTGTCACAGCCGGAAATTTTCAAGGTACAGCTAAGAGCGCTTTTCAGAGCTTCCGTATACGGAACACTTTCGATTATGTATCCTATGATTACTTCTGTGGAAGAGGTCATGCGAATTAAAGAAATCGTAAAAGAAGTGAAGGCAGAACTGAAAGCTTCCGATACACCATATAAAGATGTGGAAGAAGGAATTATGATTGAAACACCGGCAGCAGCAATGATTAGTGATGAGCTGGCAGAGCTGGTAGATTTCTTCAGCATCGGAACAAATGATTTGACACAGTATACTCTTGCTATTGACCGTCAGAATGAGAAATTAGAGGAGTTTTATAATCCGCACCATAAAGCGATTTTAAAAATGATTAAAATGGTAGTGGACAATGCTCATGCAGCAGGGAAATGGGCAGGAATTTGCGGAGAGCTGGGAGCAGATACAGAACTGACAGAAACCTTTGTAAATATGGGAGTGGACGAGCTTTCCGTAGCACCATCCATGATTTTAAAGCTTAGAAAGATTGTTCGGGAAATGGAATAGAGAAATGAATTACATAAAAAAACATAAAAGAGCAGCATTGCTTATCGGAATTATGATAATTTTTCTTGCGGCATTTTTTGCATGGCAGAGGAAGATTACCTTATCCAATACCCTTTCCGGAAAACTGGAGGACAGTCCCAGAAAGGAAGCTGCGGTAGAAAGTGACTTTTATTCCAATCAGCTTACCAAGAAGGAGTATGAGGTCTACCTCTTTTTAAAAGAAAATATAGAGAGTTTAAAAGGCGGTGTACTGACGCTTCCTCAGCCGGTAAACGGAAAAGAATACCAGAGAATTGTCACTGCGCTGGAATGTGAAGGGAAAAATTATTTTTATGGTTTCGTAGAAATTCCCATGACAGAAGATGAAGTGTATGTACAGTATGAGGATAAGGACTTAAATCGGATTACGGAGAATGAAATTTCCAAAGTGATTTTATTCCTATCCTGTGCAGAAGGAATTGAAATTCAGGCAGCCTTTGCCCAGGATGGAACGATATCAAATCTCAATGAAATCAGAGACGGACTGGCAGTGAACAATGAAAGCAAGGTTGACGAGATTAACAGAAGACTTGAAAATACAGAGCAGATTTTAGATGAGGTTATTGCAGGAATACCAAAAGACAGCGGTGAGAAAAGTACCGTATATTACTTTTTAGACTGGATGAAGGACAGTTTAAAGCCCACAGACAGCATGGAAACCGCAGGAGAAAAAGTATCTCATATCGGAGAGCTGTTGGACAAATATTACATTACAAATCATACGGCAGCAGTTCTTGAGGGAAAGGCAACTGCCTTGGGATATGCGAAAATTCTGGCAGAGCTTTGTAACAGAGCAGGAATGGAAGCTCACATTGTAGCAGGAACCTGGCAAGGCGGCTGGGTACAGGAGGAAAGCTATGTATTTTGTGCAGTTTCTATGAATGGACAGACTGTTTATGTAGATGCCAGCGGTATGAAGTCTGGTTCTCTTGCAGGAGAACGCTATCTCACAGAGGAAGAAGCCTTTAATCATTTAAAGACAGCAGATTATTTTTCATATAAGTAGGAGGAAAACATGTTTAATTTTTTTAAGAAAAAACAGGACAACACGTTCTTTTTAGGAGCGCCGGTAAAGGGAAAAGCCGTAGATTTAAAAGAAGTAAATGACCCGACCTTCAGCACAGGTATGTTGGGACAGGGTGTGGCAATTATCCCTTCCGAAGGTAAAATTTACGCTCCGGCTGACGGAGAAATCGCAATGGTATTTGATACACTTCATGCAGTCAGCATGACAGCAGATAACGGCGTGGAAATTTTAGTTCATGTAGGGCTTGATACCGTAGAATTAAAAGGCGAAGGCTTTGAAGGTCATGTAAAGGCAGGGGACAAGGTGAAAAAAGGCGATTTGCTTTTGACTGTGGATTTAGATGTAGTAAAAGAAGCCGGCTATGACACCATTACACCAATGCTGGTATGCAACACAGATGATTACGCCGCAGTAGAAGGAATTTTCGGTAAAGACGTAATGCCAAAGGATGATGTGGTAAGCATCAAAATGAAATAATAAGGTATTTTACACCGGCTTTTCCGGTCTAAAATAAAATGATGGCGGCGCGTTTAAGGCGGGTTTCCATTGTATGATAAAAGGGATTAAAACAGGAAAAAGAGGAGGATTTTTATTATGATGAGATATCTTCAAAGATTAGGAAAATCCCTGATGCTTCCGGTTGCATGTCTTCCGGTTGCGGCTGTTTTACAGGGTATTGGATATTGGATTGACCCTACTGGCTGGGGTGCCAATAATGTAATTGCTGCTTTCTTATTAAAGGGCGGCGGATGTTTAATTGACCAGATGCCAATTCTGTTTGCAATTGGTGTTGCTGTTGGTATGTCTGATGACAATGATGGTACAGCAGGTCTTGCAGGTCTTGTTTCATGGCTGATGACAACAACTTTACTTTCTACAGATGTTGTAGCTATGCTTACAAAAGTAGCAGTAGAAGAAGTTGATCCTGCTTTTGCTAAAACACAGACACAGTTTATCGGTATTTTATGTGGTCTTATTGCAGCAGCATGCTACAATAAATTTAAAAATACAAAATTACCGGATGCATTTTCATTCTTCAGTGGTAAGAGATGTGTTGCCATTGTTACAGCAGGTGCATCTTTAATTTCCAGTTTAGTATTGTTCTTTGTATGGCCAATCGTTTACAATGCATTAATTGCACTTGGTGAATTCATTATGAGATTGGGTCCGGTAGGAGCAGGTATTTACGGTTTCTTCAACCGTCTGTTAATCCCATTCGGTCTGCACCACGCATTGAACTCTGTATTCTGGTTTGACGTTGCAGGTATCAGCGATATCGGTAAATTCTGGGGACAGATTGAAGGTGGTATTTTAGGAGAAACAGGTATGTATATGTCCGGTTTCTTCCCTGTAATGATGTTTGGTCTCCCAGCAGCAGCTCTGGCTATGTATCATACAGCCAAAACTACAAAGAAAAAAGTTGCAGCAGGTCTTTTAATGTCTGCAGCATTCGCTTCTTTCTTAAACGGTGTTACAGAACCTCTGGAATTCTCATTTATGTTCCTTGCACCAGCATTATATGTAGTACATGCTTTATTAACAGGTATTTCTATGGCAGTTGTGGCAGCCCTTCCTGTACGTGCAGGATTTAACTTTAGTGCAGGTCTTATCGACTGGGGACTTAGTTATAAAGCTCCATTTGCACAGAACCCACTGTGGTTAATTCCAATCGGTCTGGTTGTTGGTGTTATCTACTATGTAGTATTCAGATTTGTAATTGTAAAATTCGATATGAAGACACCTGGTAGAGAAGATGATGATATGGATGAAACAAAAGTAGAGCTTGCAAATAATGACTTTACAGGCATTGCAAAAATCGTTCTGGAAGGTGTTGGCGGTGCTGCTAACGTTACATCTATTGACAACTGTATTACAAGACTTCGTCTTGAAATCAAAGATTACACATTAGTAGATGAAAAGAAAATCAAATCTGCAGGTGTAGCAGGTGTTATCAGACCAAGTAAAACTGCTGTTCAGGTTATTGTTGGAACAAAAGTGCAGTTTGTAGCTGATGAATTTAAAAAACTTTGTAAATAACAAAGGAAGTTCTAATCCCTTTTAAGATATTGGGTTACTGTTTTGGGCGTGCGCTTTGGAACAGTAGCCCATTTTCTTTCTTTTCTGCGCCGCTTAGTGATGTTTTTCCAGCCAAACTCGTGCAAATGCACTCAAACACGGCTTTCAAAACATCGCTATGCTCAAAAAACTGTGAAAATGTTCCAAATTATTTTCCAATAGAATAACTTTGTATATATTTTGTAGAATGAAAAGAGTAAGATAAAAAGGAAAAATGAGAGGAGGAATGTAAAATGTTAGAGGTTTGTGTAGATAGTGTAGAGTCTGCCATTGCTGCTTTTGAGGGCGGTGCAGACAGGATTGAGTTATGCGGTGATTTGCCGGTAGGAGGGGTAACGCCTTCGGAAGTGTTATTTCGTATGATTAGAAAGTATACGGATTTGAAAATACGTGTGCTTTTGCGTCCTCGTTTCGGAGATTTTTGTTACAGCGGTTATGAGCTGGAAATGATGAGGGAAGAAGTGCAGAAATTTGCAGAACTGGGAGCAGAGGGAATTGTCACAGGTGTTTTAACACCAGAGGGAAGTCTGGATAAAGAGCAGATGGAAATTTTTATAAAAGATGCAGGAAAGATGGATGTAGCTCTTCACAGAGCATTTGATGTGTGTAGAAATCCTTTAGAAACCATGGAGGATGCCATTTCATTGGGAATAAAAACCATTCTTACCAGTGGACAGAAAAATTCCGCATGGGAAGGCAGAGCGCTTTTAAAGGAGTTGCAGGCGAAGAGCAAAGACAGAATTGAAATTCTGGCAGGGGCAGGAGTTGACGCAGATATTATTGAAAAATTATATAAAGAAACGGGTATTACTTCTTATCATTTGTCAGGAAAAATTAAAAAGGAAAGTAAAATGGAGTTTCGCAATCCGCAGGTTTCCATGGGACTTCCGGGATTTAGCGAGTACGAAATCTGGCAGACATCCAAAGAAAACGTAGAAAATGCCAGAATGGTTTTAGATAAGTTTTTTTAAGTACCACTTACCATGAGCAGAAAGCCACTTACCTGATAAATATAGATTTTTTTAAAGAGCTCTTATATAATGAAACCATAGAAAAGAGGTGAACAAATGAAGGTATCCTTGAAGCTGATTTCTGACACTGAGCAGGAGGAAGCAAAGCTTTATGTACACGAAGAAACGGACAATATCAAGCGACTGGAAAGATATATTTCAGAGGACGGATTTTATCCCGGTTATTTATTGTGTCAGAAGGAAAAGGCGCAAATTCCTGTAAAGCTGGATGTGATTTACTATATTGAAACGATACAGGAAATTCAGTATGTGCATACGGAAAAAGAAGTTTATAAGGTAAAGCAAAGATTGTATGAGTTAGAGAGAATGTTGCCTTATTATTTTATGCGGGTTTCCAAATCAGCAATTTTAAATCTGAACGGAGTAAAAACGTATAAACCTTTTTCCGGAGGAATTATGCTGGCGGAGTTTGAGAACGGAGACGGTACCTACATTTCCAGAAAATATGTAAAAGAGCTTAGAAATAAAGTTAGGGAGGGATTATTATGAAGCGATTGTCGGAGAATGGGCAGGATATCATAAAACACGGTGCGTTTATGGGATGCGTCATGTTTATTTTAACAACGGTGTATTTGGGAATACAGAAGGATAAGGAATTTGCTTTATCGGTACTGCCATATTTGGGACTGTTTCTTGTGGGCTATGTACTGATAGGAATGTTCTTTTTCTTTATCTATTACAGAAGAGAACGGGAACAAAAAGACGGATTTTTGAAATATTGTATGAAAGGGATTTCCGGTATTTATTGGCTGGACCACGTTTTTATTCTGTTGCTTGGAATTGGGGCGTTGTTGTCGGACCAGACACCTATCCGTATGATTTTACTTCTTGATGCAGGGGTGATGATAGGATTTCTTATTTTGGATTATGCCTATATTTCCAAATGTGCAGATGAATTCAATCACACCTTTAAACCTAAAAGAGTGATGGTGGTGGATTTAGATGAGTGTCCTAAAAGCGTAGAGGCATTTTGCATTGAAATTGAGCGATACTGTATTAAAAATGGAAGAAGCCTGAAATTTGTTAAAAGAGAGAAACCGGCAGAAATCTATATGGATAATGAACATTATATGGTAGAGCTGGACTCTTTTTATCAAAGATTTGGACCGATGTATGCACTGAAATTTATTCAGATAAAGGACAGATAAGAAAATAAATCGGAGTTTTCATATAAAGCAGATTTGTTTTGTATGAAAACTCTTTTTTCTTTTTGAGGAAATTGCACCATAAGCAAAAACAAATTATAATAAAGGAAACAAAGTTCAGATTGAAAAGAGAGGAAGCAGCATGAAACAAGTTTTAATTATAGATGATGACAAAGAATTATGTGCTTTAATGAAAAAATGTATAGAGCAGGAAAATCTATCTGCTGTAACAGCATACAGCGGCATAGAAGGATTGCAAATCATAAAAGAAAACCAGAATAACAATGGTTTTTCGCTTATTATTTTAGATGTAATGATGCCTTATATGGATGGCTTTCAGGTGTTAAAGAAAATCAGAGAAGTCAGTAACATTCCTGTACTGATGCTGACGGCAAAAAGCAATGAGGAGGATAAGGTTTTGGGATTGCGGCTGGGCGCAGATGATTATCTGACGAAGCCTTTTAACATCAACGAGTTGACTGCAAGGGTACATTCGCTTATTCGCCGTTATACTACATTAAATCCGGCTTTTTCAGAAGAAACCGATTGTATTTGCCTAAAGGATATGACCATTGACAGGGGAAATCGCAGTGTGACGGTTCGGGGTGCTTCGGTGGAGCTTACAGGTAAAGAATTTGATTTACTTGTGTTTTTGGCGTCTAATAAAGGACGTATTTTTACGAAAAAGCAGATTTATACACAGGTGTGGGAAGATGAATATGCCTTTGATGACAGCAATATTATGTCTTTTATCAGCAAGTTAAGGAAAAAAATCGAGCCAAATCCGGAGCAGCCCTTTTATGTTTTGACAGTGCGAGGAGTGGGATATCGCTTCAATAAGGAGGCTTAGTATAGAATGAAAAGTTATCTTTTTCTCGGTCTTATCCTTACCGGAGGCATTAGCCTCTGTCTTTTGCTGAAGCTGTATCGTATCCGTCAACAGATTTCTCTTATCAAGGAGGTTCTGGAGGATATCAAAGCAGGAAATCTAAACAGGCGTGTTCTGGCTCAAGATAAGGACGAAACACAGCAGATTTGTTACGATATCAATGAGATAGCCGAAAACAGTCAGGCACAGCTTATCCGTCAGAAACAGGCGGAACAGGCGTATAAAAGCTTGATGACCGGACTTTCTCATGACGTGAAAACGCCCCTTGCTTCGCTGGTGGGATACTTAGAAGCGGTGGAAAACGGAATAGTCAGCGGAGAAGAAAAAGAGGAGTATATCCATGTGGCATTTGAAAAAGCACAGCATTTGAAGTGTTTTGTGGAGCATTTATTTGAATGGGTAAAATTAGATGCAGGAGAGCAGCTCTTTTATTTTGAAGTCCTAGATATAAACGAAGTATCACGAAATATTGTAGCAGACTGGATACCTGTTTTGGAAAGCAGAGCTTTTCAGTATGAGATTGTGATACCGGAACAGGAATATTTAATTTCTGTTGATGTAAATGCCTATAATCGTATTATCAATAATCTTCTGCAAAACATCATTACTCATAGTCAGGGGAATAAAATAAAATTTCAGATTTTGGAAAATGAGCAGGAAATGAAAATCATTTTGGAAGATAATGGAAAAGGGATTTCAGCAGAGCAGCTTCCTCATATTTTTGAAAAATTATATCAATGCGACAATGCCCGCTCCGGCAAGGGGAACGGTTTGGGACTTGCCATTACAAAGGAACTGGTAAGCGCACATAAAGGAATAATTACAGCGGAAAGTATCCTTGATAAAGGAACGAAATTTATCATATCACTTCCTAAAAATAAGATTACAAGGTAAAAACAAGATTACCGCAAGGTTTTGGCAAGGTTTATGGTTTATGATGGGAAGTGTAAGGAGGATATTTGATATGAGAGATTGGATAATTGAAACAAAACACTTGACGAAAAAATACGGAAGTCAAACAGCAGTACGTGACGTCAATCTTCATGTGGAAAAAGGACATATCTATGGTTTGATGGGACGTAACGGTGCAGGAAAGACAACGATTATGAAAATGATTTTAGGATTAACGTCTATGACCTCCGGCAGTGCAGAGGTATTTGGCAAAAACATAAAAGGCAATGAAAAAAGGATATATCCTCGTATTGGTGCGATGATAGAAGCTCCCGGTTTTTATCCAAATCTGACAGGAACAGAAAACCTTGAAATTTTTGCAAAGCTTCGTGGTACGTCTGCCCCTGATGCCGTAAAGAAAGCGTTGGAAGTAGTAGGACTTCCGTATAGAGATAAAAAAATTTTTTCGAAGTATTCTCTGGGTATGAAGCAGCGTTTAGGAATTGCCAATGCAATTTTGCATGATCCGGAGGTATTGATATTAGATGAGCCCACTAATGGCTTAGACCCTATTGGTATTGCAAAAATGCGGGAATTTATAAAAAAGCTAAGTACAGAGAAAGGAAAAACAATTTTAATTTCCAGCCATATTCTTTCAGAAATCGCACTTCTTGCAGATGACATCGGAATTATTGACAAAGGCGTTCTTTTAGAAGAAAGCAGCATGGAGGAGCTGGAAAAGAAAAACAGGAAATATATTTTATTACAGGTTTCCGACATTCCAAAAACCATTTTGGTTTTAGAACGCAGATTTCAGGTAAAGGATTATTCTGTTCAGGATGAGCAGACCATACGTATTTATGATACGGAATTAAATATGGGAGAGCTAAATATGGCTCTTGTTATGGAAGCTATTGCAGTGCTTTCCTCCGGAATTTGCAATGATACCTTGGAAGATTATTTCAAGAAGCTTACGGGAGGTGAGGGGATTGCTTAGATTGGTGGAAGTTGAATTTTATAAGCTGCGCCGCAAAAAAGTAATGTGGATGATGCTTCTGGCTGCTCTTGTTATGCCGTTTTTTGCTTTTTTATATTTTGGTTATTTGGGAAAGAAAAATATAGAGCCTGTACTTTTTTATAAATGGTCTGCTTTCGGTTTTACATTGTTTCTTATACTGCCGTTTATTTTAGGACTTTTGAGCATTATGCTGCTGCATGATGAAAACCGGTATGATATGTTAAAACAGCTTTGGATTGTACCGGTGAGTAAAGCGGGATATTTTTTCGGCAAATTTTTTATGGTATTTCTTTATTCTCTCTGTTTTATGATGATTAATGCAGCGGCTTCCGTATTATTCAGTGTAATTCCCAATTATGTGGCTTTCGATTGGAGGAGTATTGCTTTTTTGGTGGAAAGATGTTTGGAGATTGCAGGATTGACTGCTTTTGCGATTTTGCCTGTTTTCGCAGTGACGGTTTCTCAAAAAGGATATATTTTTCCTATGTGCATAACGCTCATTTATATTTTTGCCGGATTTTTTATAACGCCTGTAAATTCTTATTTGCATCCGCTTTCCTGTATTTCCGTAATTATCTCCAGAGGAGGAGTAATTCCGGGGGTTGCACTTTTAGAACCAAATCTTCCTCTTGCATTTTTCAGTATGTGTGTATGGGGAATTGCTTCTGTGGTATTGGCTGTCGCTACATTGGGTAAAAGAAAGTAGGGAAAAGAAATGAAAATCTTATTATGGGCAGAATTTCAGAAACTCCGCCGTTCCAACATTATTTTATTTACAGTTTTTGCAATCGTTTTTACAGCTGTTTTTGTCTTTTTTGCAGGAACGACAACAGCATCTCCAGAACAAATGACAGTCAGCAGTGTAAGCTGGTATATGACAATGACGCAGGTATGGGAGACCGTTCTTGTGCTTCCTGCGGTAATTGCACTTTTGGGAAGCTACATGATTTGCCGTGAGGAGCAGGATGATACCATAAAAAATCTGCGTCTCATTCCTGTAAATGAAAGAAAATTAACAGCAGCGAAAATGATAATTCTCTTTCTTTTTAGCATTTTGGCTTATGTCTTGCTTTTTTTACTTACTTTTTCAACAGAAATGGTTTTGCATGCTTCGGAATTATCTATAAAAATGTTCTTTGATTTTCTGAAAATGTACCTGCTGGAAGGAATAGGCGTCTTTTTCGCTGTTTCACCGATAATTGCCCTTGTGCCTTATTTGAAAAAGAACTATTGGCTGGCTTTGGCGGTAGCGGAAATCTATTCCTTTGCAGGCTTGTTTATGAGTATGTCGAATACTTTAAGAACTTTTTATCCGATAACGGCAATCTTTGGTGTTTCTGGTTATTATGAAACCACTGCGCAGGAGAAGCTATGCAGCCTTTTGGTTTTACTGTTGTGCGGTATAGTTGCACTTATCTTTCTGAAAAAATTAAACCGCAGGCGTTAAGTTTATTTCATGGTACTGCAAATTTCACTTTTAATTTCCAGAGCAATTTTGGATAATTCTTGAATACGGGAGTCTGACATCCGTACCACAGGGGCGGAAATGGAAAAAGCATATTTGGGCTTATTTCGATAGTCCGGTATGCTTACGGCAATACAGCGGACTCCCAGTTCGTTTTCTTCATCATCAAGAGCATATCCTTTTTTTCTTACTTCTTCAATTTTTTTCAAAAACTGGGCATAATCAGTAATAGTGTGAGGCGTCAGCTTTTGAATGGAGCTGTTTTCCCACAGAGCCTTGATTTGCGCTTCGTCTAAATCTGCTGCGATGGCTTTTCCTACACCGGAGCAGTAAAGGGGGATACGACTGCCAACCTTAGAAACCATGCGAATGGAATTTTGATACGACTCTTCTTTATAAATATAGACTGCATCGGTGTGTTCTCGCTGAACAAAATGAACTGTTTCCCCTGTAAGTCTGGAAAGCTTTTTTAAATAAGGTCTGACGGTATCCAGAATATCCATACGTGCCAGTAGCTTATTGGAAAGCGCCAGCAGCTTAAAGGAAAGAGAATATTTGCCGGTTTCCCCTTCCTGCTTCACATAACCCATGTAGATGAGTGAGCATAGAAGTCTGTGAACCGTACTTTTATTTAAGTCAAGATGGCTGCAAAGCTCTGCAAGTGTAACAGGACCGGTTTCTGCCAAGGTTTCCAGAACAAGAAACAGGCGGTCAGCCACCTGAATTGGATTTTTCGTTTCCATATAAAACAAATCTCCTTTTTATGTGTTGGCGCTATTGTAACACTTTCTGCTACTTGTGGCAATGAAAAACACTTGACTTTTTTTGGAAGTGTAGTATAATTCAAATTACAAAATACCACATAACGAAACGATATTCCGTAATATGGAACGATAAAAACAGGAGGAGAATATGAGCACAGTTACAGAAAAGATTTCAACACTTGGCGTTGTACCCGTTGTTGTATTAGAAGATGCAAAGGACGCAGCGCCTTTGGCAAAAGCATTAGTAGAAGGCGGACTTCCATGTGCAGAGGTAACTTTCCGCACAGATGCAGCAGAGGAGTCTATTAAAATTATGACTTCTGAATATCCTGATATGTTTGTGGGAGCCGGTACAGTTCTTACCATTGAACAGGTAGACCGTGCAGTAGCAGCAGGAGCAAAATTTATTGTAAGCCCGGGATTTGAACCGGAAATTGTAGATTATTGTTTAAGTAAAGAAATTCCTATATTTCCGGGATGTATTACACCGTCTGAAGTAGCACAGGCAGTGAAAAGAGGATTAAAGGTTGTAAAATTCTTCCCGGCAGAGCAGTTCGGCGGTGTTGCAACAATCAAAGCAATGGCAGCTCCTTATGTGGGACTGAAGTTCATGCCCACAGGCGGTGTCAGCGCAAAAAATCTGGAAAGCTATTTAAGCTGTGATAAAATTGTTGCATGTGGCGGAAGCTGGATGGTAAAAGGCGATTTAGTAAAAGCAGGTAAATTTGACGAAATTAAAGCAATGACAGAAGAAGCTGTGAAGCTGGTAGCAGAAATCAGAAATAAATAAGTACAAAAAGGAGAAAAAACTCATGGCAAAAAAAGTAATTACTTTTGGTGAAATTATGTTGAGACTGGCACCGGAAGGATATTATCGCTTTGTACAGGCAGATACCTTCGGAGCAACTTACGGCGGCGGAGAAGCAAACGTAGCAGTTTCTCTTGCAAATTATGGATTTGATGCAAAATTTGTTACAAAACTTCCAAAACATGAAATCGGACAGGCTGCTATCAATTCTTTAAGAAAATACGGTGTGGATACTACTGAGATTGTACGTGGCGGCGACAGAGTAGGCATTTATTTCTTGGAAAAAGGAGCTTCTCAGAGACCTTCCAAAGTTATTTACGACCGTGCAGGTTCTTCTATTGCCACTGCACAGGCTTCTGATTTTGACTGGAAGAAAATTTTTGACGGAGCAGACTGGTTCCACTTTACAGGAATTACACCTGCATTAAACGATGAAGTTGCAAATATTTGTCTGGAAGCTTGTAAAGCTGCAAAAGAAGCAGGTCTTACCATTTCCTGTGACTTAAATTACAGAAATAAATTATGGTCTAAAGAAAAAGCCGGTCAGGTAATGGGTGAAATCTGCAAATACGTAGATGTTTGTATTGCAAATGAAGAAGATGCAGCAGACGTATTCGGCATTAAAGCCGCAAACACAGATGTTACAACCGGTACAGTAAATCATGAAGGCTATAAAGATGTTGCAAAACAGCTGGCAGACCGTTTTGGTTTCCAGAAGGTTGCCATTACATTGAGAGAGTCCTTATCTGCCAACGACAACAACTGGTCTGCAATGTTATATGACGGACAGGATTACTATTTCAGCAAAAAATACAAAATGCACATTGTTGACCGTGTAGGCGGTGGCGACTCCTTTGGCGGCGGATTGATTTGTGCTTGCTTAAACGGATATGATGCACAGTCTACCATCGAATTTGCAGTAGCGGCATCTTGTCTGAAACATTCTATTGAAGGTGACTTTAACATGGTTTCCATGGATGAAGTGACAAAGCTTGCAGGAGGAGACGGTTCAGGCCGTGTGCAGAGATAATCGAATTTTATAATGAAATGAAACCCTTATTGCCATTGGGGAACATTTAGATAGAAGGGGGCTGCTTGATTGCAGTCCCTGATTTATATAAAGAAAAAAGGAGACAGTTTATGAGAAGGGATTTTGATTTATTGTCACTTGGGGAAATTTTACTGCGTCTGTCACCTCCTGATAATGAGAGGATTGTAAGAGGCGATACCTTTCAAAAACAGGTGGGCGGTGCAGAATTAAATGTGGTTTCCGGCGTATCTTTGCTGGGACTTCGCACAGGTATGATTTCCATGCTGCCGGATAATGCCTTGGGAACTTATGCAAAAAACCGTGTGCGTTTTTGCGGTGTCAGCGATGATTACCTGATTTATGACAAGGATACAGATGCAAGACTTGGAATTTATTACTACGAAAACGGTGCATATCCCAGAAAACCCAGCGTGGTTTATGACAGAAAGCATGCGTCCTTTTGCAAGTTTTCCGCAGATGATTTTCCGGAGGAAATGTACGGCTCAACAAGATGCTTCCATACCACAGGAATTACACTGGCATTGTCAGAAAATACCCGTAAAAATGCCATAGAAATGATAAAGCGGTTTAAAGAAAATGGGACAATTATTTCCTTTGATGTGAATTTTCGAGGAAATCTCTGGACAGGAGATGAGGCAAGGGAATGTATCGAAACAATTTTGCCGTATGTGGATATTTTCTTCTGCTCGGAAGAAACAGCAAAACTGACTTTCTTAAAACAGGGAAACGTCTATGAAATTATGAAAAGCTTTACAGAGCAATATCCGATTTCCTTTGTTGCTTCTACACAGAGGGTAGTACATAGCCCGAAGGTACATTCTTTCGGCTCTGTATTTTATAATGCCAAAGAAGATAAGTTTTACGAAGAAGAACCTTATAAAAATATTGAGGTGGTGGACCGAATTGGAAGTGGGGATGCCTACATTTCAGGGGCTTTGTACGGGCTGTTAAAGCATAATTTTAACTGCCGAAAAGCTTTGGAGTACGGCAATGCTACCAGTGCGGTGAAAAATACCATTCCGGGGGATTTGCCTTCCAGCGGATTAGATGAAATTGAGCGTATTATAAAAAATCATCAAAGTACAGGACTTCAGCTAGAAATGGACAGATAGGAGTGTTTGATTGACTCTCAAACTCATAGGATAGATTAAAACCATGGGTTTGGGAGTTTTTTATGCGTGTATGTGAGCTGAAGCAAAAAGAAGTCATCAATATCTGTACCTGTAAAACTTTGGGCTGTCCTTTAGATGTGGAGTTTAATTGTAAAACAGGGAAAATAGAAGCGCTGATTGTGCCTGTTCCGGGGAAAATGTGCGGATTATTTGGCTCTGTCAGTGAATATGTTATTCCTTTCTCCTGTATTCGCCAGATTGGGGAGGATATTATTCTGGTGGAAATACAGGAGGAGAAATTTCTCAGAAAGGAATAGAGAAAAGGTTAAGAGACATCCTTTGGTGACGGGGGTGTCTTTTTACATCTTAGGCAAAAGTAGAGAATAGAAGTAAACAGGAAAATAATCACTCCGATAATGATAACCGGATTTAAGTCTTTTTGCGAAGCAGACCGATAATTTATGTAAAAATAAAGAAGCATAATAAGGAAATTCATGGTAGAGAGAAGACTTTTTATATTTCTATATACCCAGTCCTTATTTTCAGCAGTAATTTTAACAGGAACGTTCCAGATATCGGGAAAATGACCGACAAAAAGCAGCAGTCCGTAGAGAAGATTTGCTCCCAAAAGCATCTGTCTCTCCGGCGAAGTTATAGTGAGTAGGGATTTCATCCGGTATCTTAGACCAAATCAGGACAGGATAAAGGAATAATCCCAGAAAAAGAAGGAAAGATAACAGATTTAAAACTTTTTGATAGGGTGTTGTTGTAAGTTTTTCTTTATGGAACATAGAAAGTCCCTCCTTTTAAAATTCTGCAAAAATAATTAAATTACTTTATTTTCTAAATAACATTCCAGCAAATACGATGGATTTTCATAATACATACTGCTGTTGTAGTCATCTATTTTATTGCTGATAAATGAGTTGTAAACTTTGAATAAGGCATCAATAACACCTATCTTTTCATATTCTGCCACGGACTTAATCAATCTTTTATATACTTTGCCGATATCCCACTGGGATGGAATAGCGTATTGACATGCGGACACATTGTTAAAATTTCCTGTGCTGATTTTTGCTTCTTTGATAAAATCGTCACTGACACGGTCTATATTGTCGCTGTGATAGATATCTGCCAAGTCATAGATTTTTTCGAGATTTTTCTTACCTAATGAGTTTACGACTTCTGCTCTTGTATTTGTTATTTTTATCTAGCCATATTATAGCAGTTCTATATATTCACTACAATATAAATTAGCTGATGTGTGTTGTTTTAAATAAACATTCCTTCTTGCAATGCTTAAAATGTTATGTTATATTTATCTTATCAAATACACCCCCACGGGGTATAGGAGGTAAAAGAGATGAGAGCAGATAAAGCCCAGATAAACCGATTATTAAAGACAGCCAGAGGCCAGATTGACGGTATTTTGAAAATGGTGGAGGAAGACCGTTACTGTATGGATATAGCGCATCAGCTTATGGCAACAGAAGCTGTTTTAAACAGGGCAAATAAAGAAATCCTCACAGCACATTTAAAAAGTTGTGTGACAGGAGCAAAGACAGATGAAGAAAGAGAAGAAAAAGTAGATGAAATGGTAGCTTTATTGGGTAAAATCTTATAACAGGAGGTGAAATATTTGAATAAAAAATATAAAGTAACAGGAATGACCTGCTCTGCATGCTCTTCCAGAGTTGAGAAGTGCGTGGGAAAGCTGGATGGAGTCAATACCGTCAGCGTCAATTTACTTACAAACAGCATGCAGATAGATTTCGATGAGAGTAAACTGACAGAAGAAAAAATAGCAGACAGCGTGACACAAGCTGGGTACGGGATGGAAATTCCCACAGGGAAATCTGAGAAAAAAGAGGAAAAAGAAGATATTGTAGAAAAAAATATTGAGAACATGAAAAAGCGTACCATCTGGTCCTTTATCTTCTTAATTCCCTTGATGTATGTGGCAATGGGACACATGGCAGGACTTCCACAGCCTTCCTTTTTAAGAGGAGACGCCAACGCAGTGTCCTTTGCATTGACACAGCTTCTTTTGTGTATACCTGTGTTGTATATCAACAGAGCTTATTTTGAAAGGGGATTTCGCTCTCTTATCCACGGAGCACCCAATATGGATACATTGATATCCGTAGGCTCCGGGGCTTCTTTAATATATGGAATATTTGCCATTTACCGCATGGGATATGGTTTGGGTACTCAGAATATGGAGCTGGTACACCGTTATTTACATGATTTGTACTTTGAGTCAGCAGTGATGATACTTGCCTTAATCAATATCGGAAAATATTTGGAGGCACGTTCCAAAGGAAAAACAAGTGAAGCCATTCAAAAGCTCATGGACTTAGCGCCTAAGACAGCGCTGGTGGAAAGAAACGGACAGGTGGTAGAAATTGCAGCAGAAGATATGTTGACCGGAGATATTTTACAGGTAAAGCCGGGAAGCAGTATTCCGGCAGACGGTGTTGTAATTGAGGGAAGAACCAGCGTGGATGAGGCAGCCATTACAGGAGAGAGTATGCCTGTTGAAAAGAAAGAAGGAGATACGGTAACTGCAGCTACTTTAAATAAAACAGGATTTATCAGAATGAGAGCTACCAGAGTGGGACAGGACACCACTTTTTCTCAGATTATCCGTCTGGTAGAGGAAGCCAGCTCCAGCAAAGCGCCGATTGCCAGAATGGCAGATAAAATTGCGGGAATTTTCGTTCCTACGGTTATGGGAATTGCGCTGCTTACGGGAATTGTCTGGCTGCTTATAGGAGCAGAATTTGAATTTGCATTGTCCTGTGCCATTGCAGTTTTAGTGATTTCCTGCCCCTGCGCTTTAGGTCTTGCCACACCGGTTGCCATTATGGTAGGAACAGGAAAAGGTGCGGAAAACGGAATTTTAATTAAATCCGGCGAAGCATTGGAAATCACTCATAATGTACAAAGCGTTGTATTAGACAAAACAGGAACTATTACAGAGGGTAAGCCGGTGGTTACCGATATTATCAGCTTCGGAATGTCCGAAAACAAAATTTTAGAAATCAGCGCAGCTCTGGAAAAGAAAAGTGAACATCCTCTGGCAGAAGCCGTGCTTTTAAAGGCAAAGGGCATGGAGCTTCCAAATGCGGAAAATTTCGCAGCAATTCCCGGAAAAGGAATTACTGCAAAAATTCAGGGGAACATTTATTATGCAGGAAACCGAAAATTGATGCAGGAACAGGGAATTTCTTGTGAAAAGGCGTTAAGCAGTATGGAAAAGCTTTCCGAAGAAGGAAAGACACCTCTTATTTTGGCAGATGAGAAACAGGTGCTTGGTATAATCGGTGTTGCCGATGTGGTAAAACCAACCAGCGCAAAGGCAATTCAGGAGTTGAAAAAACTGGGTATTCAGGTTATTATGCTTACAGGCGATAATGCCAGAACAGCAAAAGCAATTCAAAAGCAGCTGGATATTGATACAGTGATTGCCGAGGTTCTTCCACAGGATAAAGAAAGAGAGATTTCCAGACTTCAGGAGGAAGGAAAGACCGTAGCCATGGTAGGGGACGGATTAAATGATGCGCCGGCTCTTGCAAGAGCAGATGTAGGAATTGCCATTGGAGCAGGAACAGATGTTGCCATTGAAAGCGCAGACATTGTCTTGATGAAAAACGATTTACAGGATGTGGCAACTGCCATAGAACTGAGTAAAGCAGTTATCCGAAATATTAAGGAAAATTTATTCTGGGCATTCTTTTATAATGTATGTGGAATTCCCCTTGCGGCAGGAGTGCTTTATCCGGTATTCGGATTGAAATTAAGCCCTATGTTCGGAGCGGCGGCTATGAGTCTCAGTAGTCTTTTTGTTGTAAGTAACGCATTGCGATTACGATTTTTTCATTCTCTGAAAAAGGGAAAAACACAGCCTGAAAGTATTCAGGAGAAAAAGGAGGAAAAAAATATGTATACAATGAAAATCGAAGGAATGATGTGCCCGCACTGTCAGGCAGCAGTTACAAAAGCGTTAGAAGCTTTGGAAGGAACAAAAGCAGAAGTGAATTTAGAGAAAAAAGAAGCTTATGTAGAAACAGGACTTGAAAAAGAAGCTTTAAAGAAAGCAGTAGAAGATGCAGGCTATCAGGTGCTTTCAGTAGAATAGGCGGAAAGGAAGAAAACCATGATGCGAGTAGGAATGGGATATGATGTCCATAAGCTTACAGAAGGAAGAGATTTGATTTTAGGCGGTGTAAATATTCCATGGGAAAAAGGTCTGTTGGGACATTCGGATGCCGATGTAGTGGTTCATGCCATTATGGACGCACTTTTAGGGGCAGCAGCTCTTCGGGATATCGGAAGACATTTTCCGGATACAGACCCCCAGTATAAAGGAATTTCCAGTATCAAGCTCTTGCAGCATGTAGGAAAGCTTTTAGAAGAAAATATGTACGTGATTAATAACATTGATGCAACGATTATTGCGCAGAAACCAAAGCTTTTACCATATATTGACACCATGATTGAAAATGTGGCAAATGCCTTACATTTGGAAGCCAATCAGGTAAATATAAAAGCGACCACAGAGGAAGGTCTGGGATTTACAGGAAGTATGGAAGGTATATCCGCACAGGCAATCTGTGCGCTGACACACGTGCAGGATTTTATGACAGATGACAGAAGCGGCGGTTGTGGAGGCTGCTGTAAGGAGAACAGAAGATGAGTATATTAAATGTGCAGAATTTGTCCCACGGGTTTGGTGACAGGGCTATTTTTCAGGACGTTTCTTTTCGACTGTTGAAAGGAGAACATATTGGATTGGTAGGCGCCAACGGTGAGGGTAAATCTACCTTTATGAATATTATTACAGGAAAGCTGATGCCGGATGAAGGAAAAATCGAATGGGCAAAAAATGTCCGTGTGGGATATCTGGACCAGCATACCGTGTTGGAAAAGGGAATGACCATTCGAGACGTACTGAAATCAGCGTTTTCATGGCTGTTTGAAATGGAAGCGCAGATGAACGGAATTTGTGACAAAATGGGCGAGGTATCTCCGGAAGAATTGGAAACCATGATGGAAGAGCTGGGAACCATACAGGATATGCTGACTATGCACGATTTCTACATTATTGACTCCAAGGTGGAGGAAGTGGCAAGAGCGTTGGGACTTACGGCAATTGGCTTAGACAAGGATGTTACAGATTTAAGCGGCGGACAGAGAACAAAAATCCTGTTGGGAAAACTGCTTTTGGAAAAGCCGGACATTCTGCTTTTAGACGAGCCGACCAACTATTTAGACGCAGAGCATATTGAATGGTTGAAACGATATTTGCAGGAATATGAAAATGCCTTTATTTTGATTTCTCATGATATTCCGTTCTTAAACAGCGTTGTAAATCTCATCTATCATATGGATAATCAGGAATTAAACCGTTATGTGGGAGATTATGACCATTTTCAGGAGGTTTACGCAGTAAAGAAAGCACAGCTTGAAGCGGCTTACAATCGTCAGCAGCAGGAAATCAACGAGCTGAAAGACTTTGTGGCTAGAAACAAGGCGAGAGTGGCAACCAGAAATATGGCAATGTCCAGACAGAAAAAGCTGGATAAAATGGATGTGATTGAGCTGGCAAAGGAAAAACCAAAGCCGGAGTTTAACTTTAAAACAGCCAGAACACCAAGCCGTTTTGTGGTAGAAACCGATGATTTGATTATCGGCTATGACGAACCTCTTTCCAAGCCATTGAATTTAAAAGTAGAAAGAGGAGAAAAGATTGCTCTTACCGGAGCAAACGGGATTGGAAAATCCACATTATTAAAAAGTATACTGGGCATTATTCCACCGATTTCAGGAAAGGTGCACTTAGGCGACTATCTGGAAATCGGATATTTTGAGCAGGAGATGCCACAGGGAAATAAAAATACCTGTATCGAAGAAATCTGGGAGGTCTTTCCTTCCTATACACAGTATGAGGTTCGTGCAGCATTAGCGAAATGTGGTTTGACAACAAAGCATATCGAAAGTCTTGTGCGTGTGTTAAGCGGTGGTGAGCAGGCAAAGGTGCGTCTGTGCAAGATTATCAACAGAGAAACCAATGTATTGATTTTGGACGAGCCTACCAACCATTTAGACGTAGATGCAAAAGAAGAATTAAAGAGGGCTTTAAAGGAGTACAAAGGCACAATTTTAATGGTTTGTCATGAGCCGGAGTTTTATGAAGGTCTTGCAACGGATGTATGGGATTGCTCTCAATGGACAACACGTATTTAGAAATGAAACACCTGAATAAAGAAAATGCAAATACAGTATTGTATATAAAGGAATAGCAGGTATAAATAAAAAATATGCAGGAAATAAAAAATAAACTTGCAAAAATACCGACTTGGATTTATAATACAAGAAAAAATCAGATACAGGAGGAAAGTCATGTCATACGTAGATGAGGTTATTGAATTAGTAGAAAAGAAAAATCCAGGAGAACCGGAATTTCATCAGGCAGTAAAAGAAGTTTTAGAGTCTTTAAAACCGGTAGTAGAGGCAAATGAAGAAAAGTATCGCAAAGAAGCACTTTTAGAGCGTTTAGTTGAGCCTGAAAGAGTGATTATGTTCCGTGTTCCGTGGGTAGATGACAACGGAAATGTACAGGTGAACAAAGGCTTCCGTGTACAGTTCAACAGTGCAATCGGACCATACAAAGGCGGTCTGCGTTTCCACCCATCCGTATATCTGGGAATTATTAAATTTTTAGGATTTGAACAGATTTTCAAAAATTCCCTGACAGGGCTTCCTATTGGTGGCGGTAAAGGTGGAGCTGATTTTGACCCGAAAGGAAAATCAGACAGAGAAGTTATGGCATTCTGCCAGAGCTATATGACCGAGTTATACCGTCATATCGGTGCAGATACAGATGTTCCCGCAGGTGATATCGGAGTAGGTGCAAGAGAAATCGGTTATCTGTTTGGACAGTATAAGAGAATTCGTGATGCTTACGAAGGTGTGCTTACAGGTAAGGGACTGACCTACGGCGGTTCTTTAGTAAGAAAACAGGCGACAGGATATGGTCTTCTTTATCTTACAGAAGAATTATTAAAGCTTAACGGCAAAGAATTAAAGGGCAAAACAGTTGCTGTTTCCGGAGCGGGAAATGTAGCGATTTATGCTATTGAGAAAGCTTATCAGTTAGGTGCAAAGCCTGTGACATGCTCTGACTCCACTGGCTGGGTATACGATCCGGAAGGCATTGATTTAGAAGCATTAAAAGAAATCAAAGAAGTAAAACGTGCACGTTTAACAGAATATACAAATTACAGACCAAATGCAGAATACCATGAAGGAAAAGGTGTATGGACTGCAAAATGTGACATTGCTCTTCCATGTGCAACACAGAACGAGTTGGATTTAGAGGACGCAAAAGTATTAGTTGCCAATGGCTGCTTTGCAGTAGCAGAGGGTGCAAATATGCCGACAACTCTGGAAGCTACAAAATATTTACAGGAAAACGGAATTATCTTTGCGCCGGGTAAGGCTGCAAACGCAGGCGGTGTTGCTACTTCCGGACTTGAGATGTCACAGAACAGCGAGAGATTAAGCTGGAGTTTTGAGAAAGTAGATGAAAAGCTTCAGGGAATTATGGTAAATATCTGCCATAATATGGTAGATGCAGCGAAAAAATACGGATTTGAAGGCAACTATGTGGTAGGTGCCAATGCAGCCGGATTTGAAAAAGTTGCAGATGCTATGATTGCACAGGGCGTTTGCTAAGAAAATCCTGTTGACAAATCCCGTATTTATGAATAAACTAAGAGAAGATAGGAAAAGGCATGGAACGAAAAGAGTACAGAGTAAATCCTTTTCAGAGAGAGACAGTCATCGGCTGGAAGCTGTCTTAGAGGAAGCTTTGGAAAGTGCATTCGGGAGTTGATTTGGTGAGGGGTAAGCCTAAGCCGGATACGCAGTCCTGCGTTATGGGAAATAAGTGGGAGATACTATCTTCAAATAGAGTGGAACCGCGGATTTTTCGCCTCTATGTCGTTTTGACATAGAGGCGTTTTCGTTATATTCGTTTATGGAAAATTGATAGAAAGGACGTGAAATATGGGATTTATTAGTCATATAAAAGAAGAATTTCAGGTTATCAGGGAACGGGACCCTGCAATTAAAACACCTTTAGAGGTTTTGTTGTATCCCAGCTTTCGTGTTATGATACAGTACAGGCGGGCTCATAAATTATACGAAAAAGGACATTTCTTTCTGGCACGGTGGGTATCTCAGCGGGCAGCCAGAAAAACAGGAATTGAAATTCATCCGGGAGCGCAGATTGGAAAAGGGCTGTTTATTGACCACGGCTCAGGAGTGATTATCGGAGAAACGGCTATTATCGGTGATAATGTAACACTGTATCAGGGAGTTACTTTAGGCGGTACCGGAAAAGAAACGGGAAAACGACATCCTACTTTGAAAAACAACGTTATGGTAAGCGCCGGAGCAAAGATTTTAGGCTCATTTACCATTGGAGAAAACTCCAAAATCGGTGCCGGAAGCGTGGTTTTAGAGGAGGTTCCGCCTAATTGTACAGTTGTAGGCGTACCAGGGCGTGTGGTAAGAAAAGGAAACCAGAAGGTTCCTAGAAGTGATATGGACCAAATTCATCTTCCGGATCCAACCTTAGATGATATCCATAAGCTTCAGCAGGAAAATGACAGACTGCGTTCCGAATTACAGCGTATGGGTTATGAATTAAATGATATAAAAGAAAGAGAAGCGCAATGCCGCAGGGCAAGAGCCTTGGAGGCAAAAGAAAGAAGACAGGAGGAAGAAAGAGAAATATGAGAATTTATAACACACTGACAAAGAAAAAAGAAGAATTTATTCCTTTAGAAGAAGGAAAAGTAAAGATGTATGTCTGCGGACCTACGGTTTATAATTTTATCCACATCGGAAATGCAAGACCGATGATTGTATTTGATACAGTACGCCGCTATATGGAATACAAAGGATATGAAGTAAATTATGTATCCAATTTTACAGATGTAGATGACAAGATTATTGCGAAGGCAGTAGAAGAAGGTGTAAGTGCAGAGGAGATTTCCAGCCGTTATATTAAAGAATGTAAAAAAGATATGGCAGATATGAATGTAAAACCGGCGACTACTCATCCGCTGGCAACACAGGAAATTGACGGAATGATTGATATGATACAGACTTTAATGGACAAAGGCTTTGCCTATGAGGTAAACGGTACTGTATATTTCCGCGTAAAGAATTTCAAAGAATACGGAAAGCTGTCTCATAAAAATCTGGAGGATTTGCAGTCAGGATTTCGTTCTTTACAGGTTTCGGGAGAAAATCAGAAGGAAGACCCATTGGATTTCGTACTTTGGAAACCGAAAAAAGAAGGAGAACCTTTCTGGGTATCCCCATGGAGTGAAGGTCGTCCGGGCTGGCATATTGAGTGTTCTGTGATGTCTAAAAAATATATAGGTGAAGAAATTGACATCCATGCAGGCGGTGAAGACCTTGTTTTCCCACATCATGAAAACGAAATTGCTCAGTCTGAATGCTGCAATGGAAAGCAGTTTGCAAGATACTGGATGCACAACGCTTTCTTGAATATTGACAATCGCAAAATGTCAAAATCTCTTGGAAACTTCTTTACCGTAAGAGAAATCGGAGAAAAATATGATTTACAGGTGCTTCGCTTCTTTATGTTAAATGCACATTACAGAAGTCCGCTGAATTTCAGCGCTGAGCTGATGGAAGCTTCTAAAAATTCTCTGGAAAGAATTATTACTTGTGTGGAGCAGTTAAAACACCTGTTGGAAACAGCAGAAAAAACAGAAATGACAGCAGAAGAAAAAGCCTTGGAAGCGGAAGTTCTGGAATATGTAAAGAAATATGAAAATTCCATGGAAGATGATTTTAATACCGCAGATGCCATTGCGGCTATTTTTGAGTTGGTTAAATTTGCCAATACAAAAGCAAATGAAAACAGCACAGCAGCTTTTGTACAGTATCTTTTTGATACCATTGTGCATTTAAGCGATGTGTTAGGTCTGATTGTGAACAAGGAAGCTGAAATTTTAGATGAAGAAATTGAAAAACTGATTGAAGAACGTCAGATGGCAAGAAAAGAGAAAAACTTTAAAAGAGCAGATGAAATCAGAGATGAATTGGCTGCTATGGGTATCATCTTAAAAGATACAAGAGAGGGTGTACAATGGAAGCGAGCTTAAAGAAATTCAAGGAGCTGTTTGAACTGGAGGATACGGATATCAGAACCTATTCTCCTTTAACCCTTGCCTACATCGGAGATGCCATTTATGAGCTGGTTATCCGTACTATTTTAGTGGAAAAAGGAAATACTCAAGTAAATAAGCTGCATCAAAGAGCCAGCAAATTAGTAAAAGCATCTGCCCAGTCAGAGATTGTCGAAAAGCTGAAACCATATCTTACAGAAGAAGAAATGGGAATTTTCAAAAGAGGAAGAAATGCAAAATCCTTTACCATGGCAAAAAATGCCAGTATGTCCGATTACAGAAGAGCTACGGGATTTGAGGCGTTAATGGGACATTTGTATCTGACAGAGAAGTGGGACAGAATGTTAGAATTGATAAAAATAGGAATTACAGAAGGAGAAAAGGATGGAGAATAAATTCCAGGAAACAAAGGTAGAAGGCAGAAATGCGGTTTTAGAAGCGTTTCGTTCCGGAAAATCTGTGGATAAGTTATTTGTTCTGGAAAAATGCGAGGACGGTCCGGTACGCACCATTTTGCGTGAAGCAAAGAAGCATGATACCATGATTAAATATGTAAAAAAAGAAAGACTGGATCAGTTATCGGAAACAGGAAAACATCAGGGTGTGATTGCCATGACTGCGGCGTATAATTACGCAGAAGTAGAAGATATTCTGGCAGCAGCCAGAGAAAAAGGAGAACCGCCGTTTCTGGTATTGCTGGATAATATCGAAGACCCTCATAATCTGGGAGCAATTATCCGTACAGCAAATCTGGCAGGTGCTCATGGCGTGATTATTCCAAAGAACAGAGCCGTGGGGTTGACTGCGACGGTTGCAAGAACTTCTGCCGGAGCATTGAATTATACACCGGTTGCAAAGGTTACCAATCTTGCAAGAACCATTGAAAATCTGAAAAAAGAAGGAATTTGGTTTGTATGTGCGGATATGGGCGGAACACAGATGTACGACCTTGATTTAAAAGGCGCAATCGGACTGGTTATCGGAAACGAGGGCGACGGCGTATCAAAGCTGGTACGTGAAAAATGCGATTTTATTGCATCCATACCAATGCAGGGAAATATCGACTCTTTGAATGCCTCTGTGGCAGCAGGGGTATTGGCATACGAAATTGTAAGACAGAGAATGGGGAAATAGTACAGGAATTCATTTATGATGAAGGAATATGAAAATTTAAAAGATGAGGAGCTTTTTGAGCTTTTATGGCAGGGACAGGAAGGCTTGGAGGATTACCTCATTAACAAATATAAGGGAATGGTGCTGAAGAAGGCACATGCCATGTTTCTAATCGGAGGAGAGCAGGAGGATTTAATTCAGGAGGGTATGATTGGGCTGTTTAAGGCAGTCCGAGGATACCATCCTGACAAAAATGCTTCATTTTCCACTTTTGCTAATTTATGTATAGAAAGGCAGATGTATAAGGCCATTGAAATTTCAGGAAGGCAGAAGCACAAGCCATTAAATTCTTACATTTCTTTAAGTGAGATGGAAGGACCGCTGTATAATGCGGAAGATATTACACAGCAAAATCCGGAGGAAATTGTTATTGGAAAAGAAAATGTAAGCAGAATGATGGAGGAGATTAAGGAACGGTTAAGTCCTTTTGAAAATCAGGTGCTGGATGCTTATCTGGATGGAGCAGATTATCTTCAGATTGCAGAAATGACAGGAAAGCAGCCCAAGTCCATTGACAATGCACTGCAAAGAATAAAAAATAAAATTCATGGAATGGAATGGGTAAAATAAAAAGACTGTTGTATGAAAGACATACGGAGAGGTATGTGTTTTATACGTCAGTCTTTTTTGTATGAAATGATTTATACAAAACAAAAAAATGGTGTATTTAGACGAAAAAATATGTAAAATATGAAAAAAATTAAATGAAATGTATGTATTTTAAGGGATTAAATAGTTAAAATGCACAAAAATAGAACAATAATATAAAAAACTGATTAAAAATGTAAATCATTCAAGGATGCACAGATATATACTTAAAAAAGCATTTATTATTTCATAGGAAATTGTTTTCTGTGAAATAAAATACCAGAAAGGAGAAAGGTATGAAAAGTAAAAAATTAAAGAAAGCTTTTGCAGGGTTGTGTACAGTAGCGTTAACAGTATCTTCTGTTCCGGTATCTGCACAAACAGAACAGACAGAAACATTGCAAAAGGAAAGTGGCTTGCGTCTTTGGTATGATGAGCCTGCTTCAAAGGGGAAAAATATTTTAAATGGCGGAAGCTTTGGAACGACAGAAGAAGACAATACATGGCAGCAGCAGACGCTTCCTATCGGCAACAGCTTTATGGGTGCAAATGTGTATGGAGAGATTGGAGAAGAAAGGCTGACATTCAATCAGAAAACCCTCTGGAACGGTGGACCGAGTGAAAGCCGCCCGAATTATGATGGGGGAAATAAGGAAACAGCTGACAATGGTCAGAAAATGTCCGAAGTATATAAGGAAATCATTAAATTATATAAAGAGGGCAATGATACACAGGCAAATGAGCTTGCAAAAAAACTTACCGGAGAAGTAGAAGGATATGGAGCATACCAGTCATGGGGGGATATTTATGTAGATTTCGGTTTGAAAGAAGAACAGGCAGAAAACTATGTTCGTGACTTAAATCTGGAAAATGCAGTAGCTTCGGTAGATTTTGACTATCAGGATACAAAAATGCACCGAGAATATTTTATCAGTTATCCGGATAATGTATTGGCAATGAAATTTACTGCTGATGGTAATGAGAAATTGGATTTTGATATTTCTTTTCCAATAGATAATGCAGAGGGAGTAGCAGATAAAAAATTGGGTAAGTCTGTGAAAACCACTGTTGAAGACGATATGATTACCGTGTCAGGTGAAATGCAGGACAACCAGTTAAAACTGAATGGAAAATTAAAAGTAGAGACAGAAGGTGGAAAAGTGCAGGAAAAGGATGGGGACAAGCTTCATGTATCCGGCGCATCGGAAGCGGTTGTTTATGTTTCTGCAGATACTGATTATTTGAATAAATATCCTGATTATCGTACAGGGGAAACTGCACAGGAATTGGACGCAAGTGTAGAAAAAGCTGTGGATAAGGCTAGTAAAAAAGGATATGAGAAAGTAAAAAAAGAACATATTAAAGATTATTCTGAAATTTTTTCAAGAGTACAGTTGGATTTGGGACAGAATGTTCCGGAAAAGACAACAGATATTTTGCTGAATGATTATAATGCAGGGAAAAATACAGAGGCAGAAAATCGTGCATTAGAGGTAATATTGTTCCAGTATGGAAGATATTTAACCATTGCTTCCTCCAGAGCAGGAGATTTGCCCTCTAATTTACAGGGAGTATGGCAAAATCGTGTAGGAGATCACAACAGAATTCCATGGGCATCCGATTATCACATGAATGTCAACTTGCAGATGAATTATTGGCCTACTTATTCTACTAATATGGCAGAATGTGCTACGCCTTTGATTGATTATATCAATTCTCTTGTAGAACCGGGAAAAGTAACGGCAAAAACTTATTTTGGGGTTGAAAATGGGGGCTTTACAGCTCATACTCAGAATACGCCATTTGGATGGACCTGTCCGGGTTGGGATTTTAGCTGGGGTTGGTCACCGGCAGCGCTTCCTTGGATTTTACAGAATTGCTGGGAATATTATGAATATACCGGTGATGTGAAATATATGGAAGAGCATATTTATCCAATGTTAAAGGAAGCAGCTCTTTTATATGACCAGATTTTGATTGAAGATGAAAAGACAGGAAGGCTTGTTTCGGCACCTGCTTATTCGCCGGAGCATGGACCTGTTACAGCAGGAAATACTTACGAACAGTCCTTAATCTGGCAGTTGTATGAAGATGCAGCTACGGCAGCAGAAATCTTGAGTAAGGATGAAGAAAAAGCAAAAGAGTGGCGTCAACGACAGCAAAAATTAAAACCGATTGAAATCGGTGAAAGTGGTCAGATTAAAGAATGGTATACGGAAACTACTTTGGGAAGTATGGGAGAAAAAGGTCACAGACACATGTCACATTTACTGGGACTGTTTCCGGGAGATTTGATTTCCGTAGATAACGCAGAATACATGGATGCTGCCATTGTTTCTCTGAAAGAAAGAGGAGAGAAGAGTACCGGATGGGGAATGGGACAGAGAATTAACGCATGGGCAAGAACCGGAGACGGAAATCAGGCACACAAACTTATTCAAAATCTCTTCCATGACGGTATTTATCCAAACCTTTGGGATACACATACGCCATTCCAGATTGACGGAAACTTCGGTATGACATCCGGTGTGTCAGAGATGCTGATGCAGAGTAATATGGGATATATCAATATGCTGCCTTCTCTGCCGGATGTGTGGGCAAACGGAAGTGTCAAAGGACTTGTTGCAAGAGGAAATTTTGAAGTCAGCATGAAATGGGCTGACAAAAATCTGACAGAGGCATCTGTTTTATCAAGAAACGGAGGAACTGCAACGGTTCAGACAAAGAATGCTTCTTTGACAACGGTTTTTGATGAAAAAGGAAATCCGGTAGAGATGAAGGCTTTGACAGCAGATCGTATTTCTTTTGAAACAGAAAAGGGAAAAACTTATATTATAAAAAATATTCCGCAGAGTGTGAAAGTTCCTACCGGTCTTACAGCAGAACGTTTGGATGAGCAAAGTGTAGAACTTACATGGGATGAAGCAGAAGCGGATGGAATTTGTTTCAATGTATATCGCAAAGTAGGAAACGGAGATGTACAGTTAATCGCAAGTAATGTAAAAACCAACTCTTACAAGGATGTAACAGCATACGAAAAACTGGGTACTATGAAATATCAGATTACAGCAGTGACTTCTGAGCTGGAGTCTGAGAAAACAGAGTTTGTTACGATAAAAGACAAAGGCGTAACTGCGGGAATGATTGATGATACCGACAGCCATATTAACTATGAAGGTGCATGGGGCGATTGGAAAGAAGAGGTAAATTATAACGGTACAATTAAGTATCTGAATACTCCACAGGGGAATGAAAGTGTTTCTTTGAATTTTGTAGGAACGGGAATTGAGGTAATTACCTGTACCAATCACGACAGAGGAATGATGGAAGTTCTGATTGACGATAAGTCTTATGGAGAAATCGATACATACAGTGCGCAAACAAAGCGTCAGCAGAAAATTTTCGAAAAAGACGATTTGTCTTACGGAAAACATACGATTACCTTGAAGGTATTAAATAAGAGCAGTCAGGGAGCAGGAAAATCTACAAAAGTAGAGTTAGATGCTTTCCGTGTTCTGGATAATACGATGTCAATGCCTGCTTCTGTTCAGGTATCAGCAGTATCGGGAATTACAACTATCGGAAAAGCAAACAGTACTGTTCAAATGAAAGCAGAAATATTGCCGGAAGACGTGCAGGATAAAAGTGTAACATGGTCTTCTTCTGATACTTCTATTGCAGAGGTGAATGAAAATGGTCTTGTAACGGTAAAAGAAAAAAATGGCGAAGTAAAGATTACTGCGGTATCAAAAGCAGATACTACAAAGAGCGGAGAAGTGACCTTAAAGGTAGCCTTAAAACAGGAAAATGCAAATACAGTAACAGAAATTGAAGATGCTGTACAGGAAAACGGAAAGTGGAAACCAAATCCTTCCATTACATGGAGCGAAGGATGGTCTACATGGGACGGAGAAGCAGACAGACACCATGGTGGAACAAAGACAGAAGCAACAGGAGCAGGCAAATTTTTTGAATATACCTTTACAGGAACTCAGATTGAAATCTATGTACAGAAGCATCAAAACTGTGGAAACTTCGAAATCTATCTGGATGATGAAAAAGTAGATACTTATTCTTTTGACACAGAAATTGGAACAGGAGAAGATCAGGCACTGTTGTTTAAATCAGAAGAGCTTTTCAATAAAGAGCATAAGATTAAGTGTGTGATTATTGACAGAGATGGAAAACAGCAGGCAAATCTGGATTATTTGAAGGTATATGCTCCGACAGACTCTTCCGCTTTGGATAAATCAACTCTTCAGGACGTTATTACAGAAGCATCTGTGTTGTCAGAAGAAGCTTATCCACAGGATAAATGGACAGAATTACAAAAGATATATAAAGAAGCTGTTTCTGTTATGAATAAAGATGATGCAAAACAGGAGGAAATAGACAAGGCAGCAGAAGCGTTAAAAGCAGCCATTGCAGCCTTAGGAAAAGCACAGCCACCTGTTGTGAAACAGGAAACAGGAAAAGCTATTTTAGTAGAGTCAAAGCAGATTGTATTAGAATGGGATAAAGTGCAAGGTGCAAAAGCTTATGAAATTACAGATAACGAACATCAAGTAAAGGCAGAAGCAACAGATACTTTTGTGAGAGTAACGGGATTAGAGCCGGGAACAACATATAACTTTAAGATTTATGCAGTAAATGAAGGCGGAAAATCAGAAAAAGCTATTGAAATCAATGAGGTGACAACAACAAATCCAAATGAAGGGAATACAATTCCACCTGTTACGGAAATTGCAAAAACGGTTACAGGAAAAGATAGTGTAAAATTGACATGGAAAGCTCCGACAGATACTAAGACAGCAGGGTACATCGTTTATGTAGACGGTGTAAAGAAAGGGGTTGCAGAAAAAGAAGCATTTACATTACAAGGACTTGTAAAAAATCAGATTTATGTAGTAAAGATTATAGCTTTTGATGAAGAAGGTCATAAATCTGTTCCGGCACAGTTTGTATTTTCTTTTGAAGAAGAAGAAAAAGAAGGCTGGATTCAGACAGGAAATGGTTGGGAGTATTATGAAAACGGAAAGAAAGCAGTTGGCTGGAAAGATATTTCAGGAACATGGTATTATTTTAATGACAATGGTATTATGGAAACCGGCTGGGCAGAAGTAAATGGTCATTGGTATTTCTTGAATGACAGCGGTGCGATGGAAACGGGCTGGGTATCCGTAAAGGGCCACTGGTATTACATGGATCAGTGGGGAGCAATGTGTACCGGCTGGGTATTTGTAGGAGGATATTGGTATTATCTAAATGCAGATGGAGCAATGGCATCTAATCAGTGGATTGATGGATATTACGTAGGAGCATCCGGACAGATGATATAAAGGGCATAAGAAAAGACTATTTAAAAGATATGAAATTTTAATTGAAAGAAGTTGCTGCTTTAATGATTAAAAAACTGAGAAGTGGCAGCTTCTTTATATTTAAAGAAAAATAAAAGGTTGCGCAACAGCGTAATTTCTTATAAAATAATAAAAACCCTTGAAATATCAAGGGTTTTTAAAAGCTGCCAAGCGGACTTGAACCGCCGACCTCCGCCTTACCAAGGCGACGCTCTACCGACTGAGCCATGGCAGCAAATTATTTTGTCGTTTCACAATTATGAATTTTATCAAAAAAAAGGATGGGTGTCAACCCTTTTTTCTATTTTTTAGGAGGGAACAGATGGGAAAAAGAATACATGGGATTTTGCTGGCGGCAGGATTTTCACATAGGTTTCGGGGAAATAAATTATTGTATCCTTTGAAAGGAAAAGCGCTGTATCTTCATTTGACAGAACGTTTGGAAAAGCTTTTAAAAAAAGGGACATTGGACAGTTTGGTAATGGTTACACAGTATGATGAAATTCTTCAGGAAATGAAGAAAAGAAAGATAGAAGCAATAAAAAATGAGAACAGCCGACAGGGGATTTCATCTTCTTTAAAATTGGGGCTTTGTAAGGCACAGGAGTTTGAAGAAAAAGAGGACGAGAATTATTATATATTCTTTGTGACAGACCAACCGTATTTGCAAGAGAAAACAATAGAAAATTTTTTGTGGGCTTTTGTTCAAACGGGTAAAACCATTGGCTGTGTAAAATGTGGAAAAGAAATGGGAAATCCCGTTATTTTTCATGAAAAATATAAAGAAGAGCTGGAATGTTTGCAAGGGGATAAAGGGGGAAAATGCGTACTGCGAAAGTATGAAAAAGAAGTGTTTTATTTTGAAGTAGAAGATAAAAAAGAATTACAGGATATTGATGAAAGAGGAGAATTGCCTTAAATGGGAACGCTCCTCTTTTTAGTAGAAAAAAATTATTTCGGATAAACCAGTCTTTCTTCAGAAATATTGAAAAGAACATGGTTTAAATATCTATCTGCCAGCCAGTTTGCCATATTCAAATTCATATCCAGATAGTTTCCGCAGTCTTTTGCGGAAGCTCCCGGCACTTCATCGTGGAAATCACGGATAAAGATAAACATTTCTGTAATAAGAGGAACAATATCCTTAGACTCATAATCTCCTGCCAGAAGAAGGTAGAAGCCTGTACGACATCCCATAGGTCCAAAATAGATTACTTTATCAGAAAAAGTTTTATGGTTTCTTAAAAAAGTAGCCCCCAGATGTTCGATAGTATGTACTTCGGCAGTATTCATAACTGGTTCTTCGTTAGGAGAAGTCATGCGTAAATCAAAAGTAGTAATAACTTCTCTTCCCACAAAATCCTTGCGAGATACATAAATTCCCGGCTGAAGCTTTATATGATCAATAGTGAAGCTTGCGATTTTTTCCATATTTTTAATCCTCTCTTTTTGTAATAGTGACTTTATTATAAACATTTTCGAGGTTGGAAGCAAGCAATAGTTGCTGACAAAGATAAAACGTGCTAGAATAATTAAATAAGGGAAATTGTAGTAGTTGGAGGACAGAAAGATGATAAATGATAAGAAAGTTTTATTCAGTGGTATGCAGGCAACCGGAAACCTGACATTGGGAAATTATCTGGGAGCGCTGAAAAACTGGGTAACCTTAAATGACGAATATGAATGTTTTTACAGCGTGGTAGATATGCACTCTATTACTGTACGACAGGACCCGGCTACTCTTAGAAAAAGAGCAAGGGCTTTATTGACTTTATACATTGCAGCAGGACTTGATCCAAAGAAAAACTGCATTTATTATCAGTCTCATGTAAGCGGACATGCAGAGCTGGCATGGATTTTAAATTGCTTTACTTATATGGGCGAATTAAACCGTATGACACAGTTTAAGGACAAGGCTGCAAAACACGCAGATAATATCAATGCGGGGCTGTTTACTTATCCGGTGCTTATGGCTGCCGATATTTTACTGTATCAGGCAGATGTAGTTCCGGTGGGGATTGACCAGATGCAGCATTTGGAGCTGACAAGAGATATTGCCACTCGTTTTAACAATATTTACGGAGACGTATTTACGATACCGGAGGCGTATATCGGTAAGGTAGGAGCGAAAATCATGAGTCTTCAGGAACCGTCCAAGAAAATGTCAAAATCAGATGAAAATCCAAACGGGAGCATTTATCTCATGGACGATCCGGATACTATTATGAGAAAATGCAAACGTGCTGTGACGGACTCTGAAGCATGTATTGCTTATCGTGATGAACAGCCGGGAATTAAAAATCTGATTGATATTTATTGTGCATGTTTGAATAAAACATCACAGGAAGCAGTAAAGGAATTTGAAGGAAAAGGCTACGGTGAGCTGAAAATGGCAGTGGGAGAAGCAGTTGTCAGCGTATTAAAACCATTGCAGGATGAAGTAGCCAGACTGGAGAAAGAGAAAGCATATCTTGACTCTATTATTAAAGAAAATGGTGAAAAAGCGCAGTATTTTGCAAACAAAACATTGAGAAAGGTACAGCGCAAGGTGGGATTTCCTGATAGAATTCGTTAAGAACGGGAGGTGTCTTTATGACTGTTGAAGAAGTAATTACAGTATTGGCAATGCAGGAAGAAATTTTACAATTTAATCATTTTACCAACGAGGACGCATGGGAATTAGGTAATTTGTTGGTAGCAGAGGCAAAAAAACGTGGCTTGGACACAGCAGTGGAAATCCGTCTGAACAATGGTTATACGGTATTTAAGTATGCAGGAAACGGAACGACCTTAAATAACGAGGAATGGATGAATAAAATGTTTGCCACTGTAAAGAGGATGGAGAAAAGTACCATGCTTTTGTACAGTGAGTTAAAACGCAGCGAAGAAGCTTTAGCGGAAATCGGACTCGACGAAAGGGAATACTCTTGTTTGGGAGGAGGATTTCCTATACGTGTGGAAGAGGTGGGAGTAATCGGAGCGATTATGGTCTCCAATCAAAGTCACTTTATCAACCACGATATTATTGTAAAAGCAGTAAGCAGATATCTTCATATTGATGAAGTACCGAGAATTCGGGCATTGTAAATTTGACAGAAGAATGTTGCATGAAATAATATGAGTTTTGTGCAGCATTCTTTTTTTATGAAAAGTGGAGAAAAATTTTCAGAATAAAATTGACATTCTTCATCAATGATTATAAAATGAAAACAAATTTATCTTAGGAGGAAAAGAGTATGACAAAAAAAGCGCCGGGAAGAACCTTTTTAATGGTCGTAGGTATCTTTTTAATTATTGGTAGTGTATCCAGTATTATTACCAGCGCCATGAATTTTGTGATGATGGGGCAGGAAGAATTTATGCCGGTTTTGGAGCAGACCTTGCAGCAGGCAGGAATTACAAAAACAACCTTTCAGGTTACGATTGTTTTAACTGCAATACAGGGCGTTATCAATATGGTGGCAGGTATTATCGGAGTTGCAAACAGCAAAAAAATTGAAAAAGCATCTCTTTGCTATATTTGCGGAATTGTTTTGATTGTGTACGCTTTAATTTGCAATGCGTACAGCGCTTTTAGCGGTGCATTTAGCATCTTTTCAGTGATTTTCTCATTAATTCTTCCATTATTGTATTTCTGGGGTGCATTAAAGAACCGTCAGGCATTGCAGGAAGAACAGGGAATTGTTGTAAAATAGGCAGAATGAGGTAGCAGGTGCGGGACAAAACGGGAGGGGTTCTGTTTTGTCCTGTTCTTATATTTAAGAAAGATAAGAGGAGAGAGTATGGAACATTTAATTAAAGTAATGGATTTATGTAAAATTTATAATCCGGGGGAAAATGAAGTACGGGCATTGGACCATGTGAATTTGGAAATTGACAGAGGAGAATTTGTTGCTATTATCGGGCAGTCCGGTTCAGGAAAATCAACATTTATGAATATGCTCGGCTGTCTGGATATTCCTACATCAGGAAAATATTATTTAAACGGCACAGATGTCTCAACCATGTCCGATAATGAATTATCCTTAGTCAGAAACAAAGAAATCGGATTTATCTTTCAGGGATTTAACTTAATTCCTAACCTTACAGCAGTGGAAAACGTAGAGCTGCCGTTGATTTACAGAGGAATTGACAAGAAAGAGAGAAGAAAACTGGCAACAGAGGCATTGGAAATGGTAGGGTTAAGTCACAGAATACACCATAAACCATCTGAGATGTCAGGAGGACAGCAGCAACGTGTAGCGATTGCCAGAGCCATAGCGGCAAAACCGCCGGTTATTTTGGCAGACGAGCCTACGGGAAATCTGGACTCTGCTTCCAGTAAGGAAATTTTAAATATTTTGAAAAATCTTCACAAGGACGGCAGAACCGTCATTTTGATTACACATGATGACGGAATTGCTGCCAGAGCAAAACGTGTGGTAAGAATTATGGATGGAAAAATAGAATCAGACAGAATAAATCCGGAATATGAAAAAGTGGAGGAAGTACATGAAGACAAAGACTCTGAAGAATAAAAATACGGTTATGTTGATTACTCTTGGAATTGTGGCAGTTGTATTGGTTCTTCTGGCAATTATCGGGAATATGCGAAAGGGAGGAAAAGGCACAGAACCTGTTGTAGAAGTTATTTCAGTAGAAAAGGGAGACGTTCGTCAGGAAATCGAAGCATCCGGCAATGTGGAGAGTGAATGGAAAAAAACATTTTATTCTCCGGTAAATGCGACCATTGAAAACATGACAGTGGAGGCTGGTGACAGCGTAGAAGCGGGACAGAAGCTGATTGCATTTAATGTGGATAATTTAGAGGCAGACAATCAGAAGGCAGAGCTTACAGCTAGAACAGGCAAATTAGAGCTGGAGGATGCACAGGAACAGGCAAATCAGGCGGCTTCTAAGGTTGCAGAAGCAAAAGCAGATATTCCGAAATTAGAAAAACAAATTGAAAATAAGAAGAATAAACTTTCTGATTTAAGACAGCAGATTGCAGAAACACAGAAAAATGCACAGGCACAGGTGCAGGAAGAGGTAGAAAGTGCATATCAGGCAGCCGTGCTGGCAGCAGAAACAAAGTATCAGGAAGAAATGGATACTTATAATAACGTTACAAAACCGGAATATGATAAGGAACTGGAAGCTTTAAAGCAGAAAATCAATGAGGGAAAAGGAACGGAAACAGATAAAGAAGACTATCGTCATTTGTTAGATAATCCTCCGAAGGTTCCGGAATTAGAAGAAGTAAATCCTGCTGATTTTCAAATGACAGGTACGGGAATGGCAGATACTTCTGCATTGGAAGCGGAAATGGAGAATGTATCCTCAGAATTAGCTGCCCTTCAGTCTGAGTTGGCATCGAAAGAAGCTTTAGCGCAATCTGAAACAACAGGTCTTACAGATGCAGCAAAGGAAAAAATCAGAATTTCCAATAACTTGACAGAGCTTGAAACGAAAAATCTTCAGGAGCTTTTAGAAGAAGGAAGAAAAGGAATTGAAGCAGAATTTTCCGGTGTTATTTCTGACACTAAGGTAAGTCAGGGAGCTACCGTAACACAGGGAATGGAGCTTTTTACGCTTCAGAGTATGGATGATGTGTGCGTGGATGCCAGTATTTCAAAATATGATTTTGATAAAGTAAAAGAAGGACAGAAGGCTACGGTAAAATTAGGAGGTAAAAAATACAACGGAACCATAGAGAAGGTAAACCGCATCGCAGTTCCAAATGAAAAGGGAGCTCCAACCATCGGAGTTGTGGTACATATTGATAATCCAGATGACGGCATTTTCATTGGTGTAGAAGCGAAGGTAAGTATTCAGGCGGCAGAGGTAAAGAACGTTCCGATTTTGCCGGTGGAGGCAGTCAACATTGGAAAAGACGGTTCTTTCTGCTATGTAGTGGAAGACGGAGTGATTAAGAAAAAAGAGATTGAAACAGGCGTGACTTCAGACGCTTTTGTGGAGATTAAAAGTGGGTTAAAGGACGGAGAACAGGTTCTTACCGATATCGGAAACCACAGCGAAGGTGATAAGGTAAAGGCACAGGAAACCAAGACTGACAAGTAAGAGAAAGGACAGAGCTATGGGAAATATAATTGAATATGTCAAAATGGCAATTCAGAATATCATTGCCAATAAAGGGCGCTCCTTTCTTACTATGCTGGGAATTATTATAGGAATTGCCTCTGTCATTGCTATTGTGTCCATTGGTGAAGGAACGAAAAACCAGATGAACAGCGAAATTGATGCAGCAGGCGGAGGGCAGATATTTATCTATTGCAGTGATGATGCTATAAAAGAAGACGCATATATGACAGCAGAAGATATGGAAGCCATCCGCAAAATTGATGGTGTGGAAGGAGTTTCCAGCAGCTTTACAATTATGGGGGAAACCGTGACAGGAAAAGGAGATTTTTCTGCTACGGTAACCTTGGAAACACAAGATGCTCCTATTGTCAATAATCTTGCTTTGAAAAGAGGAACTTATTTTACAGAGGCAGATGTGGCAGAAGGACGAAACGTATGTGTGATTTCCGACACCGATGCAAAGCGTTTGTTTGGTTCAGACGATGTCATTGGCATGGATATTGACGTGCAGTGTTATGATTTGACAAAAAGCTTTCGCATTGTAGGTATTACCACACAGAAAGAAAACGGAACTTTTGTAAGCTATACCTATGAGGGAATGCCGGTGACGCTTTCTGTTCCTTATACTGCGGCAGTAGATTTTGTGGGAGATACAGCAGATGAGTTTACCAGTATGGTCGTACAGGCAGATAAGAAAATGGACTCTCAGGCGATTTCGAAAGAGGCGATTAAAACCTTGGAAAAGAGACATCAGTCAGCAGGAGAGGACTATTATCAGCTTCAGAGCTTTCAGGATGTTATGAAAATGATGAATGATATGCTCGGTATGGTAACGGCATTTATTTCCTTTGTAGCGGGAATTTCTCTGCTGGTAGGCGGTATCGGGGTTATGAATATTATGCTGGTATCTGTAACAGAGAGGACAAGGGAAATCGGTATTCGAAAAGCGCTGGGAGCAAAGACGTCTTCCATTATGATGCAGTTTCTGGCGGAGTCCGCAATCCTTACCGTCATTGGCGGAATAATCGGAATTGTTTTAGGAATAGCAGGGGGATATGGAATTTGTTCTGTGATGAGCTCAGTGCAGGGCATGACCATTACTCCGGGAATTAACGCTGCTACCATTATTGCGGCAACCTTGTTTTCCTGTGCGGTAGGTATTTTCTTTGGTATTTATCCGGCAAAGAAAGCAGCAGCATTAAGTCCTATCGAAGCCTTACGAAGAAACTAAAAAAGACTTGCCATATCCTCTGGAAGGGGAGCTGAGAATTTCATAGGCTGCCCTGTAAGGGGATGTATAAAGCTTAAAGAATAAGAATGGAGAGCAACACGCTGTATTCTGGAAAAATCAGGATTGTAGAGATAATCTCCTAAAAGGGGATTTCCCATATATTTTGCGTGAACACGAATTTGATGTGTTCGGCCTGTTTCCAGAGAGAGCTTTAAAAGGGAATAATCTTCTTTTGAAGCCACTACCTGATAATTGGTAACGGCACGCTCTCCGTTTATAAAATCTACACAGCGCTCAATAGCAGAATTTTCTTTTCGTGCTATGGGCGCTGTAATGGTATCTGCTTCTTTTTTTGGAATACCGAATACCACAGCCAGATAAGTGCGGTGGATTTCTCTGGCTTTCATTTGGTTGGAAAGAATGGAGGCGCTCAGGGCATTTTTGGCAATAATGAGAAGTCCGGTAGTATCCCTGTCAAGGCGGTTAATACAGCGGAATACAAAGGTTTCCCCCTGTACCTGATAATAATGGGCAATTCCGTTTGCAAGAGTATTGTCATAATTGTTGATAGAAGGATGAACAGGCATATCGGCAGGCTTGTTTACCAGCAGAATATCTTCATCTTCGTATACAATATCAAGGGGAAGGGCAACAGGGACAATGTGTTCGGAAGGGGCTTCTTCTAAAAGTCGGATGGTAACAATGTCATTGACTTTTAAAGGCGTGCGGACATAAGCCCATTCATTGTTTACCAGAATACCTTTTTGTGTTTTCTTTAGCTGTATGATAATCTGTCGGGAAAATTCCTTGGATTTCAGAAATTCGCCTACGGTGCAGGGGAGATTTTCTTTTGTTATGGTATATTTAAAAATACGGTTCATTGATACTCCTTAAAAAAGGGGCGTGCAAACGGCTGCATTCCCCTTTTCTTTTATTTTGATTTTACTTTGTTCCACAATTCATTGTAATAGCTGTCTACATCATCTCCCAAGAATTGGAAGGTTTCGCAGTTGCTTAAATCTTCCGGCTCAGGGAACAGAATTTTGCTGTTTCTGATTTCTTCATCTTCAATCATTTCTCTGGCTTTCAGGTTTGGTGTAGAATAGGTAAGATATTCAAAGTTCATAAGTGCAATTTTCGGACGGCACATAAAATTGATGAATTTTTCGGCATTTTCTTTGTTCTGGGCATTTTTCGGAATAACCCATGAGTCAATCCATACGTTAGAGCCTTCTTTTGGGATGACGTATTCCAAATCGGGATTTTCCCGTTTGGTATATCCTGCTTCGCCAGAATAGATAACGCCAAGAGCAGCTTCATTTCCAATCAATTTATCTCTTACCTGATCCACTACATAAGCCTGTACCAGAGGCTTTTGCTCCATTAAATCTTCCGCAGCGGCAGCAAGCTGGTCTACCTCTGTGGAATTGATGGAATGGCCAAGACGTTTTAACGCAACGGCAAAGGCATCTCTCACAGAGTCCTGCATCAGAATACTGTCTTTGTATTTGGGATTCCATAAAATATCCCAACTGTCTACGGGCTCTTTTACCATGGATTTATTATACAAAATACCCACAGTTCCTACACAATAAGGCACAGAGTATTTATTTTTGGGATCAAAGCTCTTTGCTTGTTCCATATAAGTAGGGTCCATGTTTTTTATATTAGGGATATTATCCCAGTTGATTTCTGCCAGCAAATCATTTTCAATCATACGCTGTATCATGTAGTCAGAAGGGCATACCACATCATAAGCGATTGCCTGAGAAACAATTTTCGGATACATAATTTCATTTGTTTCGTATTCCTCGTAAGTCACGGAAATGCCGGTTTCTTCTTCAAAAAGCTCAATAGTTTTCGGGTCCAAATATTCACCCCAGTTATAGACAATAACCTTTTCTCCGGAATGATTTTTCATTGTGTTTAGATTATAGAAAATTCCGCCTATAATTAAAGCCGCAATTAAAACAGCAGGTACGGCAAAGCAGAAAGTCCGGCGAAAAGCCATTTTTTTGGAGGATTTTTTCACATCCTTTGTCTCCTTTGGACTGGCATTTACACAAATCATAAGAACTAAAACACTGACAAAAAGTAAGGTGGAAAGGGCATACATTTCCGGCCGGATACCCTTTCGTACCTCTGCGTAAATTTTTGTTGAGAGGGTATCCACACCGGGACCTTTTGTAAAGTGCGTGATAATAAAATCATCTAAGGACATAGTAAATGCCATGAGAAAACCGGACACTACGCCGGGCCAGATGTCAGGAAAAACGACTTTAAAAAAAGCGTAAACCGGTCCGGCTCCCAAGTCCTGTGCCGCCTCATAAGTGCTTTTGCTTGTCTGCTTTAATTTAGGCAGAACGCTTAAAATAACATAAGGAATACAAAAGGTAATATGAGCCAGCAAGATTGTGGAAAATCCAAGAGTGACTCTGCATGCAATAAATAAAAGCATCAGAGAAATACCGGTTACAATCTCAGAATTTAAAATAGGAATGTTGGTAATTCCCAGCATGACAGTTTTGCCTTTGGACTTCATGGCATTGATACCGATGGAGGCAGCAGTGCCGATAATAGTTGCAAGAACGGCAGAAACAAGAGCAATCAAAAGCGTATTGTAAAGGGCTGCCATAATTGCCTTATCCTGAAACAGGGAGGAATACCAATGAAGGGTAAAACCACCCCATTTTGCACGGGATTTCGAGGCATTAAAAGAAAGTACAATCAAAGTTACAATGGGGGCATACATAAAGAAAAGAATGAGCCCAAGATAAATATTTCGTGCAGTCTTTTTCATTAAAAGAAACCTCCCTGTCCGTTTTTATCGTATTTTCCGGTTAAAATCATGCTGATTAAAATAAAAATCATCAGTACCAGAGAAAGTCCGCTTCCTACATGCCAATTGCTTCCCTGCTGGAACTGTCTGTCAATGACATTTCCGATAAGGAGAATTTTACTTCCCCCTAAAAGGTCAGAGATGACAAAGGTAGTGAGCGCCGGTACAAAAACCATAGTAATTCCGCTGATAACTCCGGGCAGACTTAAAGGAAAGATAATTTTCCGAAAAGTATAAAAGGAGGTAGCGCCTAAATCTCTGGCAGCGAAAATAACATCCTTATCAATTTTGCAAAGCGCATTGTAAAGAGGCAGTACCATAAACGGCAGGAAGTTATAAACCATACCTAACACAATGGCTGCCGGTGTGTTGATTAACTGCAAAGGCGGGATATGAAAAAATCCCAAAATCTGATTGATAACTCCGTTTTTTTCCAGTAAAGTCTGCCACGCAATGGTGCGAAGCAAAAAATTCATCCACATCGGAAGGATGAAAAGCAACACAATAAGACCGGTCTGATTGACTTTCATATTAGAGAGCATCATTGCCAATGGGTATGCCAAAACAAGACAGATAATCGTGCTGATTATAGACAAAATCAAGGAAAGGCAGAGCGCCTTGAAATTTTCCGCAGTTCCGATTGCCAGAACATTTTCAAAGGTAAATTGTCCTTCACTGTTAGTGAAGCCATAAAATAAAATCATGGCAAGGGGAATTAAAATAAAAGCGACAGACCACAAAAGATAAGGACCGGATAATAATTTCTTTTTATTCATTGACTCCAATCGCCTCCTCATCCTCGGACTCCGGCTTGTGCATAATCTGAATATCAAAAGGATTTACATGAATGCCTACTTTTTGTCCCACAGGGAACATATCTGTACTGTGTACCAGCCATTCAAAGCCGTTTGTCTGTACTTCCATTTCGTAATGCACACCCTTGAAAATAAGGTGGGTTACAATGCCTTGTATCGTGCCTTCTTCCGGAGCAAGCAAATCCACATCTTCCGGACGGATTACAACGTCAACAGGTTTGTTTTTTCCAAATCCCACGTCAACACAGGGGAATTTTGCGCCCAGAATTTCCACCAGCTTATCCTCCAGCATAATACCGGAAATAATATTGCTCTCGCCTATAAAATCTGCAACAAAAGCATTCTGAGGTTCGTTGTAAATATCTTCCGGTGAACCCATTTGCTGAATGTAGCCTTGGTTCATAACTACAATGGTATCAGACATGGTAAGGGCTTCTTCCTGATCATGAGTGACATAGATAAAGGTAATACCCAGCTCATTTTTTAAACGGATAAGCTCATACTGCATATCCTGACGAAGTTTTAGATCTAGTGCACCTAAAGGCTCATCAAGAAGCAGGAGACGAGGCTCATTTACAATGGCTCTTGCAATGGCAACACGCTGTTGCTGACCGCCGCTTAAAGAGTCAGGCAGACGATTTTCGTATCCCTCAAGATTTACCAGCTTTAAAGCGTATTTTACTTTATCCTTAATGTAAGTGGCGCTTTTGCCGGAAATTTTCAGCCCAAAGGCAATATTTTCTTCAATGTTCATGTGGGAGAAAAGCGCATATTTTTGAAAAACCGTATTGAGATTTCTCTTGTTGGGAGGAAGATTGGTAATATCCTTCCCGTCAAAAATAACCTGACCGCTGTCAGGAGCTTCAAATCCTCCTAAAATACGAAGAGTTGTTGTTTTTCCGCAGCCGCTTGGACCTAAAAGTGTGAGAAACTCATTTTCTTTTATAGAGAGATTTAAGTTATCTAAAATTAACTGGTCGCCAAAGCTTTTGGTTATATCGGTTAAAGTGACTAAATTGTGACTCATTCTGCTCCTCCTTTGTAAAAACCATATTTTAAGTCATAAAAATCCATTTTAAAAATTATTATACTAGAGGAAAAATACATGTCAATATGTAAAAACTTCAAAGTTACATTGTATAAAAAAAAACTTTGTGGTAGAATATTTTTGATATCTTTAAAAGATATTATTCGTTATGTGGTGAAACTAATAAAAACAGGAGGGTATTGCATAGATGAAAGAAAAGTATGTAGCGTATGTCGGAACCTATACCCATGGAAGCAGTATTGGAATTCATTTGTATGATGTAAATGTGGAGGAAGGAACACTTTCTGAAAGAAAAGTAGTTCCTGTAAATAATTCTTCCCATTTGGCAAAATCTTTAAACGGCAAATATCTTTATTCTATCGCAGATGAAGGAGTAGCTGTATTTGCCATTGAAGCAGATGGAGATTTAACGTTTATTAACAAAGTAGATATTGACGGAATGAGAGGCTGTCATCTGTCAACAGACGAAGAAGGTAAATATCTTTTTGTGGCAGGCTATCATGATGGAAAGGTAACCGTAGTACATACACATCGTGACGGAAGGTTGGGAAGTGTAGTGACCGGTATATTCCACAAGGGATTGGGAAGTGTAGGAGAGAGAAATTTCCGTCCTCATGTAAGCTGTGTGCGCCCGACACCGGATAATAAATATCTGTGTGCTGTGGACAACGGCATTGACCAGATTAAAATTTACAGAGTAAACAGAAGAACAAAACGTTTGGAATTAGTGGATATTTTAAGATGCCACAGAGAGTCCGGACCGAAAAAAATGAAATTTAGCAAAGACGGAAAATTTGCATATTTGATTTACGAGCTGAATAATACCATTCAGGTATATCGCTATGACGGCAGCGGTAAAAATCCTGTTTTTGAACTGCTGCAGACAGAGAGCACCTTGGCTTCTCATGATGATGAGACTCATGATGCGACTTCCGGTCTTTGTATGTCACCGGATGACAAATATGTTTTCTGTTCAACAGCAGGAGAGGATACGGTTGCTATGTACAAAAGAGATGAGCAGACTGGTCTTTTGGAAAAGCAATGTATTTTGCCAATCAGCGGAAATTATCCAAAGGATCTGGCAGTTTTTCCGGATGGAAAACATCTGGCAGTAGTAAACCATGAGTCCAATTCGATTACTACGTTTGCCATTGATTATGAGAAGAAACTGCTGACAATGAAAGGGAAACCTATGAAGGTAGAAACACCAAACAGCATTATTTTCTCAAAATGTCAGGAATAAATAAATTTTAAGAAAAAAGGAAGTGCAAAGCTATGGAAAGCGGGCCTTATCCCGGGAATATTAAAAACAGAATAAAAAAAGAAATCCATATTCCTGCGGGCAGGCCGCCTTTCGTGTTCTGCCATGCAGGATATGAAGGGAGAAACCATGATTAGAATATTTAAAACAATTGATGGGAAAATTCATCAGGTAGAGGAAGCCAGCGAAGGCTGCTGGCTTGCGCTTACCGATCCTACTGCAACGGAGATTTTTGAGGTTGCAAGGAAGTATCATATTGAAGTAGACGACTTGAGAGCGCCTTTGGATGAGGAAGAACGTTCACGTATTGAGGTGGAGGATGACTATACCTTGATTATCGTGGATACGCCGATTTTGGAGGAAAGAGGAGAGAAAGACTGGTATGGTACTATCCCTTTATCAATTATTGTAACAGATGAGATTATTATTACGGTATGTCTGGAGGATACCTCAGTTCTGGGGCGATTTATGGATGGACGTGTCCGTAATTTTTATACGTATATGAAAACCAGATTTATTCTTCAGATTTTGTATAAAAATGCAAGCATGTTCCTGCATTATCTGCGTATTATAGATAAGAAAAGTGAAGAAGTGGAGGAAAAGCTTCAGGAGTCTACGAAAAATAAAGAACTCATTGAGCTTCTGGAACTGGAAAAATCACTGGTTTATTTTACTACCTCGTTAAGGTCCAATGAAATCGTGTTGGAAAAACTTTTGAAGGTAGAGCGTATTAAGCAGTATCCGGATGATACAGATCTTCTGGAAGATGTTATTATAGAGAATAAGCAGGCCATTGAGATGGCGAATGTATACAGTGGAATTTTAAGTGGAATGACAGATGCGTTTGCTTCTATTGTATCCAATAATCTCAATATCGTTATGAAATTTTTGGCGACAGTTACCATTGTTATGTCTATTCCTACTATGATTTTCAGCGCCTATGGAATGAATGTAAATCTCAAAGGAATGCCTTTTGCATCTCATCCTGAGGGATTTGCCATTGTAATTGTACTTTCACTGCTTTTAAGTCTGATAGTGGCATTTATCTTTTCAAAAAAGAATTTATTTTAAGCAGCAGTTGTTAAAGGAGAAATTATGAATTTTTTAAACAAGATGGAAAGACAGTATGGAAGATATGCCATACACAATTTGACAAAGTATATGATAGGGTGCTATGCCATAGGGTATATTTTACTGTATATCGGACAGGCATTCGACGCTAACTTTTTTCAGTACCTGCTTTTAAGTCCTTATCATATTATGCACGGACAGATATGGAGAATTGTTTCATGGATTTTGATACCGCCTTCCAGCTCTAATATTATTTTTGTGTTAATTATGCTGTCCTTTTATTACTATCTGGGTACGGCACTGGAACGGACATGGGGCGCATTTCGTTATAATGTTTATATTTTAGGCGGGATGCTTTGTACGGTTATCGGAGCGTTTATCCTGTATTTTATTTCAGGACCAAATGAAATGTTTTCTCTGATTAACGGAATGAGTTTCTCAACTTATTACATTAATTTATCTATTTTCCTTGCCTTTGCCATGAATTATCCGGATATGGAAGTGTTGTTTATGATGATTATTCCCATTAAAATAAAGTATCTGGCGCTTTTAGATGTGGCATATCTGCTTTTCGATTTAATAAGAGGCGGATGGGGCACACGTACGGTAATCATTGCATCACTTTTGAATTTTATTATTTATTTTTTAATGACAAGAAATTACAGGAGAATATCTCCGCAGGAAATTCATAGAAAACAACAGTTTAAGAAAGCTGTTCATCCGCAGATGACACCGGGAGGAACAAGACATAAATGTGCGGTATGCGGAAGGACAGAAAAAGATGGGGAGCACTTAGAATTCCGTTATTGCTCAAAATGTAATGGAAATTATGAATATTGTCAGGATCATTTGTTTACCCATCAGCATATAAAATAGGAGGATTACTTACATGCGTAAAACAAAAATCGTTTGCACCATGGGACCAAATACAGATAATAAGGACATTATGGAGGCTTTGGTTAAAAATGGGATGAATGTAGCCCGTTTTAACTTTTCGCATGGTGATTACGAAGAACAGCGCAATCGTATGGATTTATTAAAACGTGTAAGAGAAGAACAGGGAAAACCGGTTGCTATTCTTCTTGACACAAAAGGGCCGGAAATTCGTACCGGTGTTTTAGAAGACGGAAAAAAAGTAATGCTGTCAGAAGGAGCAGACTTTACTTTATATACAAAAGAGCTTGTAGGCAATGCTTCCGGCTGTTCCATTACTTATGCGGGACTTACAGAAGATGTAAAGCAGGGAAATCGCATTTTAATTGATGACGGTTTGATTGAGCTGGAAGTAAAAGAAGTAGAGGAAGCTGCTATTCATTGCCGTGTAGTAAACGGAGGAGAGCTGGGAGAAAAGAAAGGAATTAACGTTCCGAATGTAAAAGTGCAGCTCCCTGTTGTCACGGAAAAAGACAAGGCGGATATTATTTTTGGAATTGAGCAGAAAATAGATTTTATTGCGGCTTCTTTTATCAGAAATGCAGAGGGTGTAAAAGAAATTCGCAAAATTCTCGAGGAGCATCATGCAGAGGATATTGCTATTATTGCAAAAATCGAAAATGCAGAAGGTTTGGAAAATATTGATGAGATTATTGAAGTGGCAGATGGCATTATGGTAGCCAGAGGCGATTTGGGAGTGGAAATTCCTGCTCCTCAGGTTCCTCATATTCAGAAGATGATTATTCATAAATGCAATGCCAATTATATTCCGGTTATCACAGCAACACAGATGCTGGACTCTATGATACGTAATCCACGTCCTACCCGTGCAGAGGTAACCGACGTTGCAAATGCAATTTATGACGGTACAGATGCCATTATGCTGTCAGGCGAGACAGCAGCAGGAAAATATCCTGTGGAAGCTCTGAAAATGATGAGTGAAATTGCAGAAAACACAGAACAGTACGTAAATTATGACCAATATATTATGCACAGAACCATGTATAAGAAAACAAAGGTGTCCTGTGCCATCGGAATTGCATCTGTTCGTACAGCCAGAAATATTGAAGCTGACTGTATTGCAACACCAACCATGTCGGGAAAGACAGCCCGCTTAATTTCCAGTTTCCGTCCGGTGATGGCGATTTATGCCATTACTCCAAATGAGAGAGTAGAGCGTAAAATGCAGCTTTATTGGGGCGTTACACCGTTAAAGGGATATACAAGAGATACGGCGGAAAATGTTATTTTAAATGCAATGGAAACTTTGAAAGAGAAGAAGCTGGTGAAGAAAGGCCAGATGGTGGTTGTCACGGCAGGCGATTCGGCCACAAACAGCAGCAAGGCTGAAGCAAATGTTACAAATATGCTTCATGTTATGGAAGTGATTTAAAAATTGGAAGCTATTGTATGAAACGCATTGAGGAGATGTGTTTTATGCAATAGCTTTTTTGTTTCATAGGAGACTGTGCTGTTGCACAATCTTTTTATGTTAGATTGACAATATGTTTATTTAGGAAAATATTTAGCAAGCTATCCTGCAAAACTGCTATGGTTTCCAGATATTCATGTCTGCCAAAATGGACAGAGTTATTTCTGTTGCAATACTTCCGCTTGCGTGACTTGCTGCATGGATATTAGTGGCGAAAAAGTATGTGTTGTCTGGATTTTCTACGAAACCGATAAACCAGCCGTTTATATCCTGCCCTTTTACACGTCCTGTTCCGTTTTTTCCATAAAAATCCCCAAGGTCAGAGGAAGATATGAGAATAGCGTCTTTTACTGCTTTCATATTTTCCTCTGTAAAATCCAAGCTGTTCTGCTGCAATTTCGTTAAAAGCTCGACTTGCTCGATTGGGGAAATTTTCAGAGAAGCTTCCATCCAATAAGAAGAAAAATCACTGCTTAAATCCTCATTGCCATATCCGATTTTGTGAAGATAAGCTTGAACAGACGCAGCGCCAAGTTGTTCATCAAGAGATTGAAAATACCAGTTTACAGAAGAATTCATAGCGGACTGCAAGGTTTGATTTTTATTCCATGTTTCAAAAGGATAGGAGGTTCCGTTCCATTCGATTAAGGAGCTTTCGGGTTTGATAATACCGTTTTCCAGTGCAAACAAAGCATTATATATTTTGTAAGTAGAGTTTGGGGCAATACGTAGAACTGCCTGTTTTTTATTGTGTATTTTCCAAGTCTCATTTTTTAAATCATATAATACAAAGCTGCCTTCATATCCCTCAAAATAATTGCTAAGGTTCAGCTCGGAGCAGTTCTTTGAGGAAGTGTCCCACAGATAGAGGTCTTTATCCGCTGCGTAGGTAGAGACAAACGGTGCAAATCCCAAAATAAGAAAAGATGCCAACAGAAAAGAAAACATACTTTTTCGCTTTTTCTCTGCGATTGGTTTTTCATAAGAAGCAATATTTAGAATTCTTCGCTTCATTTGTTTCATATTTCCGCTGATACCGGATACAAAGGGATGCGGGGTAAGAGAAAGTTTGCCGGCGAGGTTAAGCAGTGTATTTCCGTACGCCACATAATCGTCTGCTTTCAACATTTTTAAAACAGAAGTATCACAGGCAATTTCTCGGTCATTTCGCATTTCTTTCAGTGCATATCGGACAAGAGGGTGGAACCAGTAAACAATTCCGGCAAGGCTCATCAGATAGTTTACTATCCCATCTTTATGCTTGTAGTGCTGCAATTCATGTAAGAGCATGTATCGAATATCTTCTTCTTTACTGTCGGATATGAGATGAATGGGAAGATAGATACAGGGTTTAAAAACCCCCACAATAACAGGAGATTTCAGAAAAACAGTGCTGTATACAGAAATATTTTTGGTAATGCCTGTGTCTTTTAGACAGCGCTGATATACTTGATGAACCTTGGGATTTTGAAGAGGTAAAGCAGATTTTTACAAGGTGCGCAGGCGGAAGGTCGATTTGATGAAGAACAATAACATTGTGATAATACCCAATATCCAAAGAGCAAATAAAAAATAGCCGATTATAGGGGGAAAATACTTATTTACAGAAAGTGTAAAATCCTCCATCCAGTTTTTACCGTGTGCAATATTTGTACTTGCGGACGGGTTTAGTGCTGTGTTTGTTTGGAAAGAAGAAATAAGATTTTGATTTTTAAACCATACGAACAATTCTGATAATTTGATAAAACGAAATGGCATAAAGGGAACCGCTAAAAGTCCCAATAGCAGAAACCATAAGTTATACTGCATTCGGCTGGACAAGCTGTTTTTTAAAATTCGTTTCATAAGTAAAAGAACACCAATGATGCCACAGAGCAATAAGTTAGAAATAAGAAAACGGAACATAAAATCGTCCATATTATTTGCCTCCTTTTTCCTGTTTCTGTGAAAGGAGAGCACGAAGCGTATCCAATTCAGAGTCAGATAATTTATCACTTTCGATATAGGCAGATACCATGGCGGTAATATCTCCGTCATAATAGCGGTTTAGAAAAGAAGAGCTTTCCTGTCCGATGTATTCACTCTCTTTCACTGTGGGAGTATAGATAAACATACGGCTTTCTTTTTTAATAAGTAAGGACACCTTTGGTTACAAGGCGCTTGATTAGAGTCTGAATGGTTTTGGGACTCCAGCTTGTAATGGGCAGTAATTTTTCTGTGATTTCCTTTGTGCTGATAGGTGCGTATTTCCATACGATTTTCATGACCTCGAATTCAGCTTCGGAAATTTGTGGAAGAGTTTTCATGATTAATCTCCTTTAAATCTTCTAACTGTAATATAAATATTACAATTAGAAGGAGTAGGATTGCCAATTTTTCGCATAAAAGATAAAAAATGCTGAAACTTTTTGTTTGTTAAAGTTTCAGCATTAAACTAAGACTGCCGGCAGCGGGACTTGAACCCGCACGTGGTTGCCCACAACAGATTTTGAGTCTGCCTCGTCTGCCATTCCGACACGCCGGCATTTCCTTACGGAACATAAAATATATTATCATAGAAAAAAGAGAATTGCAAGCTTTTTTTGAAAATAATGTAAAAAACCTACAATTCCCCAATTTTTAGTTATTTGTTTTGTTTTTCTACTAATTTTTCATAAAAATCAAAACAATCAAAAGTTGCAAAATAATCTGACGGTTTTTCTGCACGGCGTATTAATTGAACACTTCCGTCTTCCTTTAAAAGTAATTCCGCTGATTTTAATTTTCCATTATAGTTATATCCCATGGCAAAACCGTGAGCGCCTGTATCGTGAATAACCAGAATATCGCCCTTTTGAATTTCCGGAAGCATTCTGTCAACAGCAAATTTATCATTGTTTTCACACAGTGAACCTGTAACATCATATTTGTGGTCTAAGGGCAGGTTTTCCTTTCCCATTACCGTAATATGGTGATAAGCTCCGTACATGGCAGGGCGCATAAGATTTACCGCACAGGCATCTAAGCCGATATAATCTTTATGGGTATGTTTTTCGTGGATTGCGGTTGTTACAAGACAGCCATAGGGTCCCATCATAAAACGTCCCAATTCGGAATAAATAGCAACATCACCCATACCCGCAGGAACAAGGACTTCATCGTAAACACGGTGAACACCTTCTCCGATGGCACGGATATCATTTGGCTCTTGGTCAGGGGTATATGGAATACCCACGCCGCCTGAAAGGTTAATAAAGCATATTTTGGCGCCTGTTTCTTTTTCAAGTCTCACTGCAAGCTCAAAAAGTTTTTTTGCCAGCATAGGGTAATATTCATTGGTGACGGTATTGCTTGCCAAAAAGGCATGTATTCCAAATTCTTTAGAGCCTTTTTCTTTTAAAATGCGGAAAGCATCAAAAATCTGTTCCTCTGTCATGCCGTATTTTGCGTCTCCCGGATTATCCATAATTCCGTTGCATACTTCAAAAATGCCGCCGGGATTAAAACGACAGCTAATTCTTTCAGGAATTTTTCCGATAGCTTTTTCTAAAAATTCAATATGAGTAATATCATCTAAATTAATGGTAGCTCCTAATTGAGCTGCGTATTGGAAGTCCTCTGTCGGTGTATCATTGGAGGAAAACATAATATCTTCTCCGACACAGCCAATGGCTTCTGACAGCATCAGTTCTGTATAAGATGAACAGTCACAGCCAAAACCATATTCTCTTAAAAGGTTGATTAAAAATGGATTGGCATTTGCTTTTACTGCAAAATATTCTTTAAATCCCTTGTTCCATGAAAAGGCTTCTTTCATAGCTTTTGCATTTTCCCGAATTCCTTTTTCGTCATAAAGATGAAATGGGGTGGGATATGTTTTTATGATTTCTTCAAGCTGCTCTTTTGTAACAAATGTCTTTTTCTCCATCCTTTTAACTCCTTTGTGCGTTTATAATTTTCGTTTGTGTAAACGAACATTTTTATTATACGAAAATCCTATAAGCTTTTCAAGTGGGATGTCAGAGGATTTTGTTTGACAAACAAAATATTAAAAAGTATTATTGATAATATCAAGTGAAACAATATAAACGGAGGTGATTTATATAAATTGTAAAGCAAGGAAAATAAAAAAAATAGTTGCAGCAGGAATTGCAACAGCATCTATATGGATGTTACCTTCCTCCACAGAAGCAGCACCCCAAGAAACAAAAATTCATTTTATATCTTTGAACAGTGCAACAGATGCCATTTTGCTGGAGAGTAATGGGCATTATGGATTGGTGGACTTTGGTGAGGACTGGGATTATCCGGACGGAACAGACAGCAGATACCCTCTTAGAAGCGGAATTACCAAGGGAGTTGGATATGAACAGTAGGTTATTCATTATCTGAAAAGTCAAGGAGTAGAAAAACTGGATTTTTGTGTGGCAACACATTCTCATAGCGACCATATTGGAGGAGGGGATGAGATTTTAGATGCTTTTCCCACAGACAGGTTATATATTAATCGATATGATGACTCTTATATTGTAAAAGAAAATGAGTTTCATTTATGGGATAATCAGTATATATATGATGATATTATAGATGCGGCGAACAGAAACAATACGGAAATTATTACAGATTTGGATTTGGAGGAAAATACAGAATATCGTTCTTTTACTTTAGGGGATATGTCAATCGATTTGATGAACCTTCAACGCAGAAGGGATAAAAACAGGCAGATACTGCCTGTTGTAGATGAAAATGAGAATTGTATTGTTACAAAGATTACGGCATATGGAAGAACAGCGCTTCTGACAGCAGACATAGATCCAACAGAGGGAGATACGGGAAGACTTGCAAATCAGTTAATTGAAGAGTTGGGAGATTTGCCGCAATATCAGCCGGAAAACAGAGCAGAACCTGAATTGAAAGAAGAATATCCGAAGGAAAATTACAAGGCGGTAAGCGCAACAGTTTTTGACCTTCCTGAAAATCGTGTGGTGAAAGATACAGGAGTTTTCGAGAAAATTGATGAAACACAGATAAATACTGGAAAAAGAATTAGCATTGATTTAATGAAAATGGCGCATCATTCTAATGACTGGAATAATACGACCTATTTTTTGACATCTTTAAATCCCAAAGCTGTGGTAATAACAGGATATGAAACCTCTTTTACCGAAAGAGAACGGGATTGTCTTCCAAATTCAAAGGTGTATGCTACGGCTACGGACTCGGCAGCAGTAATATCAGAATTCCATGACTCAGGTATCAAAACCCGATATGTGAAATTATCACCGGAGTGGATGAAAATCGACGATGGCTGGTATTATTTTGATGAAAATGGAAGAACCTTTACAGATGAGAGCGTACACGAAATTGACGGGAAACCGTACTGCTTTGATGCAAAAGGAGCGGTTGAAAAAGAGAATCGATGGGTAAAGGTCAACGGAAAGTGGAAATACTGGCTTGTAACAGGAGAATTTCAAAAAGACAGCTGGTTAAAGCTGAATGATGTCTCTTACTATTTAGATGAACAGGGAAATGTGGTAATCGGTTGGAAACAAATAGATGATAGCTGGTACTATTTTAATGAAGATGGAACTATGGCAACAGACAGTTGGATAGGAGAGGATTATGTAGATGTGTCCGGTGCATGGAAACCTGAAATATTAAAAGAAAAATGGATGTCCTCAGGAGGAAGTGGTGGTATCGCCATAGTGACGGAAGCTATACAACATCAAATTGGGAATGGATTAATGGAAAGTGGTACTATTTTGATGCGTCGGGCTGGATGGTGACAGGCTGGCAGAAGGTAGGAGATAACTGGTATTATCTGTACGATGATGGCGTTATGGCATCTGACACTTGGGTTGGAAATTATTATTTAAAATCTGATGGAACAATGGCTGTGTCGGAATGGGTTCAGGACGGCAAATATTATGTAGATGAAAATGGGCTTTGGGTAGCTTAAAACAGAGCTCATGAAAATAGAAGAGGCTGTCGCTTTAAGCATTATCCTCAAATGTATAAATGTTCGGGATGTGACTTAATGCGATAGCCCTTTTTATTTGTGTAAAGACTATGCCCTCAACTGTTCAAGAATTTCATAAGGTATTTTTAAATTACCTTTTCCACATCCTAAATCAATATGAGGTTTGTTGCTTCCATGAAAATCGCTGCCTCCGGATTGTTTTAATCCGTAACGTTTTGCCAGTTGTTTTGTAAATAATTCATCCGCCGGAGTATAAGAAACATATAAAGTTTCTATACCGTCTAAACCATTTTGGGACAATTCATTTATCAGACTTTCCAAACGTTCTTTTGACAATCCAGAAAGAATAGGATGAGCAAAAATTGCTTTTCCACCGCCTTCATGAATAAGCTGAATTGCCTGAAAAGGAGTGACTTTTTCTCTGGGGACGTAGCATTTGGCATGATTTCCCAAGTATCGGTCAAAAGCCTCTTTCATAGAACCTACATATTTGTGGTCAAAAAGAAAACGGGCGAAACGAGCACGAGTCCAGACGCTGTCCGGGAAATCTTTTTCCATAAGCTTTGCTGTTATAGGAATTCCTTCCTTTTGAAGACGTGCTATCATTTTTTCGTTACGCAGTTCCCTTGAAGCTTGAAATTCAGAAAGTGTTTTTTGGAAATATGTATTTTTCCAGTCAATATCCAGACCTACAATGTGAACGTCCGTAGAATTCCATGTAGTAGACAGCTCAATGCCGGGAATTATTTCTAAATTATTTCCGGAAGCGGCTTGAAAAGCTTCTTCTAAACCGTCTGTTGTATCATGGTCTGTGAGAGCGAAAGCAGATAAATTTTTTTCTATGGCATAATGTACTAATTCACAGGGGGTAAAAGTTCCGTCAGAGACAGTAGAATGAACATGTAAATCAATGTATTTTTTCATAAGGTTCTCCTTTCCTGCAAGAATGGCAATGTAATCTCAAGTTTTGTTTTATGGGATATAATTTTCTATAAAATAAAAGAGATTGCGCTGTTGCGCAATCTCTGCGCACGAGCGGTTCACAAAGTGATGATTTCATTTCCGCAAGCTGCGCATCCCTGCGGAGCATTTTTATTTCACAGGACGCAATTTCCTGTGAAATAAAAAAAGAAATACCAACTGGTATTTCTTTTGTAAAGCAGTTCGTACGGGAATCGAACCCGTGTTTCCGCCGTGAGAGGGCGGCGTCTTAACCGCTTGACCAACGAACCATACTCACACATAATACCCTGTTAAGTGAAAAATGTCAATAGTTTTTTTGAGAAAAAATAAAAAATTAAATACTATTGACAATAGAACTTATGTTCGATAAGATAAAGAAGAATAAAAATTATTTGAAAATATCTTGAAAATAAGATATGATACATAAGACTTTGCGTAAATAAAGAAGAGAGGAAAAATGTATGGAGTGGGAATTTGCAATTTTAGACATGTTGCAGAATATTCAAAATCCAATACTTACAAAAATTATGGCATTTATTACCATGCTGGGTGAGGCAGGATGGTTTTGGATTGTATTGGGAGTTATTCTGTTATGCACAAAGAAATATCGAAAATGCGGAGTAGCAGTTCTTTTCGCATTGATTTTAGACCTTATATTAGCGAATATAATTTTGAAACCATTGGTAGCCAGACCGAGGCCATGCTGGATACGGGAAGATATTGAGCTTTTGGTGCGTGTGCCAAAGGATTATTCTTTTCCTTCCGGTCATACAATGGCATCTTTTGCTTCTGCGGGAGCATTGCTGCTTACAGAGAAAAAGTTTGGAATAGCAGCTTGTGTGCTGGCGGCACTTATGGGGATTTCCAGATTGTACTTTTATGTACATTTTCCCACAGATGTTTTGGCAGGGACTGTTTTAGGGATTTTATGCGGAATTGCCGGTGTTTATTTAATGAAACGGATGCAGAATACAAAAGTTGGAAGATTTTATTCTGATGGGAAATGATGTGTAAAGTTGATGTGAGTGAGTTTAGTTAAGAGAGGTTTGTAGAAATGGCAAAGAAAAATACGTATGATGCCAGTAGTATTACGGTACTGGAAGGTCTGGAGGCAGTTCGGAAGCGTCCGGGTATGTATATAGGAAGTGTTTCAAGAAAAGGTTTAAATCATCTCATATATGAAATTGTGGATAATGCAGTAGATGAACATTTGGCAGGATATTGTAAAAATATTCGAGTTACATTGGAAAAGGACGGTTCTGCCACCATTGAAGATGATGGACGAGGGATACCCGTAGGAATGCACGAAAAGGGGATGTCGGCAGAGCGTCTTGTTTTCACTACCTTGCATGCAGGGGGTAAGTTTGATGACTCTGTATATAAAACCAGCGGCGGACTTCATGGCGTAGGTTCTTCTGTTGTAAATGCTTTATCAGCGTTTTTGGATATTAAAGTCAGTACAGGAGGATATATTCACCATGACCATTACGAAAGAGGGATTCCGACTATTCCGCTGGAGGACGGACTTTTGCCAAAGCTGGGACGTACAAAAGCTACCGGAACCTGTATCAATTTTTTACCGGACGATGAGATTTTTGAAAAAACCAGATTTTCTTCCACAGAGGTGAAAAGCCGTCTGCATGAAACAGCATACTTAAATCCGGAGCTGACTATTCTTTTTCAGGATAACAGAGGTACTGAGCCGGAAGAAATTGTTTTTCATGAGCCGGATGGAATTGTAGGTTTTATTAAGGATTTGAATAAAAAAAGCGAATGTATCCACGAACCTGTTTATTTTAAAGGAGAAAGTGACGGAATTACGGTAGAGGTGGCGTTCCAGTACGTAAATGAGTTTCGGGAGAACGTATTGGGATTTTGTAATAATATTTATAATTCAGAAGGCGGAACGCATCTTACAGGCTTTAAAACTACCTTTACATCTGTTATGAATACTTATGCCAGAGAGCTTGGCATTTTAAAAGAGAAAGACAGTAATTTTACCGGAGCAGATGTGCGTAACGGCATGACAGCAGTAGTATCGATTAAGCATCCGGCGCCCAGATTTGAGGGACAGACGAAAACAAAACTGGATAATCAGGACGCATCGAAAGCAACCGGCAAAGTTACAGGCGAGGAAATCGTATTATATTTTGACAGAAATCTGGATGTGTTGAAAAGTGTTCTTGCCTGTGCAGAGAAATCAGCTAAAATTCGCAAAACAGAAGAAAAGGCAAAGACCAACTTATTGACAAAGCAGAAGTATTCCTTTGACTCCAATGGAAAGCTGTCAAATTGTGAAAAAAGAGATCCTTCTTTATGTGAGATTTTTATTGTGGAAGGAGACTCTGCGGGAGGAAGTGCGAAGAGTGCCAGAGACAGAAGCTTTCAGGCAATTCTTCCAATCAGAGGAAAAATTTTAAACGTGGAGAAAGCTACCATTGATAAGGTTCTTGCCAATGCAGAAATCAAAACAATGATTAATGCTTTTGGCTGCGGTTTTTCAGAAGGCTATGGGAACGATTTTGATATTACAAAACTTCGCTATAATAAAATTATTATTATGGCAGATGCGGATGTGGACGGAGCACACATTTCTACCTTGCTTCTTACTTTGTTTTATCGTTTTATGCCGGAGCTGATTTACGAGGGGCACGTATATATTGCCATGCCTCCATTGTATAAAGCAATGCCGACAAAAGGAAAAGAAGAATATCTTTATGATGATAAGGCACTGGAAAAATACAGAAGAACTCATAAAGGTTCGTTTACTCTGCAAAGATATAAAGGTCTGGGTGAAATGGATGCACAGCAGCTTTGGGAAACAACGTTAAACCCTGAGACAAGAATGCTGCGTCTGGTAGAAATTGAAGATGCGAGAATGGCGTCAGAGGTAACGGAAATTCTTATGGGTACAGAAGTTCCGCCAAGAAAAGCGTTTATTTATGAGCATGCCAGAGATGCCCAATTAGATATATAGGAGGTTACAAATGGCTGACATACAGGAAAATATTATCAGAACCGAATATTCAGAAATTATGCAGAAGTCATATATTGATTATGCCATGAGTGTTATCATTGCCAGAGCGCTTCCTGATGTACGTGACGGATTAAAACCGGTACAGAGAAGAACGCTGTATGATATGTATGAATTGGGTATTCGATATGACAGACCTTATCGAAAATGTGCCCGTATTGTGGGAGATACCATGGGTAAATACCATCCTCATGGGGACAGCTCAATATATGAGGCGCTTGTGGTAATGGCGCAGGAATTTAAAAAAGGACTTCCTTTGGTAGACGGTCACGGGAATTTTGGTTCTATTGAGGGGGATGGGGCAGCTGCTATGCGATATACAGAAGCCCGTCTTCAGAAAATTACACAGGAAGTTTACTTGAGCGACATGGATAAACAGGTGGTGGATTTTCTGCCTAATTTTGATGAGACAGAAAAAGAACCGGAAGTTTTACCGGTAAAAATCCCAAATCTTCTTGTTAATGGAGCAGACGGAATTGCCGTAGGTATGGCAACCAGTATTCCTCCTCATAATTTGGGAGAAGTCATTGATGCAGTAATTGCATATATGAAAAATAATGAGATTACTGTTCGGGAATTAATGGAATATATCAAAGGACCGGACTTTCCCACAGGTGGTATTGTTGTCAATAAAGACGATTTACTTTCGATTTATGAAACAGGAACAGGTAAAATTAAAATCCGTGGAAAAGTAGAAGTAGAAAAAGGAAAAAATGGGAAATCACTGTTGGTGATTACAGAAATTCCTTATACTATGATAGGGGCGAATATCGGAAAGTTTTTAAATGACGTGGCAGCTTTAAGCGAAAGCAAGAAAACAACGGATATTGTAGATATTGCAAATCAGTCCTCAAAAGAAGGCATTCGTATTGTCATTGAATTGAAAAAGGGAGCTGATGCAGAAAACCTGAAAAATATGCTCTACAAAAAAACACGTTTGGAAGATACGTTCGGTGTAAATATGCTGGCAGTGGCAGACGGTAAGCCGGAGACCTTGAGCCTAAAGCAGATTATTGAGCATCATGTGGATTTTCAGTTTGACATTGCCACAAGGAAATATACCAGTCTTTTAGCAAAAGAAAGAGAAAATCAGGAAGTACAGGAAGGCCTTATAAAAGCCTGTGATGTCATCGACTTGATTATTGAGATTTTAAGAGGCAGTAAAAACAGAGAACAGGTAAAAAAATGTCTGATTAACGGCGAAACAGAAGGTATTCATTTCAAGACAAAAACCAGTGAACGTCAGGCGAAAAAGCTTCATTTTACAGAGCGTCAGGCAACAGCAATTTTAGATATGCGTCTTTATAAGCTGATTGGACTGGAAATTGAAACACTTATGGCAGAACACGAAGAAACCATGAAAAAAATTGCTTTGTATGAAGATATTTTGAATAACTATTCTTCTATGTCAAAAGTGATTATAAAAGAGCTGCAAAAGGTAAAAAAAGAATACAGCAGAGTGCGCCGTACAGTAGTAGAAAACGCTGCGGAAGCTGTTTATGAAGAAAAGAAAATAGAGGAAACGGAAGTTGTCTTTTTGATGGATCGTTTTGGCTATGCCAGAACAATAGACAAATCCACTTATGAAAGAAATAAAGAAACTGCCGATAGTGAGAACAAATATGTCCTTACCTGCATGAATACAGGAAAAATCTGTTTGTTTACAGATACAGGCAAAATGTACACCATTAAGGTACAGGACCTTCCATTTGGAAAATTCAGAGATAAAGGAATACCGGTAGATAATGTAAGTAATTACGACAGTGCAGCAGAACAGATTGTCTTTGTGGGAAGCATGGCAGATATCATTCATACAACTCTTTGTTTTGTTACAGCAAAAGGTATGGTGAAATTAGTGGAAGGTAAAGAATTTGATGTTGCTAAAAGAACCATTTCTTCCACAAAGCTTGCAGAGGAAGACTGCATTGTTATGGTACAGAATGCAGAAGCTATGGAACATTTGGTTTTACAGACAAAAGAGGGATATTTTCTGAAGTTTTTGAAAGCAGAAATTCCATATAAGAAGAAAACAGCGCTGGGTGTTCGGGGAATAAAAATGAATGAGAGTGACTGTGTAGAGCATGCTTATATGCTGGAAAACCGTACCGAATATCCGATTTCTTATAAAGAGAAAACCTTGGTATTAAATAAATTAAAACTTGGAAAGCGTGACACAAAGGGGACAAAGACACGGGTATAAAACAGGAAAGAGGTGAATTATTGAAGAAAACAAGAAAAGCAAGAGTCTTTTTTCTGATATGTTGTTTACTTCTAAGCTTGTCCGGATGCTTGCCAAAAGCTGAAAAAGAAAGCGGTATAACGCAAAAACTGCCGGAAAGGCAGATTGCGGTCTCAGAAGAAGCGCTTTACTATGGATATCAAAGTTTGTCAAAAGAGGAACAAGAAGTTTACAGACAGATTGCAGAGGGCTTGGAGCAGCAGGAAGCAGAAATTAAAATTACATCTCTTTCGGAGGACAGACTTATAACCGTTTTTAATATGGTGATGATTGACCATCCCGAATACTTTTGGATAGAAGGTGAATTCCAATATACCACGGTAGAGGATTTGACTGAAAATACGAAAACTGTCACGCAGATTATGCCGGTATACACAGTAGAAAAAGAGCAGACAGAAGAACCGAAACAGGAGATTGAAAAGCAGGCAGAGGAATGGATTGCTGCAATCGATGTTTCCGCAGATACATATGAAAAAATAAAAAGCGTGTACGAGCTTTTAATTCGAGAAGTAGAATATGATGAGTCCAGCTTTTATAATCAGACAATTCAAAGTGTGTTTCTGGAAAAGAAAACCGTGTGCATGGGATATGCAAAAGCAACTCAATATTTATTAAATAAAATGGGTATTTTTTGCACATTGGTAACAGGCAATATCTTAGATGAAACTTCTTCCAGTCACGCATGGAATTTAGTTCAAATTGGTGAAAACTACTATTATGTAGATACTACTTGGGGGTCTCCCGGATATAATGCCAAAGGAGACAGAGAAGATGCCATTTCTTACAGTTATTTATGTTGCAGTGATAAGATCATTAGCGCTACACATAAAGCAAATGAAGACATCTTACTGCCATCCTGTACAGATGAAAGCTATCATTATTATAAAAGAAAAGGCTGCTGGTATGAGATTTATGACAAGGAGCGTATCTGCGAAGTCTTAAAAAGAGATATTGAAGCAAACAGTCAGAAGACAGAATTGTGCTTTCAGGAAGAAGCGGGATATCAGCAGGCTGTACAGGACATTGTGGAAGGAGATTTAATACAGGAAGTTATTCAAACGACCACGGTATTTTCTCCGGGAGAGCAAATTTCATGGCAAATTTCCTATGGGGGAAAGGATAATCTTCTGGTAATCCTGTGGAATTGAAAAAAGAACTTGCAAGTTTCTGGGAATAGTGTTATCCTAATAAAGAACTAGATAGTTATCAAAGCATAAGAGTGGACCAACGGTCCACTCTTATCGTTTGTATACCTAAGGAACGCAGGGAGAAGGTGAGAACATGAGTAAAAAAGAAATTTATGAGCAGAAAGCAGAAGCATTATTAGAGCCTATTGTAGCAGAACATGATTTTGAACTGGTAGATGTGGAATATGTAAAAGAAGGCAGTAATTTTTATTTGAGAGCTTATATTGATAAGCCGGAAGGAATTACAGTAGATGACTGTGAAATTGTCAGCCGGACATTTTCTCAGAAGCTGGATGAAGAAGACTTTATTGATGAAGCTTATATTATGGAAGTAAGCTCTCCCGGTCTTGGAAGACCTTTAAAGAAAGAAAAGGATTATAAAAGGAGCATGGGTAAGGAACTGGAAATCAGAACTTATCGTGCAATCAATAAAGAGAAGGAATTTTACGGTATTTTAAAGGAATATAATGAAAGCAGTGTGACGATTGACTGCGAGGGGACAGAAATGACTTTTCAGAAATCAGACATCGCCCTTATTCGTCTTGCATTTGATTTTTAATTTTAGGAGGAAAGTAAAAAATGAACACAGAATTATTGGAGGCACTCAACATTCTGGAGAAAGAGAAATCTATCAGTAAAGATACTTTGTTAGAGGCTATTGAGCAGTCTTTAATTCAGGCATGTAAAAACCATTTCGGAAAAGCAGATAATATTAAAGTGAATATTAATCCCGAAACATGCGATTTTGGTGTGCTTGCAGAAAAAACTGTCGTAGAGGAAGTGTATGATCCGGTTACAGAGATTAGTCTGGCAGACGCAAAAATGATGAATTCTCAGTATGGACTGGGTGATATTGTAAATGTGGAAATTAAATCAAAGGAATTTGGACGTATTGCCACACAGAATGCTAAAAACGTTATTTTACAAAAAATCCGTGAAGAAGAAAGAAAAGTGATTTTTGACCAGTATTACGGAAAAGAAAAAGATGTAGTGACAGGTATTGTACAGCGCAGTCTGGGAAGAAATTACAGTATTAACTTAGGAAAAGCAGATGCGATTTTAACAGAAAATGAGCAGGTTAAGACAGAAGTATTTAAACCTACGGAAAGAATTAAAGTATATATTCTGGAAGTGAAGGATGCACCAAAAGGACCAAAGATTATGGTTTCCAGAACACATCCTGAATTAGTAAAACGCCTTTTTGAGGCAGAGGTTACAGAGATTAAAGACGGAACTGTGGAAGTAAAGAGTATTGCAAGAGAAGCAGGCTCCCGTACAAAGATTGCCGTTTGGAGCAATGACCCGGACGTAGATCCGGTAGGCGCATGTGTTGGTATTAACGGTGCAAGAGTAAATTCTGTTGTAGAAGAGTTAAGAGGAGAAAAGATTGACATTATTAACTGGAGTGACAATCCTGCTCTGTTGATTGAAAACGCATTAAGTCCTGCAAAGGTTATTTCTGTTACTGCTGATCCGGAAGAGAAAAGTGCAACAGTAATTGTTCCGGACTTCCAGCTTTCTCTGGCAATCGGTAAAGAAGGACAGAATGCAAGACTGGCAGCAAGACTGACAGGCTTTAAAATTGACATTAAGAGCGAGACACAGGCAAGAGAAGCCGGTGAACTGGGCGAATTAGAAATTTATGAGGAAGAATATGAGGAAACACCTGCTGAGGAAAGCGCAGAAGCTGCTTACGAAGAGGAAGTAAGCGCTGAAGAAACAGCAGAAGAATAAGGTGAGCGTATGAGTACAGAAAAGAAAGTCCCTATGCGAAAATGCGTGGGCTGCGGTGAAATGAAAAGCAAAAAGGAAATGATGCGTGTATTAAAAACAGCAGAAAACGAAATTGTTTTGGATACTACCGGACGTAAAAACGGAAGAGGCGCTTATTTATGCTTTTGTAAAGAATGTTTGCAAAATGCCGCAAAAAACAGGGGACTGGAACGTTCTTTAAAAATGGCTATACCAAAAGAGGTTTACGAAAGCCTTGAAAGGGAGTTTGAGAATATTGAGCAGAAATAAAGAACTGGCTTTTTTAGGTCTGGCGGCAAAGGCGGGAAGAATTGTAAGCGGCGAGTTTGCTACTGAAAAAGGAGTAAAATCCGGTCAGGTTTTTTTAGTCCTTACAGCGCAGGACGCATCAGAAAATACGAAGAAAAAGTTTAAAGATATGTGCACATATTATGAAGTGCCTTTATATAACGTGGGAACAAAGGAGGAATTGGGAAGCGCCATCGGAAAAGATTATCGTGCATCTCTTGGAGTGACAGATGAAAATTTTGCTGTGGCAATGATTAAAAAATTGGAAAAAATGGGTTATTAACATGAGAAGGAGGGCAATATATGTCAACAATAAGAGTTTACGAACTAGCAAAGGAAGTAAACAAAACAAATAAAGAGGTTTTAGATTTTTTAAAATCAAAAAATATAGAATTAACCAGTCACATGAGCAATGTAGACGAAACACATGCCAACATGGTGAGAGATACTTATAAAAAAGGAAACAAAACTGCTCAAGAAGGAAATTCTCCTGCAAAACAGGAAGATGGTGAAAAACCTAAGAAAAAGATTATTCAGGTATTCCGCCCTCAGAATGCCAGCCATACATCGGAGAAGAAACAAAAACCGCAGGAGCATAGAAGCGAAGAAAACAGAGGTACACAGGATTTGAAACAGGAAAATAGAAATAACAACCGACCAAATAACAATCGTTATAAAGAAAACGGAGAGAACCGTCAGGGTAATCGCAATAATAACGGAGGGGAAAACCGACCAAACAACCGTTTTAATAAAAATAACGGGGAAAGCCGTCCAAACAACAGGGGCGGAAACGGAGAGAACCGCCAGAACCGACCAAATAACCGTTTTAACGGAAATGGGGAAGGCCGTCCAAACAATCGCAGCAATGGAGAAGGCCGACCAAATAATAATCGCTATAATGGCAATAATAATCAGGAAGGCCGCTCAAATAATCGTTTTAACGGAAACGGAGAAAATCGTCAGGGCAATCGTTTCAATAATAACAATGGAAACGGAGAACGCTCCGGAAACCGTTTTGGAAATAATCAGGGAGAACGTGGAAACGGACGTTTTGGCGGTAGAAACGACGGCAGAGGAAATGATAACAGACGTGAACAATCCTCTAAATTTGATGCTCCAAAATTGGAGTTTGTAGAAAAAGACAGCCGTAAGGCAAACAGAGAGAATAAGAAAAAAGATAACCGCAGAGACGAATATCAAAATCAGGGGAAACGTCCAAATCAGGGCGGACGCAGACAGGCACAGAAAATTCCAAAAGCAATGCAGCTTCAGAAGCCTGTATCTCATCCTAAGGAAGAAAAGAAGGAAGAAGTAAAGGAAATTACACTTCCGGAAAAAATGACAATTCGTGAACTGGCTGAAAAAATGAAAATGCAGCCGTCTGTAATTGTAAAAAAACTTTTCTTAGAAGGCGTTATGGTTACGGTAAACCATGAAATTGACTTTGAAAAAGCACAGGAAATTGCTTTAGATTACGATGTTATTGCAGAACAGGAAGAAAAAGTTGATGTAATTGAAGAGCTTTTAAAGGAGGAAGAGGAAGATGCCGCTACTTTGGTATCCAGACCTCCGGTTGTATGTGTTATGGGACACGTTGACCATGGTAAAACTTCCCTTTTGGACTGCATCAGAAAAACTCATGTGACTGACCGTGAAGCAGGTGGTATTACACAGCATATCGGCGCTTATATGGTAAGCGTAGACGGCGAAAAGATTACCTTCTTAGATACACCGGGACATGAGGCGTTTACTGCAATGCGTATGCGTGGTGCAAATGCGACAGATATTGCAATCTTGGTAGTAGCAGCCGATGACGGTGTTATGCCACAGACAGTAGAAGCAATTAACCATGCAAAAGCTGCGGGCGTAGAAATCATTGTTGCAATCAACAAAATTGATAAACCAAGTGCAAATATCGAAAGAGTAAAACAGGAGTTATCCGAATATGAGTTAATTCCGGAGGATTGGGGCGGAAGTACAATCTTTGTGCCTGTTTCTGCTCACACAGGAGAAGGAATTGACAATCTGTTGGAAATGATACTTTTAACTGCCGAAGTTGCAGAGCTGAAAGCAAACCCGAACAGAAGAGCAAGAGGTCTTGTAATCGAAGCGGAGCTGGATAAAGGAAAAGGTCCTGTGGCAACTATTTTAGTACAGAAGGGAACACTGCGTGTAGGCGACTTTATTGCGGCAGGAGCATGCTCAGGTAAAGTTCGTGCAATGATTGACGATAAGGGAAGAAAAGTAAAAGAAGCAGGTCCTTCCACACCGGTTGAAATTTTGGGATTAAGCGATGTACCAAATGCAGGAGAAATTCTGGTTGTTACAGAAAACGATAAAGAAGCAAAGAACTTTGCGGCGACCTTTGTCTCTGAAAATAAAAACCGTCTTCTGGAAGAAACAAAGGCAAAAATGTCTCTGGATGACTTATTCAGTCAAATTCAGGCAGGTAATCTGAAAGAATTGCCATTGATTGTCAAAGCTGATGTACAGGGCTCGGTAGAAGCGGTAAAACAGAGTCTTGTAAAACTTTCCAATGAAGAAGTTGTTGTAAAAGTAATCCACGGCGGTGTTGGTGCAATCAACGAGTCTGACGTTACACTGGCAAGCGCTTCCAATGCAATTATTATCGGATTTAACGTAAGACCGGATGCAACTGCAAAATCTGTTGCAGAGCAGGAAGGCGTTGACTTACGTCTTTATCGTGTTATTTATCAGGCAATCGAAGATGTGGAAGCTGCTATGAAAGGTATGCTGGATCCTGTATTCGAAGAAAAAGTTATCGGTCATGCAGAAGTACGTCAGATTTTCAAGGCATCAGGTGTTGGAAATATTGCCGGTTCTTACGTTCTGGACGGTATTTTCCAGAGAAATTGTAAAGTACGTATCAGCAGAGAAGGCGAGCAGATTTTTGAAGGCGAGCTGGCTTCTCTGAAACGTTTTAAAGATGACGTAAAAGAAGTAAAAGCAGGATATGAATGTGGTCTTGTATTTGAAGATTTCAACGACATCAAGGAAGAAGACAGAGTAGAAGCATATATTATGGTGGAAGTTCCAAGATAGAGCTTTTAGAAAGCGGAAAGGAAATCATGAGAAAAAACAGTATTAAAAATACCCGTGTAAATGCAGAAGTTCAGCATGAACTGGCGAATTTAATTCGGGAAGGGATTAAAGACCCGAGAATTCATCCCATGACATCAGTAACAGCGGTGGAAGTTGCTCCGGATTTAAAAACATGCAGAGCCTATATCAGTGTTATGGGAAATGAAGAGGCAAAAAATAATACCATTGCAGGCTTGAAAAGTGCAGAAGGCTATATTCGCAGACAGCTTGCAAAAAATATCAATCTTAGAAATACTCCGGAAATTCGTTTTATTTTAGACGAGTCTATTGAGTACGGTGTTGCCATGTCAAAATTGATTGATGAAGTCACCGGAAAAGAGGAGGTGCAGGAAGATGGAGAAAATAACCAGTGAATTAGCAGGAGTGAAAACAGCAGCCATTGCCGGTCACGTAAGACCGGATGGTGACTGTGTAGGCTCTTGTATGGGCTTATATCTGTATCTGAAGGAAAATTATCCGGAAATTGAAGCGGATGTATATCTGGAGGAAGTGAAGGAGGGATTTTCCTTCCTGAACTCCATCCATGAGGTAAAAAAAGAGCTGGATGAGAATAAGATATATGATGTGCTGTTTATTCTGGACACCAGTGTGAAAGATAGAGTCGGTGTAGTGGGAGCTGCTTTGGATACTGCCAAGAAGACCATTTGTGTTGACCATCATGTGAGCAACAAAGGCTTTGCAGATATTGACCTAATCCGTCCGACTGCAAGCTCTGCATCAGAGCTTTTGTATACACTTTTGGAAGAGGAAAAAGTAACGAAAAGCTGTGCGGAAGCTATTTATACAGGAATTGTCAATGATACAGGCGTGTTCCAATATTCCTGTACAACACCTCAGACCATGCAAATTGCAGCAAAGCTTATGGAGACAGGGATTAATTTCTCAAAAATTGTAGATCAGGCTTTTTACGAAAAGACTTATGTGCAAAATCAGATTTTGGGAAGATGTCTGATGGAAAGCATTCTGGTTCTTGACGGAAAGTGTATTATCGGAAGTCTTCGCCAAAAAGACATGGAATTTTACCATGTCACACCAAAAGATTTAGACGGAATTGTGCAGCAGTTACGGGTAACAAAAGGAGTGGAGGTTGCTATTTTCCTCTATGAGATAAAGTCACAGGAGTTTAAAGTAAGTCTGCGCTCAAACGGCAGGGTAGATGTAAATGAGGTGGCGTCTTATTTTGGTGGCGGCGGACACGTTCTTGCAGCCGGATGTACCTTGTGCGGTTCTGTTTATGATGCCATGAATAATCTGCTGCGTGCTATTGAAAAACAATTGTTGAAAGATGCGAATTAGAAATGAAAAACGGAATTATTAATGTTTATAAAGAAAAGGGCTATACCTCTCATGATGTGGTTGCAAAGCTTCGTGGAATTTTGAAACAGAAAAAAATCGGACATACAGGGACGTTAGACCCTGATGCGGAAGGTGTTCTTCCGGTCTGTCTGGGAAAAGGTACAAAGCTATGTTCTTTATTGACAGATAAGCGAAAAACTTATGAAGCGGTTCTTCATTTAGGAATAGAGACGGATACACAGGATATTTCCGGCAAGATTTTAAAAGAATGTCCGGTAGAAGTTACTCCATCCGAAGTGGAAGCCTGTATGGCAGGTTTTTTAGGTGAGCAGCAGCAAATTCCTCCCATGTATTCTGCTTTAAAGGTACAGGGAAAGAAGCTGTATGAGCTTGCCAGAGAGGGCATTGAAATTGAGCGTCAGCCGAGACCGGTTACTTTTTATGAGATAAAAATTTTGTCAATGGAGCTGCCTTTTGTGCGCTTTTCCGTAACCTGCTCAAAAGGCACTTATATTCGTACGCTTTGTCACGACATCGGAGAAAAATTGGGCTGTATGGGCTGTATGGAGAGCTTGTTAAGAACACAGGTGGAGCGTTTTTCCATTGAAGACAGTTTAAAATTATCTCAAATAGAAGCGCTTGTACAGGAAGAGAAAATAGATGAAAAAATTGTTTCCGTGGAAGAAATGTTTTCTTCCTATCCGGCTTATTTGGCACAGCCGCAGTTTGATAAAATGTTGCAAAACGGAAACCCTGTTCCTTGTAAGCAAAATACTCTCCAAGAAAGAGTGCGTATGTATACCAGCAGCGGTATTTTTATCGGAATTTATGAATGGAACGCTTCCAAACAGCAGTACAAGCCGCTGACAATATTTTGTACCCCTCAGGATTTTCAATGAGGCAAAGGAGAAGATATGATTTATACAACAGAAGTCCCTCATTTGAATTCCGGTATACGGAGTGCGGTTACGTTGGGAAAGTTTGATGGATTTCACAGAGGACATCAAAAGCTGGTGGAATGTATCAAACAAAAATCCGGCGAAAACTGTCGTACCATAATTTTTACTTTTGATTTGCCCTACAAGGCTTATCAGCAGAAATGTATGCCAAAGCTGCTTTTAACTTATGAAGAAAAACGAGAGGTGGCGGAGGCGCTTCATGCAGATATTTTGGCAGAATGTCCCTTTACAGAAGAGCTGATGAATATGGAGCCGGAAGCTTTTGTCAAAGAGTATCTGGTAGACAGGCTTCATGCAGAATATGTGGCAATCGGTTCTGATTTTCATTTTGGACATAACCGCAGCGGAAATCCCGGAGTTCTTTCTGCATTGGGAGAGAAATATGGATTTACAGTAGAAATTATTGAAAAAGAGAGAGACGGCGAAAGGGAAATCAGCAGCACGTACATTCGGGAAGAATTAGAACAGGGACGAATGGAAAAGGTGCAAAAGCTGCTGGGTTATCCTTATTTTATCAAAGGGGAAATTGTTCATGGCAGGCAGCTTGGAAGAACCATAGGCGTGCCTACTGCAAATTTAATTCCCCCGCCAATGAAAAAACTGCCTCCAAACGGCGTGTATGTGACACAGTCTTCTGTGGGAGGAAAAGTTTATTCCGGAATTACAAATGTAGGCTATAAACCTACGGTGAAGGAAAATTTTATCGGAGTGGAAACCTATCTTTTTCACTGCAATGAAGATTTGTATGGGCAGGAGGCAGAAGTGCGGTTCTACAAATATTTGCGTCCTGAGAAAAAGTTCGACTCTTTGTCAGAATTAAAGACACAATTAGATATAGATGTAGAAACAGCTCGAGCTTTTTTTGAAAAAGAATATGGACAAGCATTAGAACTTCGATTATCATAAAGTAAAGGTTTTGAAAAGAAATCTTTTTTACGAAGGAGAGAAAAATGAATATAGAAAACCTATTGTCGCTGATTGGCGGTCTTGGTCTGTTTTTATACGGCATGACCGTAATGGGGGAAAGCATTGAAAAAGCGGCAGGAGCAAAGATGAGAAGCTTCCTTGACTTCTTTACCAAAAATCGTTTTATCGGTATGCTGTTTGGTATGCTTTTTTGTGCAATTGTACAGTCATCAAGCGCAACAACGGTTATGGTAGTCAGCTTTGTCAATGCAGGACTGATGAATTTGGTGCAGGCAGCAGGGGTAATTATGGGTGCCAATGTAGGTACTACCATTACTTCACAGTTGGTCGCATTTAATCTGTCTCAGGCAGCACCGGTATTTTTAATGCTGGGTGTGATTGTCACCATGTTCTGCAAAAATAACAAGGTGAAGCAGATTGGCGAAGTGGTATTGGGATTTGGCGTTTTATTTATGGGCTTATCTCTGATGTCAGGCAGTATGGAGGGAATGAAAGAGTCTCCGTTTGTTGTGGAGCTTCTTCATGGTATTAACAATCCGTTTTTGGGAATTCTCATAGGATTTGTTATTACAGCAATTATTCAGAGCTCCTCTGTTACAGTCAGTATTGTGCTTTTAATGGCGCAACAGGGACTTCTGCCTCTGTGGATATGCTTTTACATTATTTTAGGCTGTAATATCGGCTCTTGTACCACAGCGTTGTTGGCAAGTATCAGCGGCAACAAAGATGCAAAGCGTGCGGCAATGATACATTTTCTGTTTAATGTAATGGGAACGATTGTAATCGCAGCTATTCTGCTTGTGGGAGAAAGCTGGGTAGAAGCCGGAATACGCAGAATTTCCGGTGACAATATCGGAAGATGTGTGGCGAATGCCCATACTTTCTTTAAAGTTTTTCAGGTAATTATCCTGTTCCCGTTTGCAAAATGGATTGTAAAACTTACATACCTGTTTGTGCCGGATAAGGCAGTCAGGGAAAAACAAGAAGGTTTTCAGCTGGAATATATAGGTCCGGTCAGTGTATTTTCACCGAATACCGCAGTGGTAGAGGTAACAAAGGAGCTGGAGCGTATGGGACATATTGCAGTAGAGAACTTGACAGATGCCGTAAATGTTTTGATGAAGCCGGAGGATAAGGGAATACAGAAGGTTTATGAAACAGAGAAACAGATTAATTACATGAACCATGCCATTACCGACTATCTGGTGAAAATCAGTCAAAGCACGCTTCCTATGGATGATATGAAAAATATAGGCGGTCTGTTCCATGTGGTAAATGATATTGAACGAATTGGTGACCACGCAGAAAATGCTGCTGACTCAGCAGTGCTGCGAAAAGAAAAAAACATTTCCTTCAGCAAAGAAGCAGAAGCAGAGCTTTTGGAAATGCTTCATCGGGTTATTAAAATCACCAATTATTCCATTGATATGTTTTCTAATAACAGTAAGGAGCATTTGCAGGAAATTCTGGATTTGGAAAACGGTATCGACCAAATGGAACGGGATTTGCAGGAAGCCCATGTAGAAAGACTGAAAAAAGGAAAATGTAAGCAGGAAGCGGGAATGATTTTCTCGGATATTATTTCCGGCTTGGAAAGAGTGGCAGACCATGCGACCAATATTGCATTTTCTATTTTAGACGAAGAACCGGAAGAATAAAAAACGTATAATATACAAAAGATAAGCCTGAGGGAACGTACCCTTGGGCTTTTATCATTTCATATTTGGCGAAAAGCCTCGGGAAAGGGATATATTATGCGAAATAAACAGAAATTTAAACTTTGGATGACGGTAACGGGAATTGTTTTGACAGGAATGTTTTTGGGAGAAGGAGATGTATGGGCAGCGCCTGAAAAACAAACGGAAAGAAACGGCGCTTATGCAGATGTAAATACATGCTTAAATATCCGAGAAGGAGCAGGAACTCAGCATCCGGTTTTGGCACAGCTTCCTAAGAACGGATATTGCGAGGTTGAACGCCGGGAGGGAGACTGGTGTTACATTACTTCAGACGAAATTTCAGGATATGTTTTTTGCGATTATTTGGAAACAGGATTTACAAAAGAAGAATATTTAACGGTTACAAATCAAAAAGAAATGAAATATGCTTATTCCTTGCAGCAAAAGGAAAATGTAGCCGCAGCTGCATCCATAGGAGGAAAACGGCAGGAAATAGTAGACTTTGCTCTGCAATTTGTGGGAAATCCTTACGTATGGGGAGGAACAAGCCTGACAAACGGAGCAGATTGCTCCGGATTTGTGCAGAGCATTTATAAGCAGTTTGGTATTTCTCTGCCAAGAGTTGCAGCAGATCAGGCAAACGCAGGAACCAGAATTTCTGTGGAGGAGGCTTTGCCCGGTGATTTGATTTTTTATGCGGAAAACGGTTCTGTTTATCATGTGGTGATGTATATCGGAAACGGAAAAGTAGTACATGCCAGCAGCTCGGCTTCGGGAATTAAAGTTTCTGATTTGTACAGAGCCCATGCTGTAAGCGGAGCAAGATTTTTTATTTCATAAAATCTCTTTACAAGCAATGTGCGATATGCTATACTCAAAACGTTGAAATTAGCCGTAATTCAGAAATTGGACTCTCCAACCATTCCTTAATTACCGGCGATTAGATTAAAATAATGGAGGAAAACAAAATGATTTCTAAAGAAAAGAAACAGGCAATCATGGCAGAATATGCAAGAACACCAGGTGATACAGGTTCACCGGAAGTACAGGTAGCTGTATTAACAGCAAGAATTCAGGAGCTTACAGAGCACTTGAAAGTAAACCACAAAGATCATCATTCAAGACGTGGTCTTCTGAAAATGGTAGGTCAGAGACGTGGATTACTTGCATATCTGAAAAAAACTGATATTGAAAGATACCGTTCTTTAATTGAGCGTTTAGGTCTTAGAAAATAATCAGAACCAGAGAACGGGGCGGAAGGTTTTCCGCCCTTTTTTTCACGCAAGGCACTGCGTATAAAATGTGCCGCAGATAGAACAGCAGCAAAGAAATTCTGATACCGAGACCACTGAAAAGAACATTTGAAAAAGTGTGTTTTTCAGTTGTTTCGGACAGGTTTTGCTGTAAAAAGAAAAAGGAGATGAAAGTATGTACAAAAGTTTTTCAATGGAACTGGCAGGAAGAACACTGACAGTTGATATAGGACGTGTGGCAAAGCAGGCAAACGGCGCTGCATTGATGCGTTATGGCGATACAACCGTATTGTCTACGGCTACTGCTTCTGACAAACCAAGAGAAGGAATTGATTTCTTCCCATTAAGCGTAGAATATGAAGAAAAAATGTATGCAGTAGGTAAAATTCCGGGTGGATTTAACAAAAGAGAGGGAAAAGCAAGCGAGCATGCTATTTTAACCTCCCGTGTGATTGACAGACCAATGCGTCCTCTGTTCCCAAAGGATTACAGAAATGACGTAACCTTAAACAACATGGTTATGGCAGTGGACTCTGAGTGCAATCCGGAAGTTGTTGCAATGCTGGGTTCTTCTATTGCAACTTGTATTTCTGATATTCCGTTTGACGGTCCTTGTGCGGCAACACAGATTGGTATGGTAAACGGAGAACTGGTTGTAAACCCTTCTCTGGCACAGAAAGAAATTTCTGACCTTCAGCTTACCGTTGCTTCTACAAGAGAAAAGGTTATCATGATTGAAGCAGGAGCAAATGAAATTCCTGAAGCAAAAATGATTGAGGCAATTTTCAAAGCACATGAAGTAAATCAGGAAATTATTGCATTTATTGATAAAATCGTTGCAGAGTGCGGAAAAGAAAAACATAGCTATGAAAGCTGTGCAGTTCCGGAGGAATTATTTGCTGCAATCAAAGAAATCGTAACACCGGAAGAAATGGAAGAAGCTGTATTTACAGATGAAAAACAGGTTCGTGAAGAAAATATCCGTGTGATTACAGAAAAATTAGAAGAAGCTTTTGCTGAAAACGAAGAATGGCTGGCTGTATTAGGAGAGGCTGTTTACCAGTATCAGAAGAAGACAGTTCGTAAAATGATTTTAAAAGACCACAAACGTCCGGATGGAAGAGCCATTACAGAAATCCGTCCGCTGGCAGCAGAAACAGATATTATTCCGAGAGTACACGGTTCTGCTATGTTTACAAGAGGTCAGACACAGATTTGTACCATTACAACTCTGGCTCCGTTATCCGAAGCACAGAGATTAGACGGACTGGATGAATTTGAAGTAAGCAAACGCTATATGCACCATTATAACTTCCCATCTTACTCTGTCGGTGAAACAAAACCGTCAAGAGGACCGGGACGCCGTGAAATCGGACACGGTGCGCTGGCTGAGAGAGCTTTAGTACCGGTTATTCCGGGAGTAGAAGAATTCCCTTATGCAATCCGTACGGTTTCTGAAACCTTTGAGTCCAATGGTTCTACATCTCAGGCAAGTATCTGTGCATCTACCATGTCCTTAATGGCAGCAGGTGTGCCGATTAAGAAGCCGGTAGCAGGTATTTCCTGTGGTCTGGTTACAGGAGAGACAGATGATGATTACCTTGTACTGACGGATATTCAGGGACTGGAAGATTTCTTCGGCGATATGGACTTTAAGGTAGCAGGTACACATGATGGTATTACTGCAATCCAGATGGATATTAAAATCCACGGTCTGACAAGACAGATTATTGAAGAAGCAATCGCAAGAACAAAAGAAGCAAGAGAATACATCTTAACAGAGGTTATGGAAAAATGTATTCCTGCTCCGAGAAAAACAGTAAGCAAATATGCACCAAAGATTGTTCAAATTCAGATTGACCCTGAAAAAATCGGCGATGTGGTAGGTCAGAGAGGAAAGACCATTAACGCAATTATCGACGAAACAGGTGTAAAAATTGATATTGATGACAATGGCGGCGTATCTATCTGCGGAACAGACCAGCACATGATGGACAAAGCAGTGGAATATATCAAGACCATTACAACCGACTATCAGGAAGGTCAGATTTTCACAGGAAAAGTTATCAGCATCAAAGAATTCGGAGCATTTTTAGAGTTTGCACCGGGAAAAGAAGGCATGGTACACATTTCTAAAATTTCAAAAGAAAGAATTGAAAAGGTAGAAGACGTACTTTCTATCGGTGATGTTGTAAAAGTTGTTTGTCTTGGAAAAGACAAAATGGGACGTATCAGCTTCAGCATGAAGGATGTTCCGGAAGAAGCATAAAGAAATATAGAGATTAAGAAGGGGAGCATGACAAAATGTGCCCCCTTTTTCTCCTTAAACAGAAAAGTACAGAGGTGAAGAATATGCGTTATCATAATATTACAAAGGACGATATGTTAAATGGTGATGGGCTTCGGACTGTTTTGTGGGTAGCAGGCTGCGACCACGGCTGCAAGGGCTGTCAAAATCCCGTGACATGGGACCCGAACAGCGGGCTGGAATTTGATGAGGCTGCAAAGGAAGAAATTTTTGAGCAGTTAAATCAAAGCTATATTGCAGGAGTTACCTTTTCCGGCGGCGACCCTTTATACTGGGGGAACGTGGCGGATATAACAGAGCTGGCAAAGGAGATTAAAGAAAAATATCCTAAGAAAACCATCTGGCTGTACACCGGTTCTTTGTGGGAAAGCATTGTAGAAATGGATATTCTGCAATATGTTGATGTACTGGTAGACGGAGAATTTATAGAAGAGAAAAAAGACGTTTCTTTGAAATGGAAGGGCAGCTCCAATCAAAGAGTTATTGATGTGCAGCAGTCCTTGAAAACAGGAACAGTGGTATTACACGCCTAGGAGGAAAAATGAGAAGAATTGCAAAATTTCACAAAGTAAGCGAGGAGCAGTTTGCTGAGGGATTTCTGGATTGCTTTGCAGACAGAAGCGAAGCAGAAACGAAGGAAGTTTATAACACATTAAAGCTGCCCAGAAGAGCAACAGCAGGAAGTGCAGGATACGACTTTTTCAGTCCTGTGGATTTTGAATTAAAACCGGGAGAAAGCATAAAAATTCCTACGGGTATTCGTGCGGAAATGGAAAATGACTGGGTATTAAAGTTATATCCAAGAAGCGGACTGGGCTTTAAATTCCGTTTGCAGTTAAACAACACAGTGGGAATTATTGACAGTGATTATTTCTACTCTGATAACGAGGGGCATATTTTTATTAAAATTACAAATGACTCAAATGAAGGCAAGACTGTTCAGGTGCAGGCAGGAACCGGCTTTGCACAGGGGATTTTCTTAGAATATGGAATTACTGTGGATGATGACGCAACTGCTGTAAGAAATGGCGGTTTTGGAAGTACAACGGGAAAATAAAAGAAAAGGATAGCATGTGAGAAAGGAAGCACTTGCATGTTATCTTTTTTTATGATAATATATTTTGAGAGTCAAAATAATTGGAAATCATAATAGTTTTCGCTCCGGGAGGATAAAAGCATGATAATAGAACCAAAGGTAAGAGAATTTATTTGTACTACGGCACATCCGGAAGGGTGCAGAGAAAATGTAAAACAGCAGATTGCCTATGTAAAAGCACAGAATATAAAGAAAGGGCCGAAAAAGGTGCTGGTTATCGGGGCTTCCACAGGCTATGGTCTGGCAAGCAGAATTACGGCAGGCTTTGGCTGCGAGGCAGCGACCATAGGAATTTTCTTTGAAAAGCCGTCAAACGGAAAACGCACAGCTACACCGGGCTGGTATAATACGGCAGCTTTTGAGGAAGAAGCACATAAAGCGGGGATTTACGCAAAATCAATAAACGGAGACGCCTTTTCTTGGGAAATAAAGGAAAAGACCATTGATTTAATTAAGAAAGACTGGGGAAAAGCAGATATGGTGATTTACAGTCTTGCAGCTCCCAGACGTACAGACAAAAACGGAAATTTATGGGTGTCTTCCTTAAAAACAACAAAAGAAGCCTTTACAGAAAAAAGTCTGGATTTAAGAAATAATACTATTGTAGAGAAAACAGTTGAACCTGCCAAGCCGGAAGAAATACAGGGAACGAAAAAGGTTATGGGCGGCGAGGACTGGATGGAATGGATAGAGGCATTAAAGGATGCAGACGTCATAGAAGAAAATGCACTGACTGTGGCATATTCTTATATTGGGCCGGAGCTTACTTATCCTATCTACTTTGACGGGACAATCGGACAGGCAAAACGCCATTTGGAAAATACGGCAAAGGTTATGAGAGAGAAATTTCCAAAACTTCAGGCGTATGTTTCCGTAAATAAAGCATTGGTAACACAGGCAAGTGCAGCTATTCCCATTGTACCGCTGTATTTTGCCATTTTATATAAGGTTATGAAAGAAGTGGGAAACCACGAAGGATGTATAGAGCAGATTTCACGTCTTTTTAAAGAAAAGCTTTTTAAAGAAAGCGTGCCGACAGATGCAGAAGGCAGAATTCGTATGGATGACTGGGAGCTGTCAGAAGAAGTACAGCGGAAGGTCGTAGAGGCATGGAAACAGGTGACAACAGAAAATGTGACAGAAATTTCTGATATTGAAGGATATTGGGAAGACTTTTATCAGATGTTTGGTTTTCATTTAGCGGGAGTGGATTACGGAAAGGATGTAGATGTTGAAGTGAAAATTCCAAGCATAGAGTAGTAAGAATAAAAATATCTATACATTTTTTGCTCAATTTGCTAAAAGTGTATAGATATTTTCAATTTTTGTTTAATATAATAGTCTCAATGGTAGGTATTATAATCTCAGAAATTAATTTTCGCCTTCTTCTTCCAGCTCTGCTTCTGATTTTAAATTGGCAATGAAATCATGGAATGCTTCTGCCGCAGCCATGTATTCATCTTCTCTTTCGATATTAGTAACAATCGGTGCGTCATTTTCTTCTGCGTAGCGGAATAAGTATGTTTCGCCGTCTGTATTTTTTCCATTTTCATTTAACGGCACAAGTGCAATATATTCTCCAAAGCCTTCCACCGGAAAAGTAGTCAGTACCGCGCATTCTAAAACTGTGTCGTCTTCCAGAGTTAATTTAATTGTAGGATTTGGAACTTTTGGGATGGTTCCCTGATTATTTCCCCCTGCGCTGGAGCAGTTTGCAGTACAGGAAGCGCAATCGCTTGGGTTACAGCTTTCAATATCTGTTGTATATGTTTTTTCGCTCATTTTCTAACCTCTTTCTCATTTAAGTTTTAAAAATATTTTACCAGATACAGAAAGGGAATGCAATACAGAAAGGATTTGCATTTTCATTTGCAGACACGTATAATGGAAAATGAATAGTTTTTGCGCATTTGCATGAGAGGGGGAAGCAGCTTGGAGAAAGATACAACACATTTGATGAAAAGAGCAGAGCGTTTTAAGACAATTCTGACAGCAGAGGGATTTTTAGTGGGCGCTGTTGCAGGGCTTGTGGTGCTTTTATACCGTGTTATTTTGGAATATGCCGGTAAAGGTATGAATAAAGTATTAGAATATGCCAGACAAGAACCTTTTGCAGCGGTTTTATGGTTTGTGGCATTGTTTGTTATCGCCTGTATTGTAGGAAAACTGGTGAAATACGAACCCATGATTTCAGGAAGCGGTATTCCTCAGGTAGAGGGAGAAATGATGGGGAAATTAAATCAGGTGTGGCAGCGTGTGCTGCCTGCAAAATTTCTGGGTGGTTTTCTTTCTTTGTTTGCAGGACTTTCCCTTGGGCGAGAGGGCCCGTCTATACAAATTGGCGCTATGACGGGAAAAGCAGTTTCTCAAACTCTGGACAGAGGAAAAACAGAAGAAAAATATTTAATTACCTGTGGAGCAAGTGCGGGACTTGCGGCAGCTTTTCATGCGCCGCTAGCAGGAGTGATGTTTTCTCTGGAAGAAATACATAAAAACTTTTCCGTATCGGTTTTAATTTCTGTTATGACTGCATCGATTACGGCAGATTATATTTCCAGCCAGTTTATGGGATTTCAGCCGGTTTTCCAGTTTGATGTGGGAACAGAAATGCCCCCTCAGTATTACTGGCATATTGTGATTTTAGGTGTAATCTTAGGTATTATGGGCGCTTTTTATAATAAGATGACCATGTGGGTACAGGGATTGTATTTGAAATCAAAAAAATTAAATGAGACAACACGGCTTTTTATTCCTTTTTTTCTTGCAGGCGTATTAGGGCTTGTTATGCCTCAGATTTTGGGAAGCGGACATGCTCTTATTGATATGGCGGCAGAAGGAAATCTGATGCTTACCTCTCTTTTGATTTTATTTGCGGCGAAATTTCTGTTTTCGCTGATTTGCTTTGGTTCAGGAGCGCCGGGAGGAATTTTCTTTCCGCTTTTAGTGTTGGGAGCGCTTTTAGGAGGAGCTTACAGTACCTTTGCAGTGCAGTATATGGGACTGGACGCTTCTTATATCAGCAACATGGTTCTTCTTGCCATGGCAGGATATTTTACAGCCATTGTAAGAGCGCCCATTACAGGAATTATTTTGATTTTTGAGATGACAGGGCAGGTAAGCCAGATGCTTTCCATGTCTTTGGTGTCCATTGTGGCATATCTGGTGGCTTCCGCATTGAAGTCAGAACCGATTTATGAGAGTCTTTTAAGCGGATTGTTAAAGAGACGTGGAGAAAAGCTTCCAGAAGGTACGGGAGAGAAGATTTTGCAGGAATTTGTGATTTGCCATAACAGCTTATTGCAGGACAAAATGATACAGCAGATTGAATGGCCGAAAAATTGCCTTCTGGTATCCATAAAACGAGGTGGAAATGAACTGATACCGAAAGGAAGAACCATACTGTTTCCGGGAGACGTTCTGGTAACTCTGACAGATGAAAAGGATGCCCCGGCAGTATATGATTATATGGAGGAAGTATGCGCGGAGAAAAAAGAATAGAAACAGCACCGGGAAATATGTGGACAAAGGGTGTGGAAAAACAAAAAGACGGATTTATATTTACATTAGAGGCAGAAAAGGACGCAGAAGCTTCTCTGTTGCTTTATACGAAAGAGGGAGTTTTGGAAATTCCCTTTTTACAGGAGGGAAGAAAGGGAAATCTTCTTTCTATGGCAGTGAAGGGGATTTGTGAACATCCTCTGAAATATAATTATAAAATAAACGGAGAAGTGGTACAGGATGATTATGCAAAAATCTTATATCACACAGCTTCTTTTGGAGAGAAAGACGAAAATATCTGTTGCGGGCATCTGGAAAATAAATTTTCATGGAGCGACGGAGCATTTACTCCCATAGAGCTTTGTAATTCTGTTTTGTATAAATTGCAGGTGAGAAGCTTTACAAAAAGCAAAACCTCTAAAGTCAGACACAAGGGGACTTTTCAGGGAGTTCAGGAAAAGCTTGAATATTTAAAAGATTTGGGCATTACCGGTGTTCTGCTGATGCCGGCTTATGAATACAGAGAAATTCAAAAGCCCCGCATAAGAGGAAAAGCAGGGGAGCATCCGGCAGAAGAAGCCGCAGCAGATAAGAGAGTAAACTGTTGGGGGTATACGGAAGATGCCTGTTACTTTGCACCTAAGGCAGCTTTTTGCGCAACACAAAATTCGGCAAAGGAATTTGCGGATATGGTAAATGCGTTCCATGAAGCTGGATTGGAATGTATGATGGAGTTTTATTTTGGAAAGCATACAGCTCTTACCAAGATGCTGGACGTTCTCAGATATTGGAAGCTTACATATCATATTGATGGATTTCACATTATGGGGGAAGGGATTTCACAGGAGCTTTTTATGAAAGATCCTCTGCTTTCAGATTGTAAGTTGTTTTTCCATGATGTAGACGGTGACCGTGTTTTGCATGGGGAAGCGCCGAAATTCAAAAATGCGGCAGAATATAATGAAGGCTTTTTATATTCCATGCGCCACGTACTAAAAGGCGATGAAAATATGACGGAGGAATTTATGTTCCGTCAGAAAAGAAATCCTCTGTGTAACGGCGTTATCAATTACATGGCAGATCAGGATGGCTTTACGGTCATGGACATGGTTTCTTATGAAGAACGTCACAATGAGGCAAATGGGGAAGGCAATCAGGATGGAATTTCTTATAATTGCAGTTGGAATTGCGGCGCAGAAGGTTCAACCAGAAAAACATCCATTAAAGAGCTCCGTTTAAAACAGATGAAAAATGCCTTTTCTCTTTTATTGTTCAGTCAAGGAACGCCTTTAATTTTCCAAGGGGACGAATGGGGAAATACACAAAAAGGAAATAACAATGTGTGGTGTCAGGACAATGAATTGTCATGGATTGACTGGAATGGAAGAAAAAATCAGGAAAAACTCTGGGAATTTGTAAAAAGAGCCATTCAAATCAGAAAGGAAAATCCTATTTTACATTGGGAAAAAGAACTGAAGGGCAGTGATTATCAGGCGCTTGGTTATCCGGATATGTCCTATCACGGAAAACAGGCATGGTATGTAGAAAAGGATAAGGATACCCGTTCTTTAGGCATTATGTATTGCAATGAATATGCGGGAAAGGCTTCTGAATTTCTGTTTTTAGCATTTAATTTCCACTGGATTGAGCACGAAATTGCACTTCCGGGAGCAGAAAATGAGATAAAATGGCAGGTACTTCTCAGCACAGAAACAGAGAAAGAAGAAAAAATTTCGGAGGGAACAGAGGTTACAGGAAAAACCATAGAAGTACCTCCGAGGACAGTTATGATTTTAGCAGGAAAGCAGGAACAGGACGTATGCGGATTTGGAAGCATTTTAAAACGATTACAAGGCACAAGCTTTTAGTGATGAAATATTGCTTTAAAATAGGACTTTATAAGCAAGGGCTGCTTCATGATTTATCAAAGTATTCATGGACAGAATTTTCTGTGGGATGCAAATATTATCAGGGAACAAGAAGCCCCAATAATGCAGAGCGGGAAGCCACAGGTTTATCGACTGCGTGGATCCATCACTACGGAAGGAATAAACATCATTTTGAACACTGGGTTGATTATGGAATTAATTGCGATACCATTATTAAGGGAGTTCCTATGCCAAGAAAATATATTGCAGAAATGGTTATGGACAGAATTAGTGCATCGAGAAATTATCATCCGGACACTTATACTGATGCAGCGCCTTTGGAATATTTCCTGAAAAGTAAGGAAAAACTGTGGTTTGTCCATGAAAAGACCAATGAGGACTTGGAATTTTTGCTCAGAATGTTGGCAGACAGAGGGGAGAAAGAAACACTGAAGTATATTAAGCACGTATATCTGAAAGGAATGTAGAGGACTTATGAATATACAGGGAGACCAGATCTTAGAATTGATTAAGGGGTTATGGAGCTTTGTACCAAAAGAATATATGATACTGATTTATCTCGTTGGAACGGTATTTGCTTTTTTAAACTGTTTTATGGGATATCGTTTACGAAAGGTATGGGGATGTATTTTAGGTATCTTTATGGGAGGAGGAGTCGGCTTCGGAGCAGGTCTGTATTTTTTGCAGGATAAGATGATGGCAGGACTTGCGGCGGCAGCAGGCGCTTTGATTTTCGGCCTTCTGGCATGGCTTTTATATAAGTTTGGCGTGTTTGTTATGTGTACTGCACTGGTATACAGTATTGCTGTTTCCTTTTTTCAGGATGCAGGGCTTACACAGCATTTTATTGCACTGGTAATCGGACTTTTTGCAGGAACCTTTGCTCTGGGGTATGAAAAACAGATGGTAATCGGCATTACTGCCCTTTGCGGAGGTCTGGGAGGTATTCATCTGATGATGGAAATGCTGGAGAAGGATGCGGGAGCAGGGGAACTGCTGTTAGGACTTATTATGGCGGCTATTGGTATAGCAGTGCAGGCAGCACCTTTTATGAAGGGCAAAGACTGGGAAGCGAAATTGTTCCGTTTGCCAGGTGGGAGAAAGAAGAAAAAAGTAGTAAAAAAGACCAAAATTAAAGAAGTAGGGCAGCGCACAAAGGAAAAAAGCAATAGCAGCAGTAAGAATAGGAAAACAGCAACAAAAGAGAAAAAATATCAGCAGGATGTTTTTGATGAAGAGGATTATGATGAAGAAGATTTGAATGTGACAAAGCGTGAGGAATTTGACAAAACGCAGGAGTATGAAGTAGGGAAAAAGCAATATGACAGACAGAACAAAGCGCCGTATATGGCACCGGGAATAGGAATTGACTTAGATGACTTAAACAGAGAATTGTCACAGGAAATTAAAAAGATTTATAAAGATGATGGTCAGTAGGGCTGTCATCTTTTCTATTTATACATTTTAGGCTCAGTCTGCGTTCACTTTGAGCTTGTAATCTCAAAGAGTACTCGACAAATTCGCTAAAAATGTATAAATAGAATTGAATGATGTTTTAAGGGATAGCTTTGTTTTTATTGACAAACGTACGAAAGATAGGTATACTTTAAGAAAATAGTTTGAAATACAAAATATTTGAAATATCAAATATAGAATAAGGAGAAATTATGACAGCAAAGATTATTGGGACAGGAAGTGCTGTTCCTGCGTATTGCATGAAAAATAATGATTTTACAAAATTTATTGATACAAGTGATGAGTGGATTGTTACAAGAACAGGAATAAAAGAAAGAAGAATTGCCAAAGAAGAAACAACGGCAGGTCTGGCTTGTGAAGCGGCAAGAAAAGCATTGCAGTCGGCAAAGACAAAACCAGAAAAAATTGATTTAATCCTTGTGGCAACCTGTTCTCCGGATACATTTTTTCCAAGTACAGCCTGCCAGGTACAGGCTGTTTTAGGTGCTAAGAATGCAGCAGCTTTTGATATGAGTGCGGCTTGTGCAGGGTTTTTGTTTGCCTTAAATACGGCTTATACTTATATAAACAGTGGGATATATAAGAAAGTGCTGGTAATCGGTGCAGACAGCATGACACGTTTTTTAGACTGGCAGGATAGAGGAACTTGTGTATTATTTGGAGATGGTGCAGGAGCAGTAGTTTTGGAAGCATCAGAAACAGGTTCTTTTTCTTTTGTGCAACATGCAGATGGAGGAAGAGGAAGTGTTTTAAGTTGTACGGTGGGATACCAGGAAAAATCATCTTATCTTCAGATGGATGGACAGGAGGTATTTAAGTTTGCACTTAAAACTGTCCCAGAATGTATTGAGGAAGTTATGAAAAAAGGAAACATAGAAAAAGAAAGGGTAAAATATTATGTTCTCCATCAGGCAAACAGTAGAATTATTTCTGGTGTTGCAAAGAAACTAAGAGAAAAAGAAGAAAAGTTTCCAATAAATATAGAAAAATATGGAAATACGTCTGCTGCCAGTATCCCTATTTTGCTGGATGAAATGCATAAAGAGGGAAAGTTAGAAAAAGGAGACATTCTTGTTCTTGCCGGGTTTGGTGCAGGTCTTACATGGGGAAGTACACTGCTTCAGTGGTAATCGAATAAAACAGGGAAAGTCAGGAAATCCTTAAATAAAAAGATAAAATTCAAGATATTTAGGGAGAGACTTATGAAAGCATTTATGAATGAGGACTTTTTATTGTCTACCAATACTGCAAAGGAGCTGTATCATAATTTTGCGGAGAAAATGCCCATAATAGATTATCATTGCCATATTTCGCCTCGTGAAATCGCAGAAGACAGAAGATTTGAAAATATTACACAGGTATGGCTTGGAGGAGACCATTATAAATGGCGTCAGATGCGCTCAAACGGAGTAGAGGAATATTATATCACAGGAACTGCACCGGATAGGGAGAAATTTCAGAAATGGGCAGAAACACTGGAAATGGCAATTGGAAATCCTTTGTATCATTGGAGTCATTTGGAATTGCAGCGATATTTTGGTTACTCAGGTATTTTAAAAGGAGATACAGCCCAAGAGGTCTGGGAATTTTGTAACAGTAAATTAAAAGAAGCATTCATGAGTGCCAGAAATTTAATAAAACAGTCTAATGTGAAACTCCTTTGTACTACGGATGATCCTGTTGATGATTTAAAATGGCATAAAAGGATAAAAGAAGATAAAAGCTTTGATGTACAGGTATTGCCTACATGGAGACCGGATAGAATTTTAAATATAGAAAGACCAGATTATCCAGAGTATTTGAAAGAGCTTTCAAAAGCATCAGGTGAGGAAATTCAGAGTTTTCAGAATTTAAAAAAAGCAATAACAAAAAGACTTCAATACTTTGTAAGTATGGGCTGCTGTATTTCAGACCACGGTTTCGATTTTATGGTTTATATCCCTGCAAAAGAATCGGAGATAGAGAGGATTTTTTCTGCCCGTCTTGAGGGCAAAGAAATTTTAGCAGAGGATATTGCAAAATTTAAAACAGCATGTATGCTTTTTTTAGCAGAAAAATATGAAGAATTAAGATGGGTTATGCAGATTCATTTTGGATGCAAAAGAAACAATAACAGAAAAATGTATAAAAATCTAGGGGCCGATACAGGTTTTGACTGTATTGGGGATATTGCTTCGGGAACAGCTTTGGCAGATTTTTTAAATGCAGTAAATGATAGGAAAAATTTGCCGAAGACAATTTTGTATAGTTTAAATCCAAAAGATAATGAAATGATTGGAAGTATGATAGGATGTTTTCAAAACAGTGATGCAGCAGGTAAAATTCAGCATGGTTCAGCATGGTGGTTTAATGATAATAAAACTGGTATGATAAATCAGATGACTTCTCTGGCAAATTTAGGACTATTAGGGAATTTTATTGGTATGCTCACAGATTCCAGAAGTTTTCTTTCTTATCCTCGCCATGAATATTTTCGTAGGATTTTATGTGATTTGATTGGAGAATGGGTAGAAAACGGAGAATATCCAAGGGATATGGAGATTTTAGAAAAAATTGTAAAGGGAATTTCTTATAATAATGCGGTACAATATTTAGGATTTCAGATCTAAATGAAATTGTTGTAGTATTTTAACACAATTTATGCTAATATAGTACGGATAAAAAGAAAAAGGAGAAAAAGTGTGGAAAATCGTAAAATTATCCAAGTGGAAGAAAAAGTACCGCCAAAACTTTTAATTCCGTTAAGTATTCAGCACATGTTTGCCATGTTTGGTGCGTCAGTGCTGGTTCCGTCTTTATTTGGCATGAATCCTGCTATTGTTCTTTTTATGAATGGTATCGGGACATTATTGTTTATTTTGATAACAAAAGGAAAAGCACCTGCATATCTGGGCTCCAGTTTTGCATTTATTGCTCCTGCCTTGGTGGTTATGAGTAAGTTTGGATATGAATATGCCTTGGGTGGCTTTGTAGTTGTTGGCCTTTGTGGATGTATTTTGTCATTGATTATTTATAAGTTTGGCTCTGATTGGATTGACATTGTACTCCCACCGGCAGCAATGGGACCGGTAGTAGCATTGATTGGTCTTGAACTTTCCGGTACTGCGGCAAAGAATGCAGGGCTGTTGGATGAAAAAATTCAGACAGAGAGTATTATTGTATTTTTGGTAACACTTGGTGTTGCAGTATTTGGCTCTGTAGTCTTTCGAAAATTTTTGTCTGTTATTCCGATTTTAATTGCGATTTTAGCAGGATATGTTGCTGCAATTCTCTGTGGAATAGTAGATTTCACACAGGTAGCAGAGGCATCCTTCTTTTCACTGCCGAATTTTACAACACCGAAATTTAATGTGGAGGCTATCTTAATTATTTTGCCGGTGATTTTGGTAGTAGCTTCTGAGCATATCGGACATCAGATTGTAACAGGAAAGATTATTGGAAGAGATTTAATTAAAAATCCAGGATTGCATCGTTCCATGTTTGCAGACAATTTTTCTACGATGCTTTCCGGTTTTATCGGTTCTGTTCCAACAACAACCTACGGGGAAAACATTGGTGTTATGGCAATGACAAAAGTATATAGTGTATATGTTATCGGAGGAGCAGCAGTACTTTCTATTGCTTGTTCTTTCATTGGGAAGTTGACAGCACTTATCCAGACAATTCCAAGTCCGATTATCGGTGGAATTTCTTTTCTGCTTTATGGTATGATTGGAACTTCCGGTATTCGTATTCTGGTAGATGGAAAAGTAGACTACAGTCGTTCCAGAAACATGGCGCTTACTTCTGTTATTTTTGTAACAGGTTTGTCCGGAATTAAAATCAGCATTGGTGAGATTGAACTGACGGGAATGGTTCTTGCATGTATTGTGGGAATGATTTTAAGCCTGATTTTCTATGTTTTGGACAAGCTGAAACTGACAAATGACAGAGAACAGGAAATGAATTAAATAGAAAGTAATGAGAGAAGAAGTTATTGGATTAAGCGAATATAAGAAAACGGCTTAATCTGATAACTTTTTTTGTTACTGTTCATTCCGTTTACAGGAATAAGCCAGAAATAAAAATTTTAAAAAGTTATTGATATATACTAATAAAAGTGCAATAATAAATTTATGCCAATAATGAAGAGAGAGGAAAGCCTATGCCAAGACCGAATAAACCAAAACGAGTAAAAAGGGAGCCTGTTTGTGACAGTTTTTTTCCAAAGGGAAAAGCAGAGCAGTGTCATGAAATTGAAATGTCAGTAGAGGAATATGAAACACTTCGTCTTTTGGACTATGAAGGAATGACACAAGCCGAGTGTGCAAAGGAGATGGGAATTGCCAGAGCAACGGTACAGAGCCTTTACACAGAAGCAAGAAAAAAAACAGCCCGATTTCTGGTGGAAGCAGCCGGACTACGTATTCGCGGAGGGAATTTTTTAATAGAAGAAGATATGTCAGGAAATGGCAGAGGCAAGAAAGGAGTTTATACTATGAAGATTGCAGTTACTTATGAAAACGGAGAAGTTTTTCAGCATTTTGGTCATACAGAACAGTTTAAAATTTACCATGTAGAGGATGGAAAGATTACTTCAGCAGAAGTTGTAGATACAAACGGAAGTGGACACGGAGCTTTGGCAGGATTTTTAAAAGAGAAGGGAGCAGAGGTTCTGATTTGCGGAGGAATTGGCGGCGGCGCCAGAAATGCATTGGCAGAAGCAGGAATTCGTTTATTCCCAGGAGCATGCGGTAATGCAGATGCACAGGTGGAAGCATATTTGGGCGGAAGTTTGAATTACAATCCAGATACTGTATGTGATCATCACCATCATCATGAAGGTGAATGCGGAGAGCACAAAGGAGAAAATCATCACTGTGGCGGACATTGTGGTAAATAAAAGATATTGCAGAAGGTGCATGACAGATAGATGTTGTGCATCTTCTTTTTCTCTTATGACATAGGGAAAATGTTCTTGACAATCCGTTGTAAGTCTATTAAAATTAATACTTGTAGGATTGCTGGAATAGCTCAGTTGGTAGAGCACTTCACTCGTAATGAAGGGGTCGTGGGTTCGAGTCCCATTTTCAGCTTTTATAAAAGAGGAAGGGAACGTCGTGAAGGCGTTCTTTTTTTTGCAAAGTATGTATAATGAAAAAAGTGAAAAAGACACTTGTCTTATAGGCATTGGAATATTGAATGAAACAGGAGGATAATATTAAAAGTGGCAAATTCAGATACATATAAGGGGATTTATGCAATGCATAAGTACTGGGGGAAAAAGCCATTTAATGAAATATCGAAATTTATTGAAAAATACTCTGAACCAAATGAAACGGTTATGGATTGTTTTTGTGGATCAGGAGTAACACTTATTGAGGCTGTTAAAGCTGGAAGAAAAGCAGTGGGTGTAGATTTAAATCCGATTGCAATTAAATTGGCGCATGCCTCACTGACAGCAGTAAATATTGACGAAATAAATAAAATATTTGAGAATATAAAAACGACACTTCAGGAAACAATTAATAGTATGTATGAGATGGAATTTGAGGGAGAGAATACCATGGTGACACATACAATATGGAAAAATGGTGAGCCAATAGAAGTGTGGTACCGTACAGATAAAGAAAAGAAAAAAATAAGAGCAGGTAATTCTACAGATATAAAAATGTGCAATGAGCCAGCTATAGAAGCGAAATGGTATCCCAAAAGTATTATGTTTGAAAACTCCAGAATTAATGTAGGAAAAGAACAAAAAGTTTCAGACTTATTTACACCGAGAGCTTTGGTTGGATTATCTCTTTTGCTTGACGAAATCAAAAAAATAGAAGACGAAAAATTAAGAGAGGTGTTTGAACTGACATTGTCAGGAACTTTATCTCAAGCAAGTAATCTGGTATTTGTTATTCGAAGAAGAAAGAAAAACAAAGGAGAGAAACTTCGTGCCGAAGTGGGCAGTTGGGTAATTGGATATTGGGTTCCGGAAGAACATTTTGAAATAAATGTATGGAATTGTTTTGAAAATAGATTTAAGCGTATTCTTAAAGGAGAACAGGAAATATACAGCTTGTTTTCTGAAAAAAGTGATTCTTATATGCAAGAGTATGTAAAACTTATCAATGGTTCTGCAACACAAATTCCAATTGATGATAATTCTGTGGATTATGTATTTATTGATCCACCTCATACAAATAGAGTCCTTTATATGGAGCAGAGCTTGATGTGGAATGCATGGTTAGGGCTTGATGAAGAAATAGAATGGGATAATGAAATTGTAGTAACAGAAGCAAAAAATAGAAAAAAGAAAAATTCTGATAATTATAATTTATTGTTAGATAAAGCATTTGGAGAAATCTATAGAGTTTTAAAACCAAACAGATATTTTTCTTTAGCATTTAATTGTTTGGATGATAATATCTGGATTGATATACTGAATTTGTCTGTACATCATGGTTTTGAAATTAGGGATATCGTTCCATTGGAATATTCTGCAACATCTGTTATATAGGATAATAGAAAAAATGCATTAAAAACAGATTTTGTACTTACTTTTCAAAATGTTGGAAATAATGAACTGGAGCAGATTAGTTTTAAGAACGATGATCTTGAGCTAGAGCAGATGATAAATGGAATTCTTGAATCAAATCCAGGATATGAAGTATACAATATTATGAATGTACTTTTTGAAAAAACAATTCCGAAAGGTTATATTTATAAAGTATCAAAGATAGTAAAATTTTGTGCGAAAATAATGGAATAATAACAGAGCCGATCTCCCTTGATTAAAACCAAAGCAGGGAAATCGGCTTTATGATTATTCAGAATAAATGGTTGAAAGAGAGAAAGCACAGTAATTACCTTCTAATTTTGCATCTTTGTCATAATGATATTGAATTTTATGAATAGAATCAACAGAAAGATTGTCTAAGAGATGATTGATTTTTCTTCTGATTTCAGCAGTGTTACCTTTCAGGTCACGACCATCTATAAATTTAGTTTCATAAGCCAAGAATACGAAAAGACGATTATTATTGCAAAATAAACGTTCACCTTGGTATTTATAATTCCACCATTCCAGCATTTTGAGACTTTCTTGATTATTAGGTACATAAGCCTTATGTACCTGCTGCAATTGGGCAACGAATTGAGCAGAATCATCATCAAGAGTGATTAGAAAATTTGATAAGGATGCTTTTGTATCAAACCTAAATTCACTTATGTTTGGAAGGGAAAGATTTTTATGATTTCTTTGTATTTGCATATTCGTTAAATAGTGTATCAAAATTTACCATGTTGGACAGCCACCTTTCTATATAAAATTTATATAAGGTAGATTATAAGGCAAAGGATTGCGAGAAACAATGGTGAGTTTTGATTTTAAGAGAATAATAACAGAATTCGAATAGGGAAAAGGGGAGGTGGAATAAATAATATTTTCGTGGTATGATAAGAATTAGATTAAGATAATGATGATGACAGGATAAAATAATAAAGAGAAATGGAGAAGAAATACTATGAATTTTCAATTTGCACATTATAATTACAATGTAAAAAATTTGGAGACATCTATTCAGTTTTATGAAAAAGCACTTGGATTAAAGGAAGTAAGACGCAAAGAAGCGAAAGACGGAAGTTTTATTCTTGTTTATCTGGGAGATGGGAAAACAGGATTTCAATTGGAATTGACCTGGCTGCGTGATTGGGAGAAAGATCATTATGATTTAGGGGATAATGAAATACACTTGGCATTTACTACTGATAATATGGAAGAAGCTCATAGAAAACATGAGGAAATGAACTGTATTTGTTATGAAAATCCGAAAATGGGAATTTATTTTATCAGTGATCCAGATGGATATTGGATTGAGATTGTACCGGAGAAATAGAAGAATCGTTGAATATTGTCTAAAAACAAGTTTTGTACGCAAGGAGAGAACGAAGATATGGCGAACTATTTTGAGGGGTTACAATTTAATATAATTTATAGTTCCCGCAAGTCAATCGCCATCGAATTACGTATGGATGGTATTCTTGTGCGTGCTCCCAAGGGCATGAGCTGTGGTGAAATTAACGCTTTCATTCATGAGAAACGGGGCTGGATTGAGAAGCACTTAGTAAAAATGCAAGACAGAAAGAAGAACTTAGAACAAATTCCTCTATTTACTAGGGATGAGATTAGGGAGCTGGCAAAGAAGGCGTTGGTTGTAATTCCAGAAAAAGTAAAGAAATATGCTCCACTTGTGGGTGTCACTTATGGCAGAATTACAATTCGTAATCAGCGTTCACGTTGGGGAAGTTGTTCTAGTAAGGGTAATCTGAATTTTAATTGTCTTTTGATGTTATTTCCAGAAGATGTGATGGATTATGTTGTTGTTCATGAACTCTGTCATAGAAAACAAATGAATCATTCAGCAGAGTTTTATGTAGAAGTTGAGCGTGTATTTCCAGAATACCGCAAATGTCAGAAATGGCTTAAGGAAAATGGTGGATTGTATCTTGCTCGTCTTCCATAGAAAGAGAGGATACTACACTATTTGCGTTCTCACAATAAGAGATGGTAGGTGAAAGAAAAGGTGAAAGATATGAAAATAATTGTTAATAAAATAAAGTGTAAGAAATGCGGAGATGTAATTGAAAGTAAATCTGTACATGATTTTAAGTTTTGCAAGTGTGGTGCAGTTGCTGTAGATGGCGGTCAAGATTATCTAAAAAGATGTGGCAATAGAGAAGACTGGGAAGAGTTATCTGAGGTAGAGAGATAATGTGAATTTAGGAGAATATTAAAATGGGCGCATGGAATTATGGTGTGTTTGATGACGATATAGCTTATGATGCGTTGGACGACTTGAGAGAGTCATTAGAAATTATTACGGATATGGAAAAATATTTTGACGCTGTGATTGGGGCAGAGTATGTTGAATATGACGAGGGATGTTATGCACTGGTATCGGCGGCAGTCATTGATAGTGTGTTTAACGAAAAGCAATATAGATGTGATGATGAAGATTACTTTGAATGGGTAAAAACATTAAAGTCTTTTGATTTTACTCCACTCAAACAGAAGGCTATAGTGGCTATTGACGCTGTGCTTTCCGATAGTTCTGAAATAAAGGAGCTATGGGAGGAAAATAAGGAATTATATAGTGCATGGAGAGAAGATAAGATTTCTATACGAGAAAGACTTAGATAATAAGCAACTTGAATCATTTTTCAGAGTTTTCAGTAGAAGTTAAATGTGTATTTTCAGAATGTCGCAGATAATTGATACTAAAAAGTTTTTCTTTTATGAAGTTTAGAGGTTTGTGCTATAATTTATGACATAAATGAGACAACTGGTTTACTTGTTAAATTATAGAAATCGGATTGTAAATGGAGGATAGCAGTATGAAAATAGTAATTATAAATGGAAGCGCAAGAAAAGGGAACACCTTGACAGCAATAGAGGCATTTGTGAAAGGTGCGTTGGAAAAGAATGAAATTGAAGTTATTGAGCCAGATAGGCTTCATATAGCACCTTGTAAGGGGTGTGAAACTTGTCAATGTTATAAAGGATGTGTAGACAGCGATGATACAAATCCAACAATTGATAAAATAGCCGCAGCAGATATGATTCTTTTTGCTACACCAGTGTATTGGTGGGGAATGTCAGCACAATTAAAGCTTATCATTGATAAATGCTATTGTCGTGGATTGCAATTGAAAAATAAAAAAGTAGGTGTTATTATCGTTGGAGGTTCTCCAATTGATAGTATACAGTATGAGTTGATTTGCAAGCAATTTGATTGTATGGCTAGTTACCTGTCATGGGATATGCTTTTCCAGAAATCCTATTATGCTAATGCCAGAGATGAACTTGCAAAAAATGTCAATGCAATGAAAGAACTTGAGGAGATTGGTAAAAAATTATAATAGAAGAAACATTTATGAAAAATATTATTTAACGTGTATGTTGATGAGCCAGATAAATTCCCAGTCTCTCGGAGAGATTGGATACATTTGAAGATGTTGTAATAGGTTTTAATGCAAAGGTTCAAGAAATGCTGAAACCAATGACAGCTGTTTATAAGAGTGGTGTAGTAGATGCTTTGAGCTCTGTCGGAAAAGCTTATGCAAATATGAATTTGGGAATAACTCAATCAGAAATGATAAAAAGTATGAATGCAATGGCAGAATGTTTTTTGGTATCAAAAGCTGTTGCCAATAGTTTTGCAACAATGCAGATGTTAGCAGAGAGTGTGAAGACGGCTGAAATTATACAGAAACAATTGAAGATTTTGATGAAAAAACGGTTGAGAGAGATGAAGATGAGTGATGCATCCTCTAAACAGAGACTAACAATTGCCCCTTCAAAATTATTATACTTGGTCTTGAATTGCCATGTTATTCCATTTTTGCTATTTTTTTGAAAAACAGTATATCTTGAAAAAATAAAAAAAGTGCGTAAAATAGGGAAAAAAGAGAGAGTTCAGGAGGAAAATATAATGATTAAAGTATTATTTATCTGCCACGGCAATATTTAAAGTATGGCGAGAAAGCCTTGATTTTGTAGGATTTTCTAGATAGAAACAAATAATTTACACCTTATTTATACCTTTGGAAGACCGAATCGGAATAATTAAAAAAGTTGTCATAATTCAGTTGGTCAAAAAATAATACTACACTCAAAATTAATTAAAAAAACAATCGTAAAAAAATACGATTGTTTTTTTGCGCATTTTTTCATATAATATAATCATTATGGTTGGAAAGGGAACGTTTACTATGCGTGAAACAAGAATATTAGAATTCAAGGAAACGATTACGAATATAATGGTATCGTAATTTAAGACACTTCAAGAGACATTTCTTAATGAATCTGAT